>WNGJ01000617.1_pt1 | contig 32978 bp, 21 predicted proteins | sample 5400611 | NCBI WGS metagenome assembly WNGJ01 (sample SAMN13153375, study PRJNA577476) | soil metagenome | isolation source: 40 cm soil or saprolite under Garry oak tree replicate 1 | place: USA:California | collected 2016-06-15
ATCGCGCGGGCCCGCACCGAGGCGTCGGAATCGAAGCTGCTGCGGGCGGGCGCGACCCGTGTCGTGAACCCGCAGCGCATCGGCGGCCAGCGCATCGCGGCGGCCGCGCTGCAGCCGAACGTCGTGGAGTTCCTCGACGTCGTCATGCACGACGGCAGCCTGGAGTTCCGCCTGGAGGAGGTGCCGGTCCCCACGGGATCGCAGCTCGTCGGCCGTACCCTGCTCGACACCGACGTCGGCGGCTCGACCGGAGCGCTCGTGCTCGCGCTCCGCGCGCGCGACGGGACATTCACGACGAACCCGCCCCTCGATTCACGCGTCGAGGAAGGCTGTGTGCTGATCGCGCTCGGCACGCAACCGCAGCTGGCCGCCCTGCGCAAGGTGGCGGCACCATAGCGGCGGCACCGTAGCGGCGGAGCGTGGAGGCTCAGATCACCACACCGGCGCCGCCCATGTAGTCGACGACCGGAAGGCCCGCGGCCGCCCAGGCTTCCATGCCGCCGCTCAGATTGTGCGCGGTCCACCCCGCCCGGTTCAGTGCCGCGGCGACCGCCGCCGACCTGGCGCCGACGTGGCAGACACAGATGATTGTCTTGTCCGCGGGCAGGTTCCGGGCGTGCTGCGAGATCCGCGACATCGGTATATGGGTTGCGTCGGGTGCGTGTCCGGCTGCCCATTCGTGGTCCTCGCGGACGTCGAGCAGGATCGCCTCCGATCGCATCAGTTCGAGGGCTTGTGTGGCCGATACCTCACTGGGAGTGTCGCTCTGCACGCTGCCGAGGTTAGCCGACCGGCGTGCGCCTGCGGCCGGGGACGGCAAAACCGGATGGCGAGGTCCTGCGCCCCGGTCACCCGCCGACGCCGCCGTTTGCGCATCCGCGGCGCCGGCCGCGCCGGCCTCACCCGTCGAGCGGCGGACGCGATCCGTCCGTTACGGGGTCGCCGGGGCCGTTCTTGCCGGGCTTCTTCGGTGCCTTGCGCCTGACGTCGACGCCCCCCATGAACGCGAGTCCGAGCACCTTCACGCGGGGGGCGCCCGGCGCGCCCGGCCCGCTCGCCCGGTGGTCGAACCCGCCCATGAAGGCGATGCCGGAGACATCGACCTCGATGTCCTCGGGCACGATGATGGTGACGCCACCCATCCAGGCGTAGGCCTGGATCGTCACCTCGCGTTCGCTGAACCGCGCCTGCCGCAGGTCGAGCACGACCCCGCCCATGAAGGCGAACGCCACGCAGGTGGCCGGGACCACCCACTGACCTGATCGTCTCGTCTCGCTCATGACCGCGATGGAGATCTTGCTGCCCGGGGTCCCGCCGACGCGGGCGTCGTACCCGCCGATGGCGCCTGGCGCGGGCGCGGGCGCGCCGCTGGCGGGCAGGTCGTGGGTGACCGTGTCGAGATCGGCGTAGGTCTTCGCCGCGTAGACCTGGTCGAGGCGCTGATCAAGCTCGTCGAGCGTGAGGCGGCCCTGCCCGGCGGCCTCCCTGAGCACTTCGGCGGTCTGATCGCGGTCGGCGTCGGAAACCCGCAGATGCCGGCGGTCAGCAGGCAGTGGAGGGTTGCTCACGAAATCACCTTAACGGCTGCGCGCGGTCGCGGCCCGCACCAGTGCTGCGGACGGTCCAGCGGCTCTGACGGGGGTTGCGGGGCCGCCCCCGGCCCAGCGGGGCCTGCCCGCGAACGCCGTGCCCTGGCTCTTAGCGCAGCGGGATGACCGGCTGGGCGGGCAGGATCCGGGCGGCGACGGCGCCGAGCTGTGCGACCTCGAGCCGGACCTCGTCGCCCGGCTGCAGCCACGGGTACTTGTCGGCGCCGTGCAGCGCGGACAGCTCCAGGATGCAGCCGGTTCCGACGGTGCCGCTGCCGATGATGTCGCCGGGGACCACGCGCGTCCCGCGCGCCGCGTAGGAGATCATCTGGCCGAACGTCCAGTAGACGCCGGCGAGGTTGCCCGCGCTGTAGGGCTTCCCGTTGACCGAGGCGGTCATCGCCAGGTCGAAGGCATTGCCTTTGCGATAAGGGGCAAGTTCGTCGGGTGTGACGAGCACGGGGCCGAGGCTGGTCGCGGAGTCCTTGCCCTTGGCCGGCCCCAGCCGCTGCTCCATCTCGGCGAACTGGACGTCGCGTGCGCTCCAGTCGCACAGGATCAGGTAGCCGGCGATGTGATCTTCTGCCTGTTCTGGGCTCAGGTCGCGGCCTTCACGGCCGATGACCGCGGCGACCTCGAGCTCGTAGTCGAACTGCCGCGAACCCGGTGAGATCGCCACGTCATCAGCCGGGCCGTGCACGGCGGCCGGGTTGGTGAAGTAGAAGACGGGGAGCTGATACCAGCCGGGATCGACCGCCAGGCCGAACGAGCGGCGGATGTTGCCGATGTGGTCTTCGAAGGCCATGTAGTCGCGGATCGACGGCGGCACCGGGATCGGTGCGCACAGCCGCGCCTGCTCGTATCCGATCACCTCGGCCGGGTCCGCCAGGGCGCTTTCCGCGGCGGCCGCCAGGCGGCTGCCGTCATCACCGAGCAGGTCGAGCAAGCGGGCAGCCCCCCGCAGGCCGTGGACCGCGCCCGCGCTCAGCAGGCCCGGACGCGCACCGCCGCCGGCTGGGGAAACATAGGTCACCCAGCGCATCGCTGCTCCTTCGGCTCGGGCGGCCCGTGCCCGTGGCCGCGCTTGCTGGCAGGGCCGCCGGCCACCGCCATGCCTGGCAACTCCTGCCGCCTTCATGCATAACACGCCGGCATCGCGCCGCCGTTGTACTCGGCCATCTGCAGAAAGATCGAAACGATGTCGAGCGGCGCGCCGCGTGGCGCGCCCTGCTCCTCGGCGTAGGCCCGGTGCAGATTGCCGACGACCCGCTCGGGATCCAGAAGGCCGGCGAAATCACCAAGACCGGTCTCGCGGGCGGCCTGCAGCGGCGGCAACCCGGCCGCGAGCGCCGCCCTGGCGCTGCGCTGTATCCAGCGCAGGTAGGCGGCGTTGACCTCGAACACCTCGGGCCCGGCCACCGCGCCGTGACCGCTGGCCACCGTCGTGGCGCCGAGCGAGCGCAGGGTTTCGATGGCCTCGAGCGAGCCGGCGATCGAGCCCATCAGGCAGAACGGGGTCTGGCCGTTGAAGACGATGTCGCCGCAGAAGAGCACGCCACGCGCGGGGATCCACGCCACGACGTCGTTGGTCGTATGCGCCGGGCCGACGTGGATGAGCTGGACCTCGAGCTCGCCGGCGTAAAGCGTCAGCCGGTCGGTGAACGTCACCGAGGGCGGCACGATCTCGATGTCCCCCCAGTCCACGTCCGGCCAGATCAGCTTGAGCTGCAGCCCGGCCGCGAGAATCTCCTCGCGGGCCAGGGCGTGCGCGACGATCGTCGCCTCGGGGAACACGAAGTTCCCGTACGTGTGGTCGCCGTGGTGGTGCGTGTTGACCAGTGTCTGCACCGGCAGCGACGTCGCCGCGCCGACCGCGGCGCGCAGCGCGCGAGCCCGCCGCGCGGTCGACGCGGTGTCGATCAGCAGCACCGAACGCTGACCCACCAGGACCCCGGAGTTGCTCAGGCACCAGCTTCCGTCTGGCTGGAGATAGACATGGACGCCGTCCGCCACCTCCTGCAGCCGCGGCGCCGCCATCGCCCGCCGCCCCGATCCCTGACCTCCCACCGCACCTCCCACAGGACATCTCGCAGCGACACTACGCCCCGCGGCAGCCGCTCCGGCGAGGCGCCTGCAAACACCGATGTCTGCGGACGAGGTGCGGCGTTCAGCGCATGAGGTCAGGTACTGGGAGAACTCCCGCTATCCGGAGCCTCACTGCGGTCCCACACGTCGCGGCCGGTGTCCCACAGCGCCTGCACGTGCATAGCGAACCGGTCGAACACCCCGTCGTCCTGGCGGCGGCGCAGGTGGAACGCAGGCGAGTTATGGCCCACCAGGTTCGCCAGGTGCGGCGTGACGATCATGTCGTGGTCGAAGGCGAACACCGACAGCGCGATGTGCCGGTCGGAGAACCGGGCCTCGATCCCCTCGGTTCCCCGCAGCCGCTCCAGCTGTTCAAGGGTGACCGCTATCCGGGTGGACACGGTCAGGGAGGTCGCCTCGGCCTCCTCCCGGCGCCTGGTCACCACGCTGTCCGGGTCGCCGACCAGGAACCGGACCCGGCAGCCCTGAGCGGCTTTGCGGCGCAGCGCCGCGCCGAGGTTCGGCTGCTCGATCCACAGGAAGTAGCTCGTGTAGCCGGCGAAGGTGATATCGCTCGAGGCGGCGGTGATCAGCTTGCGCCACACCGATGCGGGACAGGCCGACCGGTATGGGTAGACGGTGACGATCTCGCGGTCTGGGCCGGTCTTGACCGCGGCGCGGAACGCATCAGGCCACAGCACGCCTTCATCAACTCCCAGGGCCTCACACGCGGCCCATCGGTGCCGTGGGTGCGGGATGCGGTCATCCTGTGTCACCCACCGGGCCACGGTCTTTTCGTCAACCCCCACCGCGTGGGCCAGCGCGTGCTCGGTCATCTTCGCATCGGCCATCGCCTGCCGAAGGGCCATGTTAGGCATGGTAACGACCCTCCCCAGACGCTTCGGACGTTTCTTCGACTGTAGACCGAAACGTTCTCGGTGTGCAGGGAACGGCGTACCAATGGCCCCAGCGGACCGCAACGCTAGTGCCCAGTGTAGAAAATGCGATCATTGGGGTTGCCAGCATGACGGATGAACGGGACCTCGCCGCAGAGACAGCCGGACTGGAGAAGCTCGCAGCCGAACTCGACAGGCAGGCGTACGCGATCACACTGATGTCCGGCCACGGCCGGACGCATCTGCATATCACCAACCGGCGTGCCCCGGTGCTGAGCGAGCGGGTGTACTGCGAGGGCGACTGGTTCTGGTGGCCATGGGCGGAACGGCTCGGCGCTGTGGCCGATCTGTCCGCCGCAGCGGCTGCAATCGACCGCGTGCTCCAGCTCCTCGGCGGGAACCGGTGACCGCTGACCTGGCGCAGGTCGGTGTCATCTGCCCGGGGTGGCGAGCCTGGCAGACCCGAGACGGCCTGGCCGCACGCAAAGGTGGCACGCCACCGGGAGTGCAGGCCCGGGGCGTGACAGTGCGCGAGCTGACGACCAACATCGCCGCGTTCGACGCGGTCGGGGAGCCCAGCGGGCCGGTACTGCGGCCAAGAGAGCAGGCCGTGCTCATTGTGCTGGAGAACGCGGCCGGTTCTCTGACCGCACGCGCTATCTCCGATGCATCCGGGGTGGCGTTATCGAGCACGGGCAACGCGCTGGCCGTGCTGGGTTGCCAGGGCCTTGTCACCCGACGGCGCAAGGGCCGCACGTGGCTTTACCGGCGCAAGCGGCGGCTAGGCCGCCCGGCTGCCGTTGAGCGCAGGCTCGGCGCTGCAGCTACCACGATCGGGCAGATGCCAGCCGCGAGCGTCGAGGGGCAGCTTGACCGTCTGGAGGTTCGCGCGGGGGCGCGATAGACACCGGTACCCGCGTTTGTGGCGGCTGCGGCAGGAGTGGCCGGTGCGGCGCGGCCCGGGCCGCGGGCAGCGGTGCCGCGCCGCCGCGGCCCGCCCGGTTTCATGATCCCGGAAACTGGTCAGCTGGCGTTCAGGCCGACGTCACCTCGTAGGCGGCTGCCACGGCGCGGACGGCCGCCGGCGCATGATGACCAAGATCCACGGGTCACGGCATAACCTGGCGGACATGACCACGGCGCTGGAAATCACCGTTCGGGTGCTGGTGCGGGCCGCGCCTGAGCAGGTGTGGCGGGCCGCCACGGACTGGCCCAGGCAGGGCGAGTGGATGTGGGGGACACGTGTGCGGGGTGGTCACGGGGTCGGCGCCGAGGTGACCGCGTGGACCGGAATCGGCCCGGCCGGCTTCACCGACACCATGGTGATCACCCAGTGGGACCCGCCGCACCGGTGCGTGATGCGCCACACCGGCCGGGTGGTGCGCGGCGGCGGGGCGTTCGAGGCCAGACCGCTCGGGCCGGTGTGCGAGTTCACCTGGACCGAGCAGCTCGACCTGCCGAAATTCCTGGCGGGACCGGTGGGACGGGCGCTGGCCCGCCCGCTCGCCCGGTGGGGCCTCGAGGTGTCGCTGCGCCGTTTCGCCAGGTTCGCCGTGACCTACTCAGGGCGCGGAGAAGACGCCGCGGGAACGACGGCGGCGCCGCAAGAGTTGGGCGCATGAGCGTCAGCCAGCCGGAAGTGCCCGGCATCCCGCCCACCGCCGCCGAGCTTGACCGCGCCCGCGAGCTGCTGGCCGCGGCCCCGGTCATCGACGGGCACAACGACCTGGCCTGGGAGATGCGCGGCCGGGCCGGTTACGACTTCGAGCGGATCGACATCGCGGCGCCGCAGCCGGGCCTGCAGACCGACATCCCGAGGCTGCGCGCGGGCGGCGTGGGCGGGCAGTTCTGGTCGGTGTACGTGCCCTCGTCCCTGCCCGGCGGCGCGGCGGTGGTGGCGACCTTGGAGCAGATCGACTTCGTGCACGCGATGATCCGCCGTTACCCAGACGTGTTCGCCCTCGCGCGCTCGGCCGGCGAGGTGGCGCGGGCGGCGGTGGACGGCCGGATCGCCTCGCTGCTCGGCGCGGAAGGCGGCCACTCGATCGGCTGCTCGCTCGGCGCGCTCCGGATGCTCTACTCGCTCGGCGTCAGGTATCTGACGCTCACCCACAACGACAACGTGCCGTGGGCGGACTCCGCGACCGACGAGCCGCGGGCCGGTGGGCTCACCCGCTTCGGCGAGGAGGTCGTGCGGGAGATGAACAGGCTCGGGATGCTCGTCGACCTCAGCCATGTGGCGCCCGCGACCATGCGGCACGCGCTGCGTGTCACCGCAGCGCCCGCGATCTTCTCGCACTCCTGCGCGCGGGCGCTGTGCGACGTGCCCCGCAACGTTCCCGACGACGTGCTCGCCTCGCTCGCCAGCGGCGGCGGCGTCTGCATGGTCACCTTCGTGCCCCATTTCGTCTCGCGGCGCCGCGCCGAGTGGAAGCGGGAGGCGGCCGAGCAGGCGAAGCGGTCCGGCGTCGACCTGGGCGACCACGCGGCTTACGCCGCCTTCGCCCGGTCCCGGGCGCGCGGGCACCCGCTCCCGCCGGTGACCGTCGCCGAGGTGGCGGACCACGTCGATCATGTCCGCGATGTCGCTGGCGTCGCTCACGTCGGTGTCGGCGGGGACTACGACGGGACGCTCACCCAGCCCGACGGCCTGGCCGACGTCGCCGGCTACCCGAACCTCGTCGCGGAACTGCTGCGGCGCGGCTGGTCGCAGGCCGATCTCGGCGGCCTCGCGCGGGGCAACATCCTGCGCGTCCTGCGCGACGCCGAGGCGGTGAGCCGTGACCTGTCCGCCCGCCGCGGCCCGTCCGTCGCCACCATCGAGAAGCTGGACGGCGCCGCAGCCGGGCCCAGCTAGGTCCTATGGGCTATTGATCCCGAACGGCTGCCGCGCGTGTTCTCCGGCGTGCGGTGCGGGCAGGTCCCGCGCGCCGCTGCCCGCGTCAAGTAGCATCCCGACCGTGACGAGGCGGCTGGTGGCGGGTGTCGACAGTTCCACCCAATCCACGAAGGTGCTCCTGGTGGACGCCGACGACGGCACGGTGGCCGCACGGGGTGCCGCGCCGCACACGGTGACCGGGACCGACGGCGCTCGGGAAAGCGATCCGGGGCAGTGGTGGGACGCGCTGGCCGCTGCCTTCGGGCAGGCGCTCGCGCAGGCCGGAACCGGCGCCGGCGTGGCCGCGATCTCCGTCGGGGCGCAGCAGCACGGCCTGGTGACCCTGGATTCGCGCGGCGCCCCGGTGCGGCCGGCGATGCTCTGGAACGATGTGCGCGCCGCGCCGCAGGCGGTCGAGCTCATCGAAGCGCTGCGCGGGCAAGACGGCCAGCCTGGCCTCGATGGCGCGGCGCAGTGGGCGCTTCGCACCGGCACGGTGCCCGTGGCCAGCATCACCGCCGCGAAATGGGCGTGGCTGCGCCGTCACGAACCCGGCTCCGCGAGCCGCACGGCAGCGATCAGGCTGCCGCACGACTACCTGGCTGAGCGGCTGTGCGGCGAGCCGGTCACCGACCGGGGCGACGCGTCTGGCACTGGCTGGTTCTCCACCGCCACCGGCGCCTACGACGGTGAGATCCTCGCGCTGCCGCTGCTCGGCCTGGACCAGGCGCTGCTTCCCGAGGTGCGCCCGCCCAGCGCGATCGCGGGGACCGTCACGGGCGCCGCCGCGGCGGCGCTCGGCCTGAAGCCAGCCGCCGTGGTCGGCATCGGCACCGGGGACAACATGGCCGCCGCGCTCGGGCTCGGCCTTGCCGCGGGTGAGCCGGTCGTCAGCCTCGGCACCTCTGGCACCGTCTACACCGTATCCAGACGCCGGCCGGCCGATGTCACCGGCGTGGTGGCCGGTTTCGCCGATGCGGCGGGCGCCTTCCTGCCGCTGTCGGCCACGCTCAACTGCACCCAGGCCGTCGACCGGATGGCCGCCATCCTCGGCCGCGGCCGTGAGGCCGTCGAACCGGGCGGCAGCGCGGTCGTGCTGCCCTACCTGGACGGCGAGCGCACCCCCAACCTCCCGAACGCCGCCGGGCTGATCACCGGCCTGCGTCATGACACCACCGCCGGGCAGTTGCTGCAGGCCGCCTACGACGGCGCCGCCTCCTCGCTGCTGACCGCGCTGGACCGGGTCGCCGCCGTCGGCGACCCGATCGCGCCGCAGACGCCGCTGATCCTGATCGGCGGCGGCGCGAAGGGCGCCGCCTGGCGCGACACGATCCGCCGCCTGTCCGGGCGCCCGCTGCTGGTGCCCGACGCCACCGAACTTGTCGCGCTCGGCGCGGCCGCCCAGGCGGCTGCGGCGCTGACCGGCGAGCCCGCACCGGAAGTCGCACGGCGCTGGAACACCAGGCGCGGCGGCCGCTACGAACCCCGCCCCGCCGACACGGCGGCCCTCGGCAAGATCAACGAGACGCTCCGCCGCGCCCGCGATCTCCTCGACCCGTGATCGCGGTGACCTTGAATGCTCCGGGGAGGTCACCGCGATCATGAAGGGCGTTACGGCACCGGCACGGCGTGGATCGCCACCGGGCCGAGCGTCGGGTCGAGCTCGGTGGCCTGGTTCACCCCAGCCGGGGTGATCACGTCCATCGCCTTGGGCACCGTGCCCGGATCGGTCGCGCAGATCGGGCTCGTCCCGCCGGGCGCGCACACCCCGAACAGGAACGGCTGCGGCGTCGGGGCGAAGCCGCGTGCCTGATCGGGGCTGAAACCGTCCTGCCCGGTCAGCACGACCGCGAACGACCATCCGGAGGCCGGGGTCCCGAACTCCGACGACGGCACCGAGACCGTGATCGTGCGGGCCACCGACGACGCCACCACATTGGCGGCGCCGACCGCGTTGCCGCCCGCGCCGTCCCAGACCGGAGCGGCGAAGCCCTGCACCTCGAGCCGCTGGCTCCAGGCGTCGCCCGCGGCGATCGTGTAGTTGCGCTGCGGGAACGCCGCGGCGGTGGACGTGGTGGCGGCGCCGGGGGAGTGGACGTAGATGTCCAGCATCTGTGCGCCGATCAGGTTGCCGAAGGTCGGGGTCAGCGTCCTCAGCGTGGTCCGCAGGAACACCTGCGAGCCCGAGGTGATCACCTGGAAGCGGGTGATGTCGAACGAGCCGGGGGTGAAGTCGGGCGAGGTCGGGTACTGATAGGTGCCCGGGCCGTTGTCGTCGCCGGCCGGATCGGTCACGTCGAGGACCGTCGTGCCGCCCACGATGTCGCCGACCACCGCGACCTGTGCGTAGCCGGTCCCGCCACCTGCCGACGCGGTCACGGTCAGCACGTTGGTCCCGAACCCGATGTGCACATCCGCGGAGAACGAGCCGTCGGCCGCGGCGGTCGTGGCCGACGTGGCCGACGGCGGCCCGGTGTCGGTGTCCGTCGACTCGATGACGACGTTCGCGCCCGGAGTGGTCGTGCCCGTGACGGTGGCCGACGACCCTTCGATCGTGGTGCCGCCGGCGGGTGCGGTCACCGTGATGGGCACCGCGGCGGGCGGTGCCTGCCGCACGTACCTGTCCGCGGTGATCTTGGGCTGCTCCAGGATCCGCCCGGTGCCGATGTCGAGGATGAGCCGCAGTTCCTGCGCCTGTGCCCAGGACAGCGGCGCGGCGGACCCGGCGGGCCTGCCGTCGGCGAAGCCGATGGAGGCGACGGTCGGGTCGGTGCCGAAGGGCGACGGGGCCAGGGCCGGATTCTCCCAGGCCTGCTCGGGCACCAGGCCCACCCCGGACGAAAAGCCGGTCATGGCGCTGAGCAGCCCGGCGGCGCCGCCGGGATCCGCGTTGCCGAGGTCGGACTCCGCGCGTTCACCGGACAGCACCGGCCACAGGTGCCCGGTGCCGATGTTCGTCGTCGGCCAGGGCTCGCCTGGCGTGGTGCACGAGGTCTGGCTGGGCTGGTAACAGTCGCCGTATCCGTCCGCGCTGCCCTTGGCCGCGTCATTGCCGTAGCGGTAGTAGCCGGTGCCGCTGGGCGTGCCGACGGCGATCCGCTTGTCCCACACGTTCAGCGATGCCTGCACGTCCGGATCGCTGACCGGCAGCTCGCCGAGACGCACGAGTTCCTGGAACCCACCGTCGAGGACCGCCCGCTGGTCGAGCGTGGGCCCGCCGTTGCCGAGGTTGTAGGAGATCGCCGCGTTCGGGTCGCCGGTCTTGGACAGCCGGATGAAATAGCTCGCCCCGTCCGGCCCGGTGGTCGTGACGGTCCACCTCTTGACCGTGCGCTGGAACTGGTCGGCGGTGGCCTGGTAGACCTGCGCCCGCGCGCTGTCCCCCTGCTGGGCCGCGATCGCAGCGGCCGCGGTGAGCCCGGCGATCTCGGCCGCGATGGTCGACGGTGAGTAGCCCGACTGCTCCTCCCAGCGCTCGACGCCGAACGAGGGGCCGTGCGCGACGAGGAAGTCGGCGGCGGGAACGATGTGCTGGCTCCACAGGGTGGCGTCGCCGCCGAGCCCGGACTGGTAGGCCATCAGGATCGGGTAGGAGGTCTCGTCGAGCTGGTCGCCGCCGGTGTCGGGCGCGATCTTGCCGTTCAGCAGCGAGTTCCGCGGGATCTCACCGCTCGGCAGCTGCTGGCGCTCGAGCAGGAACCGTGCCGCCGCACGGGCAGTGGCCAGGTCCCCGTCCACGAGCAGCCCGGTGAAGACCTCGTACAGGTCGCGGGAGAACACCTCGCGGTAGGAACCGAAATAGACCGGCTTGCCGCCGGGCGCCGCACCGGCGCTGACGGCCTGGCCCCACGGGCTGGCCAGGGACGCGACGATCGCACCGGGGAAGGTCTTGTCCTCGCTCGCCTTGAGCACGTTCGCGGACAGGTAATAGGCCGCCTGCACCTGGCCGGCGCTCAGGCCGGGCACGTTGCCCGGCGGGTTGAGCCCGGCGTCGTAGCCGCTCCAGCCCTGCTCATAGCCGTCGAGAATGTTTCCGAACGGCTGCCGCAGCGAGTCGCCCGCCGTGTTGAGCGCGCCGCTCAGCGATCGCCCGAAACCGAGCGCGAGCGTCACGCCGCCTCCGCCGCCTGCGCCGACTGCCGCGGGTGTGACGTCCTCGGTGGCGACGACATGGCCGTCCGGCGCGGAGGCGTAGCGGGTGGTGAGCGCGTGGCTGGCGTCGAGCTGGGTGAGGCCGTCGCTCGCGGTGCCGGCGTAGCCGACGCTCGCGACCGCCGATGGCGAGGTCGAGCGCAGCGCCATGTAGGTGGGCACCGCGTAGTCACGGTTCGCGGCCTGGCTGGTCACCGAACTGTCGTAGATGACGGGGACGGCGCCGGCGACGACTCCGGTGTCCGGCCCGCCGTTGGCGGCGCCCCCGCCGCCGTTGCCGTTGACATGCGCGTCGAGCCGGGCGTACACGTGCAGCCCGCGAAGGTCGGTGTGGGAACCCGGCGTGCGCTCCAGCCGCACGCGCATGACCACCGTGTCCCGCGACGGGTCGGTCGCGTAGGTGGTGGCGAGCCGGTAACCGTGCCCGGCGCTGGCCGAGGTGACGGTGCAGGCCATGCCGGACGGGTCGGCGCTCACCGTGTAGGTGAGGTCACGGGTCTGCAGGTCGGTGAACGTGCTGCCGTCGGTCACGACGTACTGCAGCGTGCCGACGTTGGTGTTGTCCACCGCCGGTTCGTAGACATCCGACAGCACGCCCCCCGCGACCGTGTACCAGACCTTGGAGCTCGGCTGCGACCCCCCGGGCGCCGCCGTGCCCACGCAGTCCTTGCGTGCCAGGTCGAAGAACGACGTGACGCCCGGGGCGCCGGGCGCGGCCGGCACGGCCGGTGCCGTCGCGGCGCGAGCGGGCGCGGCAGGCGCGTGCCCGGCGGCGCCTGCCGGGGCGCCGGCCAGGCCACGGCTGCGTGCGGCCTGGATGGCGTCGACGTTGGCCTGCGGCCCCGAGTAGTGCGCGGGGCGCGTCTGCACCTTCGCCGCCGGGCCCTGCGCCAGCCCGATGATGACCACCGGAACCGTGAGCACCACGGCAAGCGCGGCACCTGATAATGGATGGATCTTGACCCGCCTCCGTGCGCGCTTCGCCGCCCCGCTGGTCACTGCCCCGGTCATTGCCGCCCCGTTAGTTGCTGTGTACTTTGCGTATCTTGCCTCAGACGATCCCGCGTCCAGCCGTGGGCTCATCGGTCCACGCCCTCCCAGTTACGTGGTCACCTGGCAGATGTGGTCACGTGCCCCCGCGACCACACGCAACGCAACGCATCGTCTCCCGGGCAAGGCCGTTCGTGGAAGGTGACAAAGGTCCCGAAACGGTTTTAACGCCCAGCGGTTACACTCGGTCAAACAATCACCAGGCCGACCCTAAGAATACAAAGGGTCACCAGTCAAGGGCATTTGAGTGACTATTCCGTGGCGGCTGCGCGGTGGGCGGACAGCCCATCTTGGGCCCGGCCGTGGGTGACGCCCGCAACGGCGGAACGGCCGCCGCGCTCCGCGCGGCGGCCGTTCCGCCGGGGCTGTGTCTGCCGGGGGCTGCCCCCGGCAGACACAGCGCAGCGTGCCCGGAGGTTGTTTACCCGGCGGGGCAGGGGTTGCTGCTGAAGGCCTGCTGATAGTTGTTGATCACGTCGTGGGTGGCGCCGTGACCGCCGAAAATGAGGTACTGCAGCGGAAGCAGCGTGCCGTACTGGGAGTTGCCACCGAAGTTGTTGGCGGTCAGCCCCGGCACGGTGTTTCCGAGGAACCACTGGCAGCCGCCCGGGCGGTCGCTGCTGGTGATCGAGTAGAAGGGGTAGAAGTTCGCCGGCCTCCCGTCGTCGGTCGGCGGGATCAGCGTGCAGCCCGCTCCCGTCGACCTGTTGCAGGCGCCGCCGAGGTCGGGAGCCTCGATGCGGGGCAGGTCCGTTTCGAGCGCTGCCCTCCCGTAGTTGACGTCGTAGGAAGACCCGGTCCGCGGGCTGGTGAAGATCGCCGGCGTCGGGTGCAGGCGGGTGTTGCCGTCCGGCCAGACCGGCTGGTAGGACGAGCCGTCGAAGCCGGGATCGTTGGTGCCGTTGCAGCCGCTGACCCGGACGAGCAGCGACTGTGCGGCGGTGAAGCACGCGAAATCGTCGCCGTCGGCCGGCTCCAGGTCGCCGGGCGCGCCTTCCCGGCCCGTGCAGGTGCCTGTCTTGGTGTCGACGGCGCTGCAGTAGTCGAAGTGACCGATCTCCACGTCCTGCGCGATGCTGTAGGAGTGCGCCGCCCACGGCACCCGGGTCGCCGGCGAGGAGGTCGAGTACATCGGGTGGAAGTCGTACGGGATCTCCGTGCAGCTGGTGCCGGTCGGTGCCGCCTGGATCTGGCCGAAGCCGTTGGCCGCCGAGGCGGTCATGAACCCGGCCTGGCCGGTGGTCAGGTCGTTCAGCACCGTGATGAGGCCGTGTGCCGTGTCGTGCATGGTGACCTTGATCCGGTCACCCTGGTGCATGAAGAACACGCCCGCCGCGTGGGTCGGGTTGCCTGCCGTCGCCGGGTCGAACTGCAGCGGGTTCGGCGGGCCGACCGGCTTGCCGTTCTTCGTCAGGAACGCGAAGTTGACGTACTCCGTCCCGCCGAGGATGGAGTTCCGGCACGCCTTGTTCAGCAAGGTGCCGTTGACCGGGTCCTCCGACAGGCTGTCGATGTTCAGCGCCGCGCACCAGGCGCGGACGTCGCAGCTCTGGCTGTCGAACTGCTTCACCCAGCCGGGCGGGTAGAACTGCAGTTCCATGAAGGCCGTGCCCGGGTGCTGTGCGAGGTTGGGCGTGATGTTGGAGTCGCTGTCGGGCGTGCAGGTGCTCACCTGCTGCGGGTAGGACTGGGTGTCACACATCGCCATGCCGAACCAGAACGCCGGGGTGAGCTGGAAGCTCCACGAGCGGCCAGGCACGACGTGCGGTTTTGGGTCCTTCGGGATCGTGACGAACCACTGGTCCCTGTTACCTGAGCCGGGTGTGTTCGAGTAGAACAGCGCGGAAGGCTCGTCATGCCCCACGTACGCCTTCGCGCCGAATGCCGCGTGGTAGTCGCTCACCTCTGCGCACATCGGCCCCATCGCGTACGCGCAGTTGTACTCCTCCTTGTTCGTGGCCTTGGCCTTGGCCAGCGCCGTGCTGGCTACCGGCGAGGTCTTGGCCACGGTCTTGGCGGCGGTGCCGGACGGCCCGGCACTCGCCGAAGTCGCCCCCACCGCCGCAGCAGCCGCAGTAGCCACAGCGACCACCAACAGCTTCCAGAACAAACCGTGCCTCATCGGCACCTCCAACCCCTGGGGTTCACTGCGTCGGTGCAGTGGTACTCGCATGAGCAAGGGGAGTGTAAGACGCGGGGGATAGATCCGTCATCTCATCTCTTTTATTCTTTTCTTACTACGTCGGCACTATTTCCGCCACAACGGGCAGACGATGGCATGGAGGGTAAAACTTAGGTCAAGACATGAGGTCAGCGGCTTGCCTGACCGGCCTCGCCCGTCGTGCGATGCCGGAGGATGTGGCATCGCACGCCGTATCCTGGCGACCCCACAAGGAGCGTCAACTTGCCGACCATCCAGCTCGCCGCACGGACGTCGCGCCTTGGCGCCATCGCGGTCGCGACAGCGGGGCTGACCGGAATCCTCGCCGCTTTCCCCGCGGCGCCCGCGCCGGGCCGTGCCCATGCGGCCACGGGTGCCGTGGCCGCGCGCCCGGTCCCCGCGGTGAGCGGGCTGGTGAGCTCGCGGGTTCGGCTCCCAAGCCCCGAGCCGACCTCGCAGTGCCTGACGTCCCTCGGGATCCGCTGCTACACGCCGGTGCAGTACCGCCAGGCGTACGGCCTGAACGGCCTGTACGCCGCGGGCATCACCGGCTGGGACCGGACCATCGTGATCGTCGATTCGTTCGGGTCGCCTACGATCCGCAACGACATTCACGTGTTCGACCAGCAGTTCGGCTATCCGGACCCCGACCTGCAGATCGTCCCGGCAGGCCAGATCCCGCCCTTCGATCCGGCGGATCCGACGCAGGTCGGCTGGGCCGACGAGACCACGCTCGACGTCGAGTATGCGCACTCCATCGCGCCGGGCGCGCGCATCGTGCTCGTGGAGACCCCGGTCGCGGAGACCGAGGGCGTGACGGGCTTCCCCGAGATGATGCAGGCCGAGAAGACGCTCATCGACCTCGGTGTCGGTGACGTGATATCGCAGAGCTTCGGCGCAACGGAAGACACCTTCCCCGGTTTCGGCCGGGGCGACCACTCGAGCCTGCTGAACCTGCGGTACGCCTTCACCGACGCCGCGGCCCACCGGGTGACCGTGCTCGCCGCCTCCGGCGACGACGGCGCCACCAACGCGGAGCTGAACGGCGTGACCCTGTACCCGAAGCGGGTCAACTCGTGGCCGTCGTCCGACCCGCTCGTCACCTCGGTCGGCGGCTCGCAGCTCTACCTGGACAACGCGGGCAATCCCGTCGCGCCGGCCGCGGCGTGGAACGACGGTCTCGGCGCGGGCGGCGGCGGCCAGTCCGCGGTGTTCGGCCGCCCGTTCTTCCAGCTTGGCGTCCGCGACGTCGTGGGCGATCGCCGCGGTACCCCCGACATCAGCATGAGCGCCGCGGTCAACGGCGGCTGCTGGGTCTACGAGTCGTTCTCCGCCCGCGGCGCCGGCTGGGAGATCTTCGGTGGGACCAGCGAGGCGACGCCGATCTTCGCGGGCATCGTGGCGCTCGCAGATCAGGTCGCCGGGCACCGGCTCGGCGACATCAACCCGGCGCTGTACCTGCTCGGGCGACTCAGCCAGCCGGGCCACACCAGGTACAGGACCGGGATCGCGGACATCACGACGGGCAACAACTCCTTCGCCGGTGTCAGCGGCTTCACCGCAGGCACCGGGTATGACCTGGCCACCGGCTGGGGCACGATCGGCGCCCAGTTCGTCCGGGCGCTGGCCCGCAGCTGACGGCCCCGCGGTCAGCGGTCGACGGCCACCAGTTCGGGCCGCAGGCATTGCGGCGGGGTCGCGCCGAGATCGGCCTGCGCGCACGCCGCCAGGATGAGCACGTCGCCGCGCGGGTCCGCGCTGCCGCCAATGCCGCTGAAGTCGACGAAGACATGCGGCCAGGGCAGCGGGCCAGTGTTCCAGATGACATGTTGCGACGCGGTGTCCAGGCCCCAGGCCTCGCCGCTCGCACCCTGGTCGAGGCCGAACGCCACCCCGTCGCGCTCGCCGTAGAGGCCAGCGGACGCGGGCAGCCTGCCCGCCACGGCGCCACCGGGGTCGACGGCGCTCAGCCCGCCGCCGGCGCTGAGATAAAAGCGCTGCTGACCCGCGTCGACTGCCTGCGGGATCGCCCCGGCCAGGTGCCAGAGCCGCCGGCCGGTGTTGCCGCTGTAGGCCGTCACCCCGGTGGGCCCGCTGAACAGGACGACGCTGTCGAGGGCCGCGCTCAGCGTCCCCGCGAACGACCCGGACCGGGGCCTGATGATCCGTTCTTTCCCATTGCGCAGGTCGATCCTGCGCAATGCGGTCACCGGCTGGGTGGCGAGGTAGCCGCCCGCCGCGACCGTCACATACAGCATGTGGCCGTCGAGCTGCCAGCGCTGCGCGGCGGTTCCCGTCTGCCGCGCCCAGCCGGCCCTGCCGCTGGCGTTGTCATAGCTGGTGACGCCGCCCGGTCCCACGACGACCGTGTGGCGGGTGTCGGCGGCGACCGTGCCGCCGAAGGCGGCGGCAGGATACGAGCGGACCAGCGCGCCAGTAGAGGCGCTGAGCACCATCTCGCGCTGGGCAGCGCCCGGCTGCCCGGCCCCCGGCGCCGCGCCGAACCCAACGGCCACCACGCCTGGCCAGACCCGTGCCGACACGATCGCACCGCCGGCCGGCGGCGCTGGAATCTGGACGGCCCAGAGCGGCCTCCCGGTTGCCGCGTCGTACGCCCTGACCGTGGTCCCGAGGCCGAACACGGCCACCTGCGCGCCGATCGCCGCGTACGGCTCGCCGGCCGCTGGCTCGGTCCCGCGCGAGTCGTCATTGACGACGAAGCTACCTGGCAGCAACTCCTGCCAGCGGATGGTGCCGGCGTGCGCGCAGGCGCCACCGCCGCAGGTTCCCGACGGGCCGCCCGCGGCTTGGGCGCCGCCGCAGCCCACACCGAGCAGCACTGCGACGAGGAACCCACGGCACACCCACGCGAATGACCCGCGCAGCACGACTGCGCCTCCGATCCGAGACCCCTGACTGGTGACCCTGGTGCCAACACGGTATTGGGATCCCCCCTGGGCGCGTGACACAGACGGCGAGAAAGTGCCGTCCCCCTGGGGCGACGGCACCGGACGGCCACCGCTGCGCCGCAGCGCGCCGCGCTGCGCCCGCGATAACGTTGGGGCCGCACGCGCACCCGCATCGGCGGGCGTGCGGCGGATCCCGGCTTTCCCCGCGCCAGTCCCGGGGAGGCAGCGAATGACACGAGGAGGTAGCAGATGACACAGCGCGCTCCGCTTCCTTATGACCACCTGCGGCAGGTTCCTTCTTTCACGGCCGAAAGCGACGACGTGACCGAAGGCGCCGAGATGAGCCAAGCGCAGGTGTACAACGGCTTCGGGATGTCGGGGCAGAACATCTCGCCGCACCTGCGCTGGTCCGGCTTTCCCGCGGAGACCGCGAGCTTCGCGGTCACTTGCTACGACCCGGACGCGCCCACCGGGTCGGGTTTCTGGCACATGGTGCTCGTGGACATTCCCGCCACGGTTACGGAACTGCCCACCGGGGCGGTGACCGCCGACGGCTCGGCGCTGCCCAAGGGCGCGTTCTGCGTGCGCAACGACTACGGCACAAAGGACTTCGGCGGCGCAGCGCCGCCGGCCGGCGACCCGCCGCACAGGTACGTCTTCACCGTGCACGCCCTCGACGTGGACACGCTCGGCATCGACTCGGATGTCTCACCCGCCGTCGCGGGATTCAACCTGGGGTTCCACACGCTCGCGCGCGCCACGATCATTCCCGTGTACGGGCACTGACCCACCCGCGGCCGGCGGCCATCACAGCTCAGCGGGGGCGGTTGCGCTTGCTGGGCTTCCGCCGGCTGCGGGGACGGCGCCCGGCGGCGGATCCCGCGGACGTGCTGCGTGCGCGGAAGAGCGCCTTGCGGGCCGATTTCGCCACCGCGCGATCCGGGTAGTGATCCGCGAACGCGTTCAGCACGTCGAGGGTGTGCGGGTGGTCGATACGCCAAAGCTGAGCGATCTGCTCGGCGAGGTCAGCCGCGGTCACGTCCTCGGCCAGGTGCGCGGCGGCTTCGCCGGGCGGCATGGTGTCCAGCATGGCCGCGCCCATGTCGACGAGCACCCACAGCGTGTCCTCGGCCGACATCTCCACCTGCGGATCCTCGCCGACGCTCAGCAGCCACATCGCGGTAAGCGCACCCACGCCTGGCTCGCCCAGCAGTGCCCGGGCCGCGTCCCGCCCGGGCCCGCCGAGCGACCCCAGCGCATCGAGGCCAGACATCCGCTGGACGGGGGTTCCGGCCAGCACGACGGCGGCGACTTCGGCCGCGGCTTGCGCCGTGCCCCGGCGCTGCACCCAGCCGGCCAGTTCGGCGGCGCCATCTTCCTGGTCGTAGTGCGCGACCGCGCCGAGCATCTCCGCGGCATCGCAGCCGGCGTAGTCACCGATCGCAGGCGCGGGAAGCCCGTTCATCAGGAAGACCTGGTGCATCCCCCAGACGCCCAGCGGGCTGAGCCTGACGTCGCCGCCGGCGACCTCGGCAGCGCCCGCCTCCGCGAGCCCGGCGATCAGCGTGCTCACCTCCTCGTCGAGGAGGTTCTCGGCCCCGGCCATGGTGACCACCCAGCCCAGCCCGCCGGGGATGGCGGACCTGGCCATCTCGGCGAGCTTGCCCACCTCCAGCGGCTCGTCTGCCCCGTACAGCACGGTGAGCATGCCGATCAGTTCGCCCTGGAGCACGGTGGAAAGCGGGCCACCGGGCGCGGGGAACTCCGGGTCGAGCAGCGCCGCAAACGCGGCCGACCACGACTCGAGCACGGCGTCCTCGCCGCTGTCGCCGCCGCTGTCGGCGTGCGCCAGGGCGGCCGACTGCGGACCTGGCCTCGCCCGGCGGCCCTCGATCTCGACCAGGCCCGCCTCCTGAGCGACGATCCAGAGCCGGTCGAGCGGGGGAAAGTCACGCGCACTGCGAAGCCGGTCAAGGTCCAGCGTCCGGATGAGCTCGTCGATCGCCGGATCGCCGCTTTCGGTGCCGGCCCGGGCATGAGCGGTGAGGCCGAGTTCGGTGATGAGGGCGCGGGCGTCCGCTAGCCGGAGCGCCCCGGTGGCGGTGAGCTGCCGCGATGGCCCGAGCCACGCCGCCAGCCGCCGGGCCGCCACGAGCAGCGGGCAGGCCCGCGCCGCGGCGGCGAGCTCGGCCTGCGGCGCCAGCCGGACGGGCGCGAGGTCAAGCGCCATGTCTTCGCCGTCGAAGTCCAGGTCCAGCTCGGGTCCCGCCGCGGGGAGGCCGAGCGGAAGGACCGATTGCGCATGGCTGGTGAGTGCCAGCCGCTGCGCGGCTGGCAGCTCGTTGAACCCGGCGATCCAGCTCTGGGTCGCGCCGGGATCCCCGATATCCACCCCGTCGGCGATCATGGCTTGCGTGAAGCTCCGTGCCATCCCCCAGTTACGAGGGTCCATGACGGCCCCGGCGAACTCCGGCTCGATCTGGTCGAGCTCGGCGATGAGCTGATCGTGCCTGCGGCGCGGGATGCGGCCCGTGTCGCGCAGGAAGCAGCACACCTCGCGCATGGTCGGGATGATGCTGCGCACTTCTTCCGGACCGCGGACTGTGATCTTTCTGGGGAACACCGCAAGCAGAAGTTCGCGCAGATCACCGGGGGTCAGCTCGGCGAGATCCGGGAAACCCAGGTAGTCGCGGGCGAGGTCATGAAGCAGCGCCGCGTCTTCGCTGTTGCCGTCGAGATCCTGCGGCGTGTTCTCGGCCCAGGCGGCAAGCTCTGCCAGGAAGTCGTCTGTGGATCGGGCTGTCACGCCATGACTCTATCGAGGGGCGCCCGCCCGCTGCCGGGGGACCCGTGCCACGCCGCAACCGAGCGCGCGTGCGGCCCGATCAGGCGCGGGCGCGGGGCAGCGCGTTGCCGTCGCCCGGCTACCCGCATACGCGCCTGTTGCGGACATGGCGGGCGGAACCGTTCGATAATAGCGACGCTGGCCTGCCGCCGAGTTCGGCACACCGAGGCCGCCGGCGCTGACTATGAGGGCGGGTCTGATGGTTGCTGTGACGTCGATCGCCGGGCTCGCCGCCGAGCTTGCCGAGGCCGAGCTGGAGAATGACCCGTTCGGCGCCTCGTACCTGGGGGTCGGCGGTCATGACGACGCGGTGCCCGAACTCTCGCCCGGGGCGCGGCAGGCGTGGCGGGAGCGCCTCGTCGATTTCGTGGTCCGGTGCGACAGCCTTGACGCCGGCGCGCAGGACGCCGACGGCCGCGTGCTCCTCGCGGCCGTCCGGGACAGCGCCACCCGCTGGCTGGCGGCAGTCGACTCGCGGGTAGAGGAGTTCTCCCTCACGACCATGCCGCTCGGCGGCCCGTCGAGGATGCTGTTCGTGATGGCACGAGCGTCGGTCACCGACCCGGCGAGCGCCGCCGCGTACCTCACCCGCTGCAAGGGCGTACCCGCCTTTGTCGACCGGGACGCACAGCGGCACCGCGAGGCCGCCCGCGGCGGTTTGCTGCCGGTGGCGCCGCTGGTCGCCGACGTCATCGCCCAGCTTCGCGACCACCTGGCCCACCCCGGCCGCGACCCGCTGCTCGCCCATCGGCCGCCGGCGGCATGGGATGGCGCGGCAGCCTGGCGCGCCGACCTTGAGCAGGTGGTCCGCGACGGCATTCGCCCGGCGCTCGGGCGTTACCTTGACTTCCTCGCCGAGATGCTGCCGAAGTCGCGGCCACCCGAGCGGGCGGGCCTGGTTTACGTGCCCGGCGGCACCGCGGCGTACGCCTGCTGCGTCCAAGACGGCACGACGCTCGCAATGAACCCGGACGAAATCCACCGCGTCGGCCTGACAGCCCTCGCCGAGGCCGAGGAGCGCATGGCGGAGTTGGGCGCCCGCGTGCTCGGGGCGCGAAGCGCCGGCGATGTCATGGCACGGATGCGTGACGACACCTCGCTGGCCTCGGACGGCCAGGAGCCGATGGCGCGGGCGGCCGCCGCGATCGCCCGCGCGGAGGAACGGCTCGCGGAGCTGTTCCACCCGCCGCTGCCGTCCGCGTGCATTGTCGAGCCGATGCCGGCGCACATGGCCGACTCCGGCGCGCCGCCCATGTACTCCCCGCCCGCCCGGGACGGCTCACGGGCAGGCGCCTACCTGTTCAACAAGGTCCGCCCCGGGCCGGCGGGCGCCTGGGCACTGGAGGCCGCCGCATTCCACGAGGGGGTTCCGGGCCATCACGCGCAGTACGCGCGGATGCAGCTCGCACCGGATCTGCCGCTGTTGCTGACCGCCTTCGGCGTCGTGCCGCACAGCGAAGGCTGGGGGCTGTACGCGGAAAGCCTGGCCGACGAGTCCGGCCTTTACTCCGACGGGATGCAGCGGCTCGGCATGCTCGCCTGCGTCGCCTGGCGCGCGGTCCGCCTGGTCGTCGACACCGGCCTGCACGCCCGTGGCTGGAGCCGCGCCCGTGCGCTGGAGTTCGCGCTCACGCACACCCCGATGCCGGAGCCTTTCATGAGCGGCGAGATCGACCGCTACATCGCCGTGCCCGGCCAGGCGCTCGGCTACCTCATCGGCCAGCGCGAAATCGTCCGGCTGCGCGAAAGCGCACGGGCAAGGCTCGGGGCCGCGTACGACATCCGCGACTTCCACTCCGCCGTTCTGGACCGCGGGTCGCTCCCGCTTCCCGTGTTGTCGCAGGTGGTGGAGGAATGGGTGGCATCCGCGAGCCCCGCTGCGGCAAGGACGTGACACCTGCGGGCACCTGACACGCCGCGCAGCCGTTATGGCTGTGTTCCTCTGCTGTCCACAGAATTCCTCTGCTGTCCACGGACGGCCGACCGCCGCGCGCGCAGCCGCGATCAGCCGCCGCGAATCCGCTGGGCGAGATGCCGATGACCTGCGCAGTTGGAGCGGGAGCAGTTTGATCCTTCCCAGCGCGGGCAGGGGACCCCAGTCGTTCAGCAGACGGAGAATCCGGCCTGCGGACGTGGGGCGCAGCCGGTCCGTCTCCTTACCGAGAGGACGGGCACATGACAAACGCATTACGGCGGATCGGCAGGACGCGTGTGGCTGTGGGGGTCGCCGCTCCGCTGGCCGCGGCCCTGCTGGTCGCGGTGCCTGCGGCCGGAGCGAAGCCTGGGCAGCCGGCCAGACCCGGGCAGGCGGCGGTGCCTGCGGCCGGCGCAGCGGCGCAGCACTCGGCGGCACGGCAACGGCTGGCGGCCATCTCGGGGAAGGTTGACTCGCTGGTCGGCCAGATGACGCTGGCGGAGAAGATCGGGCAGCTCGAGATGTCCGGGCCGACCGGGCCCAACGGCACCCCGGGGCAGACGCTGCTGGGCGAGCTGCGCAGCGGGGAGGTCGGCTCCGTGCTCGACCTCGTGGGCGTGGCCAACATCAATCAAGCCCAGCAGGCGGCGCTGCAGTCACGGCTGCACATCCCGGCCATCTTCGCCCTCGACGTCATCCACGGGTACAAGACGATCTTCCCGGTCCCGCTCGCGGAGGCGAGCAGCTGGGATCCCGCCGCGGTCCAGAATGACGAGTCCATCTCGGCCAGCGAGGCGACCGCCGACGCGATCAAGTGGACCTTCAACCCGATGGTCGACATCAGCCGCGACCCGCGCTGGGGGCGCGTGGTCGAGGGCGCCGGCGAGGACCCGTTCCTTGGTTCGGCGATCGCGGCCGCGAAGGTGCGCGGCTACCAGGGCGGTGACTTCAGCGCCCTGGACAAGATGGCCGCGACCGTGAAGCACTTCGCGGCCTATGGCGCGCCCGTGGCCGGCCGGGAGTACAACACGACCGACATGTCGGAGCAGCAGCTGCGCAACTACTACCTGCCGCCGTACAAGGCCGCGGTCGACGCGGGCGCGGCGTCGGTGATGAGCGCCTTCAACTCGCTCAACGGCGTGCCGGCCAGCGCGAACCCCTATCTGCTGAGCACGATCCTGCGCCAGGAGTGGGGTTTCGGCGGCACCGTGGTGAGCGACTACCAGGCGATCCAGGAGCTCATCGACTTCGGTTTCGCGAGCAACGGTGAAGATGCCGCGCTCCTCGCGCTGACCGCCGGAGTGGACATCGAGATGGGTGTTCAGGTCCCGAGCCAGTTCGCCACGTACGACGCCTACGGGCAGGCCCTGGTGAAGTCCGGCAAGGTCAGCATGGCGCGGATCAACGAGATGGTGCGGCACGTGCTCACGCTGAAGTTCCTCGCGGGCATGTTCGACCACCCGCTCACCGACCCAGCCCGGGTCCAGCACGCCGAACTCACGCCGGCGAACCTCGCCGCGGCGCGCACCATGGCGGGCCGCTCGATGGTCCTGCTACGTAACGAGAACAACGCGCTGCCGCTCAGCTCCGGCGTGCCGTCGGTTGCGGTCGTCGGCCCACTCGCCGACAACGCGCCGGACCAGCTCGGGCCCGACGTGCCGATCGGCTACTCCCTCGACCAGGGCAAGGTCGTCTCGGTGCTTGGCGGCATCAAGGCGGCGTTGCCGAGTGCGACCGTGAACTACGCCCAGGGCTGTGACACGTCCTGCACGTCGGCGTCGGGCTTCGGCGCGGCCGTGTCGGCCGCGCAGGCGTCCGCGGTGACCGTGGTCGTGGTCGGCGAACCTGCCGCCGACTCTGGTGAGGCGTCGTCACGCAGCGACATCAGCCTGCCCGGGCAGCAGGTCGCACTGGTGCAGGCGATCGCGGCGACCGGCAAGCCGTACGTGGTCGTGCTGATGAACGGCCGGCCTCTTACCCTCGGCTGGCTGGCCGGCAACGCCCCGGCGCTGCTCGAATCGTGGTTCCCGGGTACCGAGGGCGGCGACGCGGTGGCGGACGTCCTGTTCGGCAAGGTGGATCCGGGCGGCAAGCTGCCGATGAGCTTCCCGCGCAACGTCGGGCAGATACCCATCGCATACAACGAACTGCCGACCGGCCGGCCGTTCGACCCGAACAACAAGTACACCTCCAAGTACCTGGACGTGCCGAACACGCCGCAGTACCCGTTCGGGTTCGGCTTGTCCTACACCTCCTTCGCGCTGTCCAACCTGCGCCTGTCGGCGACCAGCATCGCCGCGACGGGCAAGCTGACGGTGACGGCGGACATCACCAACACCGGGAGCAGGGCGGGCGACGATGTGGTCCAGCTCTACATTCATGACCAGGTGGCGAGCATTCTCCAGCCGGTCCGCCGGCTGGACGGCTTCCAGCGGGTCACGCTCGCACCCGGGCAGAAACAAACGGTCACGTTCACCCTGGGGCCGCAGAATCTGGGCTTCTACAACAACCAGGGCCAGTTCGGCGTCGAGCCCGGCGGCTTCGATGTCTACGTGGGCGACAGTTCAGTGGGCGGTCTGCACGCCCAGTTCAACGTGAGCTGAGCCGCCGCCCGGCAGCCTGGGCTGGGAGACCCGTTTCCCGGGTCTCCCAGCCCTTGCCGTGAGTTTCGAGTTCGAGGGCGGTTGACCAGCCAGGTCTGTGCCGAGGCAGACCAGCGCGCCCGCCCGCAGGTCACGCGGTTCTCGCCCGAGCAGCGCAGAACTGCCTCACGCGGGTGGGTCGGTGCGAAGGAGGCTGTACGTCACCCCGTCGCGCCAGCCGCCGTCCCGCCAGCCGGCGGCGCGCGTCACACCTTCCCTGGTGAATCCGGCCTTCTCCAGCGCCTTCCGCTCCGCGATGTTGTCCACCTCGGTGGCGGCCTCGATCCGGTGGGCGGTCGTGTGCGCGAACAGGTACCGCGCCAGCAGCCGGTGCGCCTGGGTGCCGTACCCGTGACCGCGGGCCTGCGGGAGCATGGCTATCCCTACCTCCCAGCAGTAACCGGCCGGGGTGGTCTGCCTGCGCCGCCAGTTGACGAAGCCGAGCCGTTCGCCGCCCCGCTCCACGATCAGCGCACCGCCGTCCGCGCCGAGCATCTCGTTATCTGCCCAGGCCCGCCGCCACCGCCGGGGATCGGCCCACCCGAACCAGGCGAACTCCCCGGCCGTGTCCGGGTCCCCGGTCAGTTTCTCCATGACCGGCAGGTCGTCCTCGCGGACCGGCCGCAGCCTCACCTGATCGCTCATTCCGAAATCACGCACCGGCAGCCTACCCCCCGCGACCGCCCAGGCCGTGGCCGCCGTCCGTGAGCCAGGCAACGACGACGTACCCGAGCGGTCAGGCCAGCAAGGGCGACCCTGAATGTGCCATCGCGGGTTCTGCAGAACCCGCGATGGCACATTCACGGTCATGTGGTGCGGCCGGCCGGAGACGGCCGCGACGGCGGGTGCGGGCAGCCAGCCGGGCGCCGGGGCGAGCGCCCCGGACAGCGCGTCGGCCGCGGTGGCGCCCGCGGCGCGGGCGGTCAGCACGACTCGAAGGGTTTAGGGGGCTCGGTGCGGCTGTTAGTAGTGGTTCATGGAGGCGAGGATGGCGACGTTCTCGGCGGCTAGGTTGTCGGCGAGCACAGCGAGTGAGTGTAGGTCCCTGGCGGTTGGATCCGCTGTGTAGGTGGCGAGTACGTGTCCCCGGATTACGGATCTGATGTCGCCTGCTCCGACGTCAACACCCGCTGACTGTAGCTCGATGAGGCGGTTCTTCCCGGCTTTTGCGGCTGCGTCAGGGTCGGTCAGTGAGGATGCCGCGGTGGCCTTTTTCCTGCATACGATCACGGCGTCAAGGTTGGATGGCTCGGTTCCTGCTTTGGTGACGCTGGTAGTCATCTCGCCTTTGACTGGCTGAACGGCCGTGATCGTGAAGCCGGCGTCAGCTAGCGCGCAGACTAGGGCGGTCCAGCCTGTGAGCCGGGCTTGGTGGAAGGTGAAGACCATGAGGCCGTGCGGCTTCAGCACACGTGCGCATTCGCGCCAGACACGGGTGATCGCTTCGCCGAACTCAGCCGGGGATGCGCTTTGCACTTCTCGGGTGGTGCGGGTAGTGGGGTGTGCGTCTGGATAGCGAGTGTGTGGAGCCAGTTCCCTGAGCCAGGCGTGGAAGAAGTCGGCTAGCTCCGAGTAGTGGACGTTGTCCATGTATGGCGGGTCGGTCACGATGAGGTCGATCGATGTGTCGGGCAGGTCAGTGCGTGCGGAGTCTCCCGTGCGGAGGTAGACGGTCCCCGGTGCGAGGCCTGTTGTCGGCCAAGCGTCCACCACGGTGGCCTCGGTGGGCATGGACAGCCCCGTCGCCCGTTTCACCTGATGATCACGGATTATGAGGTCAGCAGGGGCTTGCTTGTAGGCATGGGCGCGAAGAAGTCGGCTCTGGAAAAGCGTGGAGAACGACCCGGATGAGGCCGGGGTTCCCCATGGGTGAGCTTCGAGGGGTGTCCGTTCGGGCTTGAGGATGTGGTGGCTGAACATGTGCCGTACGGCGCCCGTTCCCTCGCCCTTGAATGAGCAGAACACGTTGTTGAACTCAAGCGCGCCGGAAAAGAGGGCGGCGAGCGCTTCCCGCTCCGCCGCACCTGTGCTCAGGTCGCGGATCGCGGCGGCGAGCAGGCCGAGCGAGTACTGCTGGCGGTCGTTAAAGAACTGACGCCAGCGGGTGAAACCCCAGCGAATGGCCTGGGTTGTGTTCTGGCCGTCGTCCAGCCCGGTGCGAGGCAGGATCAGCTCCTGTGCGCGGGTTTGGAGCAGTTCGGAGCACTCCGCGTAGAGGGATCGGTCGAAGCTGATGATCGGCTCATAGCGTTTCCTGCCATTGAATCCGAGCACAAGCTTGGCATACATCTCGTAGCGCGGTACGTTACCCGCGAGCGCGTCCAGCACCTTGGAGGTGTGCCTGTTGACGCAGGTCATGGTGTTGCGGGTAACCGCCCCATGAGGCACAACCTGATGGCCGTTGCGGCATGTCATGCGGTCGAAGTCATATCGGCCGGGCATCACATCCAGGCATGAGGGGCAGACGATGTGAGCCTCGGGGACGCGCTTGGGGTAGGCGTTCTGCGAGAAGACGTGGGTCGAAAACAGGCGGGTGGATGCATCGCAGGCAGGGCAAGCCGCGACGGTTACCCAGAAGTAGTAAAGAACGGTCTCGCCGGCCGCGGTACGGTGCACGCGGTCGATCTCCGCTCGGCAGCGCGCCTCGACGAGTTTGTACGCGCGTTCCAGTTCGCAGGTGTCCCACCGCTGGACAGCTTGCCGCTGAACGAGTGTCGCGACGGGATTGATGTCCCAGCCCACAACGTTTGCCCCGAGCTTGGCGGCCTCAACAACTGTTGTGCCGGAGCCGGCGAAGGGGTCGAACACGGTGAGGCCGTCGAGCCTTGTGGCGGAGCCGTATGCGTGAAGGGCGGCGGCCTCATCCTCGGTGACCGCTGCGGTGATGATCCCCCGGAAGACACTGCCGAGCCGCTTGGCCCACCACTTGTGCGTGCTAGTGGCCGGCCGGTGGACTTCTTTGCGCCATGACTCGTGTTCGCCGATGTGACTCAAGGCAGCCGCTGGAAAGTCCTGTTCGAGCGCGGTCACGGCCGGGACCCGGGAGAGCGTGATCTGAGGAGGCTGTCCAGTTCCTAGAAGTTCGAGGTCGAAGAGGGTCACTCGGCATCACCGAACATTGCCTGCTCGGCTACCGACAGAGGTGACTTGATGCTGACTGTCCCGCCGCCGGTTCCCTTCACGCGGTAGGCGGCGAATTGGTGTTCTGTGCCGGCGGACGGGTTCGGTGCGAGCTGGGGTGTGAGTTTGTTGGTTCGCAGATCGAAGGTGTAGCCGATGACCATGTTCTCGTTCAGACGGGCGAGGGGAGCCCACGGTTAGGTTCCCAGGCTAGTGCCCGCATCAGGGGATGCGGCGGAACTGCGCGCGCGTGGTGTCGCAGGTGCTTGGTTGGTAACGCGGCCCGGGCGATGGGTACGGGGGCGTGGCCGGTATGCTGCCGCGCCCGGTCGATCTGGCGGCGCGCCACGCGGCAGCCGTTCGGGATGGATATCGGTCCGCACGGGCAGGCCGGGCGGGGGAAGGGTCACCGGGCCAGTGCGATCACCTCGTCCAGGCCTGCCTGGATGCCGGCGGCGAGCCCGCCGGGGTCGGTGATCGCGGCCGTATCGGTGTTGATCCCGATGCAGCACCCCTCGTTGTGCGAGATCAGGGTGATCATCGCCGCGCAGCCGGGGAGCGGGCCGAAGGGGTACATGTGCGTGATCCGCGACCCGGCGACATACACCGGGTACGGCACCCCGGGGACGTTGGACACCTGAACGTCGTTGGTGCTGGTGAGACGGCCGGAGACGGCCGCGACGACGGGTGCGGGCAGCCAGCCGAGCGCCGGGGCGAGCGCCCCGGACAGCGCGTCGGCCGCGGTGGCGCTCGCGGTGCGGGCGGTCAGCACGAACTGCCGCACCGCGGCGATCCGGGCGGCCGGGTCGCGCTCGGCCATCGGCGCGGCGAACCTGGCACCGGTGAAGCGGTTGCCGCCCTGCGGGTCGTCCTGGGTGCGCAGGCTGACGGGGAACCCGACGGTGAGCGTGTCCACCGGGGCGCCGTGGCGCTCGTGGTAGCGGCGGAACCCCCCGATCACGGCGGCGAGCAGCCCATCGTTGAGCGAGCCGCCCGCTGCCCTCGCGCCGGCCTTGAGATCGGCGAGCGGCACGTCGAGCACCTCGAAGTGCCAGCCGCCGCCGCGCCGGGCAAGCAGCGCGGAACCGGGGGCGGGAACGGCGGTCCGGCCCAGCCAGCGGGCGGCGTCGGCCGCCCGTCCCGCTGTCCGCGAGGCCGCCGCCAGCGGCCGCGCCAGCGCGCCGACCGCACCGGCGCCGCCGCGGAGCGCGCCAACGGGTGCGGACCGGACCGCGCCGGTGACCTGCGCGGTGAGCAGCCCGATCCGCGACACCGGGGCGGGCGCGGGCACCGCGGGCTCGGGCCGGTGCGGGTCGTGCTGCGGGCCGCGGCTGTGCAGCCGCGTCATCAGCTGGACCGCCCCAAGCCCGTCCGTCACGCTGTGATGGCTCTTGACGACGTACCCGGCCCGGCCGCCGGACAGGCCATCGACGAGCAGCGCCTCCCACAGCGGGCGGTCCCGGCCGAGCGGGGCGGCGGCGAACTCCTGCACCACGTCGAGCAGCTGGCGCAGCGAGCCTGGTGCGGGCAGCCAGACGTGGTGGACGTGCCGGGACAGGTCGAGCTCACCGACGGGCACCCAGGTCGGCGTGCCGATGCCGAACGCCGGCTCGACGACCCGTTCCCGCATGCGCGGCACCATGCGGGAGGCCCACTCGTGGGCGGCGAGCAGCCGGTCCCAGCGGGGGGCCGGGTCGAGCAGCTCGAGCAGGCTGACGTTCACGCGCAGCCGGGGGTCGGCCGCCTCGGCGCGCCACATGGCCGTCTCCAGCGGGTTCATCTCGGGCGAGGCGCCCCAGTCCAGCGCGAGCCCGGCGGGCGGGCCAGGGGCGGTGGCGGCGGCCTCGGTGGCGGTGACCCGCCCGGGCCTGCGGCCCGGCCAGTCGGCGAGCGCCGCCAGGTACCGCTCCCGCACGTCGTTGACGTGCTTGTCCAGGTCGCCGGCGGTCCAGCCGAGGGTCGGGACCGGGGGCAGCACCACGATCTGCACGGTGCCCGCGCGAATCGTCGACGCCCCGCGCCACATCAGCTCGCCCGCGTTGCGGATGACGATCGGGACGATCGGGACATCCGCCTGCATCGCGACGTGGAAGGCTCCCTTCCTGAACGGCCCGAGCGCCGGGGTCGCCGAGCGGGTGCCCTCCGGTGCGATGACCAGCGAGGTCCCCTCGCGCAGCTTGCGCACCGCCGGCTCGAGCGCCTGCCGCGCCTGCGCGGCGTTGCCGCGGTCGACGAACGCCACGTCGGCCAGCCTGAACATCAGCCCGAACCCGGGGCTGCCCGCCAGCTCCTTCTTGGCCACGCCGGTGAACCCGCCGCGCAGCAGCTTGGCCAGGATCAGCACGTCGAGCTGGCTCTGGTGGTTGAACAGAAACACCGCGGGCCTGGTGGCGAGGTGCTCCGCGCCGCGCACGTCCAGCCGCACCCCGGCCAGCGCGCTGCCGAGCTCACCGCCCCAGGCGATTCCGAGGTCGATGGCCGCACGCCGGGACCCGGTCAGCGCCCCGAGCGCCACACCCGTGGTGAAGCCGCCGAACAGGCCGGCGAGGCTCGCCGCGGTGCGGACGATGTCGCGCGCCCCGGCCCGGCCGCGTGAGCGGAACCGTGCGACCGGCCACCCGTAGTGCCGCGCGGCCGCCGCCAGGTCACGGCCGGGGTTGAGCGCCCGGGCCCGCCCGGCGGTCCGCAGGAACGGCAGGTCTTCGTCGCCGTTGGAGTAGGCGTAGCTCTCCCGCAGGTCAATGTCGTGGCGGGCCGCGAACGTGCGGACCGCCGCGGCCTTCCCGGCCCGCCACAGCAGCGGCCCGCCGGGGCGGCCCGTGCAGATGCCGTTCACGATCTCCACCGGCGAGACGATGATGTGCCGCACTCCCATCGCCCTGGCCGCGGGCTCGACCTGGAACCGCGTTGCGGACGAGGCGAGCACCACGGTATGCCCGGCGCGCAGGTGTGCCTCGACCAGCCGCCACGCCTCCGGGTACAGCGCGCCGGCGATGCCCTGGACCCACAGGCGCTCGCCGAGCTCGGCGAGCTCGTCCTCGCTGCGCCCGGCCCAGACCCGCATGCTCGCCGTGGTGAACCGCTCGAAGTCCTCCTCGGTGGCAACCCCGCGCAGCCCGGTGAGCAGCATCCGCCCGAGGTCGGCCGGTGCGACCTGCGCCGACCGCAGGTGGTGGCGGGCGAACGCGGACAGCGAGTACCCGTCGATCAAGGTCCCGTCGAAGTCGAAGAACGCGCCCACGCGCGGGCCCCGGGGCCCCGCCTCGACATCAAAGATCAGCTGCTCCTCGGACCAGAGCCCGGCAGCGGGCCGGCTAGGGCTCGACACCGGCCAGCTCCCGTCGCGACGCCGCGTCGATCTCGTCAATCGTGATCACCCGCGCGACGACGTCGCGCAGCCGCGCGGCGAACGCCTTCCTGCGCTGCGCAAGCTCCTCGCGGCCGGGGTCGACCAGGTCCAGGTTCGCGGCGAGCTTCAGCGCACCGGAGAACAGCTCACGCGACAGCGACTCCGGCCCGTGCAGCCGGCCCTGCAGCAACATCTGCTGCCCCACGCCGCCGCACTCGCCGAGGAACTCGTCCTCGGCGACCGGGCGGTGCGCGGGGCGCGCGGCGAGCCGCTCGGCCACCACGAGCTGCGCGTCGAGGAACGACCGCAGCACCCGGCTCGCGACGAGCAGCCGCGAACGTTCGAGCACCCGGCGTCCGTCCGCCGTCTGCCAGCCCGGGTCCAGCCGCTCGAGCTCGGCGGAAAGCTGCGCGCGGTAGGACTGCTTGTCCGGGAAGAAGAACTCGAACTTCAGCAGGTCACGCAGCCGCATCGCCTCCTCCCAGCGGTCGGCGGGCTCGCTGAGCAGCACAAGCTCAGCCACCGCGCGGTCGACGAAATGGTGGATCGCGCTGTTGCGGTAGAACGCGGCCACCAGGTGCGCGCCCCGCTCGATCGCGTAAACCGGCTCCTCGCCGCCGGCGTAGACCGTGACGACATGTTGCTGGGCCAGGGCGCCGAGTACGTGGCTCACACCGGTCTGCGTCCGCAGCGCATCCCCCGAATGCGGCAGGCCGCGTTCGGCGAGGTAGGCCCGCAGCGGCTCGAGCACCCTGCGTACCTGGCCCAGGGTCAGGGCACGGTCGCGCACCCCCAGCAGCGCGAGCGTGACCAGCGCCGTTGCCGTCGCCGGGGTGACGCGGTTGATCCGCACGGCAACCTCGAACGCCACCTTCTGCAGCCTGAGCCGCCACGCGTCCCTGTCGCCGCCCGCGCCGTCAGGTTTCAGCGCGTCCCGAAGCGAGAGCGGCTCGGCGAACCTCACCTGTACCGTGCCGATCCGGAACATCTGCCCCTTCGCATAGGACGCCAGCCAGGACAGCCCCTCCGCCTTCTTCGCCGCCCCGCCTTGCTCGGCCGCCATCGCCGACACCTCGCGGAGCTGATCGTAGGTGATCGACACCGGCACGAGGTAGGCGTCCTCGGCGCGGCCGCGCTCGACAGCCTCGGCGAGGTAGGTAAGCAAGCCGTAGCGCGGCGGGCGCAGCTTGCCGGTGCGCGAGCGCCCACCCTCCATGTACCACTCGAGGTTGAAACGCTTGGCGAGCAGGAAGCCGAGGTACTCGCGCAGCGCGAGCTTGTAGATCTCGTCGTCGCTGAAGCTGCGCCGGATGAACACGATGCCCGCGCGCTTGGCCAGCGGGCCGATCGGCCAGAAGCAGAGGTTGTCGCCGCCGAGCACATGGTT
>WNGJ01000618.1_pt1 | contig 32974 bp, 29 predicted proteins | sample 5400611 | NCBI WGS metagenome assembly WNGJ01 (sample SAMN13153375, study PRJNA577476) | soil metagenome | isolation source: 40 cm soil or saprolite under Garry oak tree replicate 1 | place: USA:California | collected 2016-06-15
CGACGGGCACCAATCCGACAAGACCCGGACGAGTTGGCCCGTAGCCACATACGGCTGCACCTGGCCCTCCGTCAAGTAAGCTAGGCCGAAGCCTTTCAGGGTTGCATGGAGCAGCGCGCCAGCGCCGTTGAACACCAGTTGACCGTCTACCCGCACGTTCAGCGTTCGCCCGTTCTTCTCGAATTCCCAGGCATAGAGATTGCCGTAGGTGGGCAGGCGGAGATTGATGCAGTTGTGGCTGGTCAGATCCTGAGGCGTGCGCGGCTTCTTGTGAGCGGCGAAATATGAGGGCGCGCCGACAACCGCCATCCGGTGGTCCGGACCGGCGCGGACCGCGATCATATCCTTGGCGACGAGCTCGCCCGGGCGAATACCGGCGTCATATTGTTCCGAGACGATATTGGTGAGGCCATAATCGATAACGACCTCCACCTTGATGTCGGGGTATTTTGGCAAGAGCTTGGCCAAGGCAGGCATCAGGACCGCGTCGGCCGCGTTCTCGGTCGCGGTAATCCGGATCGTGCCGGCAGGTTTCTCGCGCAGTTCACTCAACGCGGCCAATTCGATGTCCATCTCATCGAACTTGGGCGCGATGGTCCGCGACAGGCGTTCACCGGCCTGAGTTGGCGCAACGCTGCGTGTCGTGCGACTCAGCAGCCGCACGCCGAGTCGCTCTTCGAGGTTGCGGACGATCTGACTGAGAGCTGACTGAGACATTCCGAGCTTTGCCGCGGCCCTGGTGAAACTCCGCTCCCTGGCGACGGCCAGGAAGGCGAGCAGGTCACTGGCGTTTTCCCTGTTCATTCATAAGCCTGGCTAATAATTGCATTCAGTTTTTATCACCTAATCGACCGGGGTGGGAGGCCTTACGTGCGCCAGCAACAGCGCGGCAGCACAGCTCCCGTCCCGACCGACGGACAACGGGAGAAACTTAGAAGAGGTCGGACCCATGACCAAAGCAATCGAGGACAAAGTCGTTGTCGTCACGGGCGCCAGCAGCGGTTTGGGCGAGGCGACTGCCCGACTTTTTTCCGCCCAAGGCGCGACTGTCGTGCTGGGGGCGCGCCGTGCCGATCGCCTTCAGTCGCTGGCAAAGGAGCTGACTGCAAGCGGCGGCAAGGCAATCGCGGTTACGACCGATGTTACCCGCCGCGAGCAGGTCAAGGCGCTGGTAGACGCGGCCGTGCAGACCTGCGGGCGCATCGATGTGATGCTCAACAACGCGGGCCTGATGCCGCAGGCGCCGCTCGAGCGGCTCAAGATCGATGAATGGGACCGGATGATCGACGTGAACATCAAGGGCGTGCTGTACGGCATTGCCGCCGCACTGCCCTACATGAAGCAGCAGAAAGCCGGCCACTTCGTCAACGTCTCCTCCGTGGCCGGTCACAAGGTCGGCCCCGGTTTCGCGGTCTACGCGGCGACCAAGCACGCCGTGCGCGCGCTTTCCGAAGGCCTGCGGCAAGAAGTGAAGCCATACAACATCCGCACGACGGTGATCTCGCCCGGCGCGGTCGCCACGGAACTGCCCAACAGCGTTACCGATCCGGATGCCGCCGAGCGGATCCACAAGTTCTATGAGCAGGTCGCCATTCCAGCCGAATCGTTCGCGCGGGCGGTCGCGTTCGCCGTCGGGCAGCCAGAGGACGTGGATATCAACGAGATCGTGTTCCGGCCCACGCGCCAGGAAATATGAACAGCAAAGCGTACGCCCACCGGCAACTGAAGGGAGGTCGCAATGAGACTGATTGCAGCAACAGTCGCATCATTATTCGTGGTCGCCTCGGCTTCGGCGTACGAGGAAAAGACGACAACCGCGCAAGGATCAAAGCCCATGCCCACGCTGGAAGATGTCCGCACCGTCGCCCCCGCGCTTGAAAAATATGCCCAACGCGTTGTTCTCGGAGATATCTGGAAGCGCCCGGGTCTCTCGCCACGTGATCGCAGCATGGTCACGCTCGCAGCAATGATCGCACGCAATCAGACGGTCGAACTGCCGTATCATCTCAACCTCGCGCTCGATAACGGCGTCAAGCCCGGCGAAGTCTCCGAGATCATCACGCACCTCGCGTTCTACTCCGGCTGGGCGAATGCCATGTCGGCGGTGGCGATCGCGAAGGACGTCTTCACGGCGCGCAACATCGGCGCCGATCAGCTGCCGCCGGCGTCAGGCCCGCAGCTTCCGCTCGACGAGGCTGCCGAGGAGCAGCGCGCGACGCGTGTTGCGCAGCTGTTCGGCGACGTCGCGCCGGGCGTCGTGCAGTACACGACGGACGTGCTATTTCGCGACCTTTGGCTGCGGCCAGGTCTGGCGCCACGCGACCGCAGCCTGGTGACCGTGGCTGCGCTCGTTGCAGCCGGCCAGGTCGCGCAGATCAATTATCACCTGAACCGGGCGATGGATAGCGGCCTGACACGAGAGCAGGCCGGTGAGGTCATCACGCATCTCGCCTTCTATGCCGGCTGGCCCAACGTGTTCTCCGCGCTGCCGGTGGTCAAGGAGGTGGTCGAGAAGCGGCCCAGATAGCGCTTGAGATGCAGGCGACACAGCCCATGAAGCCAGTTTCGCGCAGATGCGTGCTGGCCGGCGCGGCGACCGGATTGGCGACATTCGCCGTAATGAGGGCAGCGGGCGCAGAGAGTGCGCTTCAAACGGAACGAAGGAGTGGAGTGATGGAGATCAAACGAGGCGGTTCGCAGCCGTCCCGCAAGGGACCGGCGGAATATTTTTCCGGATCGGTTCGCGTCGATCCGCTGTTCGAGGCGCCCGCGCCGGCGCGGGTCAGTGGCGGCAGCGTCACCTTCGAGCCTGGCGCCCGCTCGGCCTGGCATACCCATCCGCTCGGCCAGACGTTGATTATCACCTCCGGGCTCGGCTGGGTTCAGCGCGAAGGCGGGGAAATCGAGCAAGTTCGATCCGGTGATGTGGTCTGGTTTCCGCCCGGCGAGAAACATTGGCACGGCGCGACACCGACCACCGCGATGACGCATATCGCGATCCAGGAATCGCTGAATGGCAAGAACGTCGGCTGGATGGAAAAGGTCAGCGACGACCAATACCGCAAGTGAATTCGCTTAGAGCATGATCGGAAAAGTGGATACCGGTTTTCCCTCGCGACAAACGCGAAGCGTTTGCGCGGAGATCATGCTCAAACAATAAGCTAGAGCGCGATGACGATTCATCCTGAAATAATCGCGCTCTAGGCGGCAACGAGAAGGATCTTGCAATGACCGCGTGGTCCAAGGACGAACTGCGCAAGATCGCCGAGACCGACGACTTGCACATCTCGCCGTTTCGTGAGGACGGCGTGACGTACGGTACGCCGACATGGATTTGGTCCGTTGCGGTCGACGGCGCCATCTACGTGCGCGGCTACAACGGACAGCAATCTCGCTGGTACCAGGCCGCGGCGCAGCAGAAAGCGGGGCGGATCAAGGCCGCCGGTGTGACAAAAGAGGTCGGCTTCGAGCCGGTCGCCGGGCCCATCAATGATCGCATCGACGAGGCCTACCGCGCCAAATACCACGGTAGCCCGTATCTTGGTCCCATGATCGGCGCACGCGCCCGGTCGGCGACCGTCAAGATCATGCCGAGATAGCGGGAGGACAACATGGATGCCAGGCAACTTCTCTTTCTCGGCGCATCGGTGCTCGCATCAGCCGTGGGCGGCCGCGCGGTGGCCGAAGCCGCGCAGGCGCCTTATGTGCGCGTCGCTGAAATCGAGATCGATCCCGCTCAACTCGAACCCTACAAGGCGGCGGCCAGAGAAGAGATCGAGCAATCTGTTCGGATAGAGCCAGGTGTTTTGGCGCTCTATGCCGTGTCCGACAAGGACAATCCGGCCCGTGTCATCGTGTTCGAGATGTACGCCGACAGGGAGGCGTACAAGGCTCATCTCGAAACGCCTCATTTCAAGAAATACAAGATCGCGACGCAGGACATGGTCAGGTCGCTAAAACTTCTCGAGACCGTGCCCATTGCGCTCCATGCGAAGGCGAAGTGAACCCTCCCTTAATTTTGCGCGTAATGTCCCAACCAGAAAGGAGTGCGTTTCGTGAACTGGTCCTTCAACGATAAAACAGCCCTTGTCACCGGAGCGGCCTCGGGTATGGGCCTGGCCACAGCCAGAGCCTTCGCCGAGGCGGGGGCTGCGGTGGCGCTGGCGGACGTTCGGGAAGACGCCGTACGCGCCGTCGCCGACGAATTCGTCGCCGTCGGTCACACGGCGATCGGCATCCGCTGCAACGTCGCCGATGAGGCCGAGGTCGCGGCCATGGTCGCGCAGACCGTCGCTACATTCGGACGGCTGGATGCGGCGTTCAACAACGCCGGCATACAGTCGCCGGCGGCCGAGGCGGCGGATGTCAGCGGCGAGGAATTCGACCGCGTCAATGCCGTCAACCTCCGCGGCGTCTGGGCCTGCATGAAGCATGAGCTGCGCCAGATGCGCGAGCAGGGAAGCGGGGCGATCGTCAACTGCTCCTCGATCGGCGGCCTGATCGGTCTTCCCGGCCGGGCGGCGTACCATGCCGGCAAGCACGGGGTGATCGGCCTCACCAGGAGTGCCGCGCTCGAATACGCGCCCCGGGGAATTCGCATCAACGCGGTGTGCCCGGGCACCATCGACACGCCGATGGTCGCGGAGATGCTGGCCAAGGAACCGGACGCCATGAAGGAGATTTTGCGAGATCAGCCGATCGGTCGACTTGGCCGGCCGGACGAGATCGCCTCTGCCGTGCTCTGGCTGTGCAGCCCCGGCGCGAGTTTTGTCATCGGCCACGCGCTTGCCGTTGACGGCGGCTTTACCGCACATTGACGACGACGTCTGCTCCCGCGAGGTCATCGGCGGGGATGCGGGGCCCGCGGGTTACGCCTTTCGCCTTCGCTTTTTGAGCTACGGCGGACGCGTCGGCTGATCCGCCGTTTCTGGGGATACGAACACCTTCCCGCCGGCAATTAACCGAATATTAACCACGCTTAAATCAATTTGGCGTCGGGCACTGGGGGCGCGTTAGCCGGCTTTTTTCGCCGGCCCAAAGCGATGGTGTTCATTATGGCCTTAGACCCCGAAGAAGTTGTAACCCTGACAGACCACGGCACGATGACGCTCCGCGCCGCAGTGGCGAGGGCGATGATGCTGCCTCCCCAGGAGCGCGATCAGGCTTCGATCATCCGCGATAGCGAGCCGTCAATCCTCGATTTTCTTCTTATCAGGCATCTTGCGACGCGATGGGACGGTGGACCGCACTGTCTAAGCGACTCGGAAATGGCCGCGGGTGCGTTCTACCTCAGGCGGGCGGGAATGGCGCTCGCCTGCCAATCCCCATGAGAGATTGCCGGGCCGGCGCGACCAAGTCGGACAGCCGAGGCTGTCCGACCTTGAACCTTTGCTCGGAACCTTTGCTCGCCTGTCAGACCGTGTTGGATGACGCCGTTTGGCACCGAACGCGCGGCAACGGCGCAGAGAGGAAATTACTGAGCAAAATAGAGAACCTTATTGACGGGTCTCGACAACGCGACGGTAGAGATTGGCGTATGTGGTTGCCCGATTGCGCCACGATACGTCTGTCGACATGCCGTTGCGCTGCATCCTTCGCCAAGTCGACTTCTCATAGAATGAGGCTCCAAACGACGCATGAGCGCGACGAAGAGCGCTGGCGAGATTTTCGACCGTGGGGGGCCCGAACTTGAATCCTGTTGCGCCGCTCGCACCAGCGATGTCTTCCTCATCGACAATGGTATCGGCAAGACCGCCGAGACGGGAGACGATGGGAACGGCGCCATATCTCAGCGCGCAAAGCTGCGTGAGACCGCAAGGTTCGAAGCGCGATGGCACCACAAGCGCATCGGCGCCGGCTTGAATCAGATGAGCCAGACCCTCGTCAAAGCCTATGAAAATGCCGATCTGACCCGGATTGGCTTCCGCGACCTCGCGAAAGCGGCTTTGCAAATCCGCGTCGCCATCCCCCAGCAATGCCAGTTGCATTCCGCCATTCAAGATCGTCGGCAGGCTTGCGAGAAGCAGATCAAGCCCCTTCTGCCATGACAGTCGACTGACGACGCCGAGCAGAAAGGCATCCGGCACGACCTTCAGACCCAATCGCTGTTGCAGGACCGCCTTGTTAGGGGGGCGGCTCTGAAGGCTATCGACGCCGAAGCGTGAGGCGATATCGGGATCGGTTGCAGGGTTCCAAACGGACGTGTCGATTCCGTTGAGAATTCCTGTCAGGTCGGCCGAGCGCTCGCGCAGCAAGCCGCCCAACCCCATGCCTTGCTCCTCCTCCTGGATCTCGATCGCATAAGTCGGCGAGACGGTGGTGATGCGGTCGGCGAATTGCAGACCTGCTTTCAAAAATCCGATCGACCCATAAAACTCGACGCCGTGAAGCGTGAACGACTCCGGCGGCAAGCCGATGGCACCCAGCATTTCGGCCGGCAAGTTGCCCTGATAGGCCAGGTTGTGAACCGTCGTGACAGTGCCGGGACGGGGCCTGCCGCTGTACTTCAAATAAGCTGGTGTCAGCCCGGCCTGCCAATCATGCGCATGCACAACCTCAGGCACAAAGGACGAAGTGGCGCCTAATCCGATATCGGCAGCCATTCGAGCGAGTGCTGCGAACCGCAGCCCATTGTCCGGCCAATCGGACCCATCGGGTCCCAAATAGGGATTGCCGCTTCGCGCGAAGAGGTGCGGCGCATCGAGCACGAAGAGATCGAGCTCACCATGCGAACCGCTGAGCAGGCGAGCATCGCCCCCGAAGAACTGCCGCGAACCGTGCACTTCCTTCGCCGTCCCAAGCGCTCTGATGACGTCGGGATATCCCGGCACCAAAGTCCTGACTTCGACACCCTCTGCTTTCAGCGCAATCGGGAGAGCTCCCACCACGTCGGCCAAGCCGCCGGTCTTAACGATCGGATAGATCTCCGAAGCGACCGACAAGACACGTATCGGTGTCATGCATTCAATCCGTCGATCATCGGCTGCGTGATGAGACAGACACCCTGTGAAGTCATCCGGAATCTCTTCGCATCAATGTCGGGGTCTTCTCCCACGACCAGTCCCTCCGGAATTCCAACGCCACGATCGATCACGACATTTCGCAACCGCGCATTGCGACCGACATTGACGTAGGGAAGCAGGACCGCGTTCTCAAGCATGGCGTGGGAGTGCAAGTGCACGCCCGTAAAAAGCAGCGAACGCCGGACCGCGGCGCCAGATACGATGCAGCCGCCGGCGACGAGCGACGTGATCGCCTCGCCACGGCGTCCGTCTTCATCATGAACGAATTTCGCTGGGGGGGTAATTTCGGCGTGCGTCCAGATCGGCCACGAGCGATCGTAAAGATCGAGTTCGGGGACGACATCGGTGAGATCGATATTGGACGACCAATAAGCATCGACGGTCCCAACATCCCGCCAATAGCTGCGCGGTTCACCGCCGGACCGCACGCAGGAGCGGGTGAACTGATGGGCGACCGCCCGACCGTTCTTCACGATGTAGGGTATGATGTCCTTGCCGAAATCATGGTTCGAATTGGGATCGCTGGCATCGCGCCTGAGCTCGTCGAAAAGAAAATCCGTGTTGAAAACGTAGATTCCCATGCTGGCGAGCGATTTGTCCGGTTTCCCGGGCATCGGCGGCGGGTCAGCCGGTTTCTCCAGAAAGGACTGTATCGTGTCATCGTCGTTGACATGCATGATCCCGAACGCGCTCGATTCCGCGCGGGGCATTTCGAGACAGCCGACCGTAACATCCGCGTCCTGCTCGACGTGCTGTTGAAGCATGCGCTCGTAGTCCATCTTGTAGATATGGTCTCCCGCGAGCACCACGACGAACCTCGCCCCATAGCTCTCCAGGATATCGATGTTTTGATAGACGGCGTCTGCGGTTCCAAGATACCAGTTGGTCTCGGAGACACGTTGGCTGGCCGGCAAAATATCGAAGCTCTCGTTTCGCTCCGGGCGAAAGAAGTTCCAGCCCATTTGCAGGTGGCGGATGAGGCTGTGCGCCTTGTATTGCGTCGCAACAGCGATGCGACGAATACCGGAATTCATGGCGTTCGAAAGCGCAAAGTCGATGATGCGCGATTTGCCCCCGAAATAGACCGCGGGCTTGGCACGCCTGTCGGTCAATTCGAGAAGCCGGCTGCCGCGTCCTCCTGCAAGAACGAAGGCCAGCGCATGGCGCGCGAGCGGCTCGGTTCCGACGGATGCCATTTGGTCCTCCTTGCGATGCAACAAACCTCGGTTATTTTCGGGCGGCCGTCGCCGACCCCCAATCTTCTTGGTTCTAGCTTATACGGAAAGTTTATTCGGGGACCATCGGTTCCCGTTCCTTTGACATGGCGGCCGCCCGCCGAAGCGGACCTCCCTCCTGATTTTAATTGTCAAAGAACTGGGTCTGCCCGCATTCCCGCGGCGCGGGCAGGTGATTTGCTAGCCCGGGCCAATATCAGGCAGCCAACATCACCGTCATTCTGGGGCGCGCCAACGACGGCTCGCGGTACCCCGAACGATTCTCGGGCGTTGTCCGCAGGTGACACAATCCAGTTCGAACAGAGCCCGCGGAGGAAAGGATGGGTGTCGAAACGGAACTGAAATTCCGCGTATCCGCGCACAATCTCAATGCGCTGGCGAGCCGGCGCATTCCCGGCGGCAAGGTTGGCAAGCGTTCCGACAGCGATCTGGTGTCGACCTATTTCGACACCGGAAAGCATAAGCTGAAACGCCACGGCCTCTCGCTTCGCGTGCGGCAAAACGGCAAAAAGCACATCCAAACGGTCAAGTCGGCAACTGGTGCACAGTTCGGCCGAGGTGAATGGGAAACGGAGATCAAGGATGGTGTGCCCGACCTCGGCAAGGCCGACGGCACCCCGCTCGAGCGATTTGCTTCCAAGAAATTGCGCCGCAAGCTGAAGCCGATCTTCGAAACCTCGGTCCATCGCACGACCCTGCCTGTCCGTACCAAAAGGAGCGAGATCGAACTTGCCATCGACCGCGGCCGCATCGTTGCCGGACATCGCTCCGGCGCGATCGAGGAGCTTGAACTTGAACTGAAAAGCGGCCGGCCCGTGGACTTGTTCCGTGTTGCGAGAGCGATCGAGCGAAAATCGGGAGCAGAGCTCGATTTGCGGTCAAAATCCGACCGGGGATATGAACTCGCGGGTGGCAATGATCATCAGGTCGTTTTCGCAGAGCCGATCGACCTGAAGAGCGATATCACGGCGGGCGAAGCATTTCAGGCCATCGCTCGCGCCGCCGTCCGCCATTTCTCAGGAAACGCCGATGCCGTCCGCGGCGGCGATCCGGAAGGCATTCACCAGATGAGGGTGGGGTTACGCCGGCTGCGCGCGGCTATCTCGCTGTTTTCGAAGCTGCTGTCCGTCGCAAGAACGGAAGAAATCAAGTCGGAACTGAAGTGGCTCACGGGTGAACTTGCGTCCGCGCGCGAGATTGATGTGTTCGTGAAGGAGAACGTCGAATCTGCGACGCGTGAGGCCATGCTGCGGCGGGGCGGCAAGGCGATCAAGCAAGAGTTTGCCGACAAGCGGGCCGGGGCATTTGCGCGCGCAAGGACGGCTGTCAATTCGGAGCGCTTCCGCGCGCTGTTGGTCGATACGCTGCAATGGATCGAATCGAGGGAGACCATTGCGACCGAACATGCGAGCACCCCGATCGGCAAATTTGCCACCGATATGCTTCCTCGCCGCATCAGGAAGGCGCGCAAGGATGGCCGGCGTCTCGACAAGATGGCTCATCGAGAGCGACATAAGTTCCGGATCAGGGTCAAGAGGATCAGGTATGCGGTTGATTTTTTCGAGGGTCTTTTTCCGGCCAAGCACGCGCAAAGGAGGCTTTCGCGTTTGTCCCGGCATTTGAAAAAGATCCAGGACGCGCTCGGATCGCTCAACGATTTTGTCGCGCACCGGGAGATGGTCGTCCGTGCCGCGCTCCAGGCGCCGCCTCAAGACAGGCGCGCCCGCGCCTTTGCTTCGGGCGTGGTTCTTGGCCGGGAAGACCAGGCGGTTAAGCCGTTGATGAAGATCGCTGTGAAGGAAGTGCGAGGACTTCAATCAGTTTGAGCGGCTTTTCGACCGGGGTTGTCTCGGTCGGGCCGCTAGTCGATCGTCATTCTGTGGCGATGCCAGCGGGCGCGCATTCGCGCGACCCGTTGGCACGCATCCCGGAATGACGGGACCTCTGACGCGCTAACGACCCCAGCGAAGGGCGAGCGCGTCGCGTTCGTGCGCCAGCTCGAGGAGTCCGACGCGCGTCGCGGGATGGAGCGGCTGCAATGGATGGCGGACGGCGTCCGAGGCAATCACGCCTCCGGCCTGCATCAGCACCTTGCACGCCTGCAGGCCGCACTGCCGGTTTTCGTAGTTGATCAGGGGCAGCCAACGCGCGTAGGCAGCCATGGCAACGCCACGACGCCCTTCAAAGTAGGGGTCCATGATCTGGCGGATACCATCCGGATAGCCGCCGCCGGTCATGGCGCCGGTCGCTCCCGCATCCAGATCAGCCATCAGGGTGATGGCTTCCTCACCGTCCCACGGGCCCTCAATATGATTGCCGCCGGCCTCGATCAGGCCCCTGAGCTTTGCCGCGGCCATGGGGACCTCGATCTTGAAATATCTGATGTTGGGGAGTTCGCGCGCCAGCCGCGCGAGCAGCTCGACCGGGAGCGGCGTTCCCGCCACCGGAGCATCCTGAATCATGATGGGAATCCGGATCGCATCCGAGAGAACGCGGAAGAACTCGATGATACCCTTCTCCGCGACGCGAAATGTCGCGCCATGATAGGGCGGCATGACCATCACCATGGCGGCGCCGGCTTCTTCGGCCTGGCGGCTGCGGGCGGCGCATATCGCCGAGCTGAAATGAGTGGTGGTGACGATGACCGGAACACGCCCGGCGACATGCTCCAGCACCGCGCGCATCACGATATCGCGCTCCGCATCCGTGAGCACGAACTGCTCGGAAAAATTCGCGAGGATGCAGATGCCGTGCGAGCCGGCGTCGATCATGAAGTCGATGCAACGGCGCTGCCCTTCAAGATCGAGCTCTCCGCGGTCGTTGAAGATCGTGGGGGCGACCGGGAAAACTCCCCGGTACGGGCGCTGGGCGTTGGTTGGGTGCGCGTTCGACATTGAGCTCTCCAATCTGACTGTCCCAGTGCGATCGTTCCGCGCCGGTTTCACGTCACCGGCGCGGGATTGAACAGGGTGAGATCGTTGTGAATGCCCCAGCGGTCGGACCACGGCTTGGTCCGGCCGCTCGCCACATCGAGGATCAGGCGGAACAAGTCCCACCCGGTTTCCTCGATGGTCATTTCGCCGGTCGCAATCCGTCCCGCGTCGAAATCGATCAGGTCCTTCCAGCGCCGCGCCAACTCGCTGCGCGTGGCGACCTTGATGACGGGCGCGGCCGCCAGGCCATAGGGCGTGCCGCGACCGGTGGTGAAAACCTGCAGCGTCATGCCGGAGGCGAGCTGCAACGTGCCGCAGATGAAGTCGCTTGCCGGCGTCGCCGCGAACAGCATGCCTTTCGTGCGCGCCTTCTCGCCCGGCGCGAGCACGCCCGTGATCGGGCTCGAGCCCGACTTGACGATCGAGCCCAGTGATTTTTCCACGATATTGGCAAGCCCGCCCTTCTTGTTGCCCGGCGTGGTGTTGGCGCTGCGGTCGGCGCCGCCGCGGGCGAGATAGGCGTCGTACCAGGCCATTTCGCGTATCAGCGCGCGGCCGACGTCCTCGCTGGCGGCGCGGCGGGTGAGAAGCTGAATCGCGTCCCGCACTTCGGTGACTTCCGAGAACATCACGGTCGCGCCCGCGCGCACCAGGAGATCGGCGGCGAAACCGACCGCGGGATTGGCGGTCACGCCCGAAAAGGCGTCGCTGCCGCCGCATTGCAGGCCGATCACGAGATCGGCCGCCGGACAGGTCTCGCGCTGACGCTTGTTGAGAATGGCAAGCCTCGCTTCGGCCTGGGCCATGATCGCATCGATGATCGCGCCAAAGCCTACAAACGCCTCGTCCTGCATGCGGACGATGCTGTCGTTGATGCCTTCGGGCACGAGCCGCTCGGGTGCGAGCTTTTCGCAGCCGAGGCCAACGACCAGAACCTCACCGCCGAAATTCGGATTGAGCGCAAGATTTTGCAATGTGCGGATCGGCACGACCGCGTCCGGGGCTGCGATCGCCACCCCGCAGCCATAGGCATGGGTCAATGCGACGACGTCATCGACGTTCGGATATTTCGGCAGCAGTTCCGAACGAATCCGCTTGACCGCGTATTCCATCGTGCCCGCGACGCATTGGACGGACGTGCTGATGCCGAGGATGTTTCTTGTGCCCACCGAGCCGTCGGCGTTCCGAAAGCCTTCAAACGTATGGCCTTCGAGCGGGGCGAGCTGTGACGGCACCGCGGTTGCGATGTCGAGCGCGTCGAGCGACGGCGCGTCCGGCATGCGGATGCGGGCCTCGTCGACCCATTCGCCGGCGCGAATAAGCGAGGCGGCATAGCCGATGATTTCGCCATAGCGGAGGATCGGCGCGCCTTCGTCGACGTCGACCAGCGCGGTCTTGTGGCCCTGCGGCACGAAGGCGCGTAAAGTCAGGCCGCACGAAAATCGCGTGCCGGCGGGCAGGCCGAAATCGTTGACGACGATCGCGACATTGTCGCGCTCGTTGAGCTTGATGTAGCGGGGCTGCTCGCTAGCGGCGATCGACTGGTCCATGCGCGCTCCTGTCCCAGAGTCCGGGATGTCAGCCGGGATATGTATAGGCGGTTTTCACGGTCGTGTAGAATTCCTTTGCATAGGCGCCCTGTTCGCGTGCGCCATAGCTCGAGCCTTTGCGCCCGCCAAACGGCACATGGTAGTCGACGCCGGCCGTCGGCAGATTCACCATGACCATGCCGGCCTCGCTGTTGCGCTTGAAATGCGAGGCATATTTCAGGCTGGTGGTGCAAACGCCGGCCGCAAGCCCGAACTCCGTGTCGTTGGCGATCGCCAGCGCCTCGTCGTAATTCTTGGCGCGGATGACGCAGGCGACGGGGCCGAAAATTTCCTCGCGCGCGATCCGCATGGCGTTCGTCGTCTCAGTGAACAGTGCAGGCTGCAAATAGAAGCCGGGCGTCTCGCGGTTCAGGAGCTCGCCGCCCCAATAGAGTTTTGCGCCTTCATCCTTGCCGATCTTGATATAGCGCAGATCCTGATCGAGCTGGCTCTGATCGACCACCGGGCCGACATGCACGCCGGCCTTCAGCGCGTCGTCGACCTGAAGCCCCTTCAGCCGCTCGGTCATGGCCTCGACGAAACGGTCATGGATGCCGTCGGTCACGATCAATCGCGAGGAGGCCGTGCAGCGCTGCCCGGTCGAGAAATAGGCGCCATTGACGGCGACCTCGACCGCGACCTTCAGATCGGCGTCATCGAGCACGACCATCGGGTTCTTGCCGCCCATTTCCAACTGGAATTTCTTCATCGGGGTCGAGAGCACGCAGGCCTGCGCGATCTTGCGCCCCGTCGCGACCGAGCCGGTGAACGAGATCGCCGCGACATCCGGATGTTCCAGCATGGTCTGGCCGACGACGGAGCCTGGACCGACGACGAGATTGAAGACGCCGGCCGGAAGGCCGGAACGCGCGATGATTTCAGACAGCGCATGCGCCGAACCCGGCACCAGCTCGGCCGGCTTGAACACCACCGTGTTGCCGAAGCAGAGCGCGGGCGCGATCTTCCAGGCGGGGATGGCGATCGGAAAGTTCCAAGGCGTGATGAGGCCAACAACGCCAAGCGCCTCGCGCGTGATCTCGACCTCGAGTCCCGGACGCACCGAGGCGCCTTTCTCACCCGTCAACCGCAGCGCTTCGCCTGCGAAAAACGCAAAAATCTGCCCCGCACGCGCGACCTCGCCGATTCCCTCGGGCAGGGTCTTGCCTTCTTCCCGCGCGAGCAGACGGCCGAGCTCTTCCTTGCGCGACAGAATCTCGGCCGAGATCTTGTTCAGCGCGTCATAGCGCTCCTGCGGCGTCGAACGCGACCAGGCCGGGAAAGCGGCCTTCGCCGCGGCAATCGCTTTTTCCGTTTGCGCCTTGTCGGCCTTCGCATATTCGCCGACGACGTCCTTGGTGTTGGAGGGATTGATGTTCCTGGTGAGGCCGGACCCATCGATCCATTCGCCGCCGATGAAGTTTTTCAGAGCCACGGTCATGTTTCTCTCCACTGTTGTTTCTATGAACGCACCAGGCATGGACGCTTATCGTCGAACGTCCAGCCGGGGATGAGGAATTGCATGGCAAGCGCATCGTCGCGGGCGCCAAGCCCGTGCTGCTTGTAGAGTGTATGCGCGGCCTCGATTGCCGCGCGATCGATTTCGATACCGAGGCCGGGACGATCTGGGATCGCTATCTTACCGCCCCGGATCTTCAGGGGCTCCTTCGTCAGCGCCTGGCCGTCCTGCCAGATCCAGTGCGTATCGATCGCGGTGACCTTGCCGGGCGCCGCCGCGCCGACATGGGTGAACATGGCGAGCGAAATATCGAAATGATTGTTCGAATGCGAGCCCCAGGTGAGGCCGTTGTCGCGGCAGGTCTGCGCCACCCGCACCGAGCCCTGCATCGTCCAGAAATGCGGATCGGCGAGCGGAATGTCGACGGCGCCGAGCCGCAGCGCGTGCGAAAGCTGGCGCCAGTCGGTTGCGATCATGTTGGTCGCGGTTGGTAGCCCGGTGGCGCGGCGAAACTCCGCCATGATCTCGCGGCCGGAAAAGCCCGCCTCCGCGCCGCAGGGGTCTTCCGCATAGGCGAGCACGCCGTGCATGTTCCTGCAGAGGCGGATCGCGTCTTCAAGCGACCAGGCGCCATTCGGGTCGAGCGTGACGCGCGCGTTCGGGAAGCGCTTGGCGATCGCCGTGACGGCCTCGATCTCCTGTTCGCCGGCCAGCACGCCGCCCTTCAATTTGAAGTCGGCAAAGCCGTAATGATCATGCGTAGCCTCGGCGAGCCGCACGACCGCTTCAGGTGTCATCGCCTCCTGATGCCGCAGACGGAACCAATCGACCTTCTCATCCTTGCTCGAGACATAGGAAAGGTTGGTCTTTTTGATATCGCCGACGAAAAAGAGATAGCCGAGTGTCTCGACGCTGTTGCGTTGCTGGCCTTCGCCCAACAGAGCCGCGACGGGAAGGCCGAGATGCTGGCCGAGCAGGTCAAGCAAAGCCGATTCAACCGCGGTCACCGCATGGATCATCACGCGCAGGTCAAAGGTCTGCTTGCCGCGTCCGCTCGCGTCGCGATCGGCGAATGTGGCGCGCATCGTCGCCAAGATGTTGTTGCAGGCGCCGATGGTCTGGCCGATCACGAGGTCGCGGGCGTCCTGAAGCGTCTGCCGGATTTTTTCGCCGCCGGGCACCTCGCCGACGCCGGTATGGCCGGAATTGTCGGTGAGGATCACAAGGTTGCGGGTAAAGAACGGCGCGTGGGCGCCGCTGAGATTGAGGAGCATGCTGTCGCGGCCGGCGACCGGGATCACCTGCATCGCCGTGACGACCGGTGCGCTGGAAACTCCGGCGCGGACCGCTTCCTGGACCATCTGCTCCTCCCTTTGTCTTTTTTTTGTCTTGGTCTTTTCTTTGTCTTGGTCTTTTCTCTGTCTTGTTTTTTGCGGTCTTGCCTTTTGCGGCGGCCTTATTCCGCGGCCTGCTGCGCCGACGCGGTCACGGGAAGCTTGGCCACCAGGCCTGCGAGTTCGGCCAGTTCCTGCTCAGTCAGGTCGGTCAACGGCGGCCGTACCGGGCCGGAGTCGCGGCCGATCACCTTCATGCCGGCCTTGATGATCGAGACGGCGTAACCCTTCTTGCGATTTCGTATCGCGATCAGCGGCAGAATGAAATCCTTAAGTCCCGCATGGATGGTCTGATGATCGCGGCGGCGGACGGCCGCGTAGAAGTTTATCGCAAAATCGGGAACGAAATTGAACACGGCGGAGGAGTAGGTCGTGACGCCCATGTCGAGATAGGGCAGGGCAAATGTCTCGGCTGTGGGCAGGCCGCCGACATAGGTCAGGCGATCGCCGAGCTTCGAATAGACGCGGGTCATCAGCTCGATGTCGCCGATGCCGTCCTTGTAGCCGACGAGATTCGGGCAGCGGTCGCACAGGCGCGCGAGCGTGTCGGGCTGAAGTATGGCGTTGTCGCGGTTATAGACGATGACGCCGAGTTTTGTGGCAGCGCAGACCGCCTCCACGTGAGCCGCAAGGCCATCCTGCTCGGAATGCGTCAGGTAGGGCGGAAGCAAGAGAAGGCCGTCGGCGCCGGCCTTCTCCGCACCGATCGCGATCTCGCGCGCGATCGCGGTGCCATAGCCGGTGCCGGCCAGCACGGGCACGCGGCCCCTGGTCTCGTCGACCGCGACGGCGACCACCTGCGGAACCTCTGCCGCGGTTAATGAGAAGAATTCGCCGGTGCCGCCGGCGGCGAAAAGACCGGCAACATCGTAGCCGCACAGCCAATCCATGTTCGAACGGTAGGTCGCCTCGTCAAACGAATAGTCCGCCTTGAAGGGCGTAACGGGAAAGGACAGCAGGCCGCCGCCGATTCTCGCGGCCATTTCCTGCGGGGTCATCTTGCTCATGGCGCCACTCCTTGAAGGTTCTTTGAAGGTTTCGGGGAGGACGCGCGCAACCCACGTCCATGCCGGCATTTCTAGGAAACGGTTCGATGCGCGTCCAAACCAATCGCTATATCGAACGATGCACAACTAGCATCAATGGTCGCCAGTGTTCTGGGCCGCGAGTTCGCCCGCGATTTCGATCAGCGGCGGAAGCAGCGGGTTCTCATGTTCGCGCCGCCATACCATGAACAATTCGACCGGCGCCCGCGTGCGGAGCTTGAGCGGCCGGAGCCTGACGTCGGCAATCTTCAGACTGGCCGCAGCAGTGGGGACGATCGAAACGCCGAGGCCTGCCCGCACCATCGCGAGAATGGAGTGAATTTGGCTCAGATGCTGGACGTAGCGCGGCAGCACGTCGGCGTGCGTGAACAGCGCAACCAAGAGATCATGGAAATACCTGGATTCATAGGGCGAATACATCACGAACGGCTGATCGTCGAAATCCCTGATCGAGACCGCCTCGGCCGAGGCCAGCGGATGCTTTTTTGGGATTGCGGCGAGCAGCGGCTCGGCGACCACACGCCGGGTCGCAAGCTCCGGCCGCGCAATCGGCGGCCGCAACAGGCCGGCGTCGATCTGCCCCGAGGCAAGCGCTTCCAGTTGATCGCCCGAGACCATTTCCTTCAGCGAGAAATCGACCTCGGGGAGGCGCGCCCGGCACGCCGCGATCAATTCGGGCAGAAACCCGTAAGCGGCGGCCGCGGTAAAGCCGATCTTGAGCGATCCGGTCTTTCCCAACGCGATGCGGCGGGCAACCTGCGAGGCGCTTTCGGCGAGTTTCAGAATGCGTCTCGCCTCGGGCAGGAAGCTGCGCCCGGCCGGCGTCAGCCGCACCGAGCGGCTGGTGCGCTCCAACAGCGGCGCGTCGATGATGTGTTCGAGAACCTGAATCTGCCGGCTGAGCGGCGGCTGGGTCATGTTCAGCCGCGCCGCCGCCCGTCCGAAATGCAGTTCCTCCGCCACCGTCACAAAGCAACGGAGCTGGTTTAGGTCGAACATCGATGCGTGCCTGGAATGAATGAGGCGCTTGTTCGGCATTTCTAGCATCGATGCATCCATAAAACAAAGAAACAAAGACGGCGGCCGAAGCCGCCGTTGAGTTGCTGAGCGATGGCAGAAATCGCGCTCAGGACGTCTTCAATTGCACCCGTTCGATCTTGCCGACGATGACGAGGTAGGCGACCGCGGCGACCAGCGCATTTGCGCCGACGAACACGAGCGCGCCGTTGAACGAACCGGTCGCAGCCAGGATGTAGCCGATGACGATCGGCGTCGTGATGCTGGAGAGGTTGCCGAAGGTGTTGAACAGGCCGCCCGAGACCCCGCCGGCTTCTTTCGGCGAGGTGTCGGAGACGACCGCCCAGCCGAGCGCGCCGATGCCCTTGCCGAAGAAGGCGAGCGCCATGAAACCGACGACCAGGGCCTGCCCGTCGACATAGTTGCAGCCGATGATCGACATCGAGAGCAGCATGCCGCCGACGATCGGAATCTTGCGCGCGAGCGTCAGCGAATTGGTCTTGCGCAGGATCGCATCCGAAATGATGCCGCCGAGCACGCCGCCGATGAAACCGCACAGCGCCGGCAGGGTCGCGACAAAGCCCGCCTGCAGGATCGACAGTCCGCGCTCCTTGACCAGATAGACCGGGAACCAGGTCAGGAAGAAGTAGGTCAGCGTGTTGATGCAGTATTGGCCGATATAGACCCCGAGCATCATGCGGTTGCCGAGAAGCTGCCTGATATGGTCCCACCCCGGGCCGCTCTCGGGCGCTCGCTTGTCCTTGACTGCATCCCTGACTGCGTCCTTGGGCGCGTCCAGATCGACCAGCGCGCCGCCTTCCTTGATGTAGTCGAACTCGGCGTCGTTGACGCCCGGGTGCTCTTTCGGCCCATAGATCGTCTTGATCCAGACGATGGCCATGACGAGGCCCAGCAGGCCCATGACGTAGAAGACGTAACGCCAGCCGAAATCGTGGGCGATCCAGCCCATCAGCGGCGCGAAGATCACGGTCGCGAAATACTGCCCGGAATTGAAAAAAGCCGAGGCGGTGCCACGCTCGTTGCCGGGAAACCAGGCGGCGACGATGCGGGCGTTGGCCGGGAACGAGGGCGCTTCGGCAAGCCCCACCAGGAACCGCAGCGCGAACAGGGCCAGCACCGCCGCTCCCCCGCTGAGGAAACCGATCCAGCCCTGCAGCATCGTGAACAGCGACCAGATCGTGATGCTGAACGCATACACCCATCTCGAGCCGAAGCGGTCCAGCAGCCATCCGCCGGGAACCTGTGCGATCACGTAGGACCAGCCGAAGGCCGAAAAGACGTAACCCATGGCGATGGGATCGAGATGAAGCTCCTTGGACAGCGCGGGGCCGGCGATGGAAAGCGTCGCGCGGTCGGCGTAGTTCACGGTCGTGACGAGAAACAGCATCGTCACGATGAAAAGCCGGACCCGAGACCTCCTCGCATCGACAGCGGACACGATCGCGCTCATGCGCGCACCTCCTCGAATATTTGTGTTTCCTCAAGGACATTCTTAAAGGGCGGCAAGTTGAGGGTCCAAGCCCAAGCCTGTATTGATCGATACCGTTTTTGGATCGATCGCGCGCCTCCGTTCCGTGCTTGCGCTTGATCGTCGGTCGTATCGAGCGCGAATCCCAGGTGGAGATCGGATCGGCGTCAGATTGGATCGGTCGCGGCGGCTTTGTGCGGCGGAAGGTGACTGGTAGCTTTTCTGGTCTTCGCTCGTCAGTCCTCTTGTGCGCCACGCTTTGCCGCCCGGTCGCCGGTCTTGCGGTTTGGGCTCAGGGCAATGCCGCGAGCGCCTGCCGCAGGTCAGCGACTGAAGCGGGCTCGGCGCCGTGGTCACGCACGATCCGCACCGCTTCCTCAACAAGGCGGAGATTGCTGGTTGGCGTACCCAGCGGCGCGTCCTCGAGGCCGACGCGAATATGGCCGCCTTGCGCCACTGCCTGCCCGATCAGCGGACCGATGTCGGCACTCACTCCCGCGATCATCCATGGCGCCGGGCCGGCTTCCTCCTCCAGTAGCGCCAGATGCGCGGCCAGCGCGTAGGGTTTTGGCGGAAAGCCGAATGCGAATTGCTCGGAGAACATGAAACGATAGATCGGAGTCCTGACGCCAGCCGCTCGGGCGAGCGCGGCGCCGGCGCGCGTGAATCCCGGTTCGTAAATTGCGAAGGCCGGATGAAAGCCGTGCCGCGCGGCAAAGCCGAGCGCATGCCGGACATGGGATTCGGGATTCAGATAGGTGCCGGCCGGCTTCGCCGCCGATGTTGTTGCCTTAAGGGTAAAATTGACGCTGCCGGGATCGATGACCGCAAACTCGAGCAGGCCGCGCGCGGCCAAGGCCTCGATATGGGCAAAGCGGGCGGCGGCATCGGCGACGGAAAGGCTTGCATCGATGTTGGTGGTCAGGATCGACGGGTAGGAGGGATAAACCGGGATGTCCGCTTGCGCTCGAATGCCCTCGATGATGCGCGCATAGACCTGCCAATCGAAAGTTTGCGGGCCGCCGCCATCATAGGCGTGGATGTGAATGATGGCGGCCCCTGCGCGCGCGCACGCGACGCCTTCCGCGATGATCGCCTCGACCGTATCGGGAATGCCCGGTTGCAGCGCGCGGCTCCAGGCGCCGTTCAACGCCGCCTCGATCCAGACCTTGCGCATGACACCGCCTCCTATGCGGGTTCGTTCGAACGGACAAGCTCGCGCGATCTCCGGCCCGATCGCGTTGGCCTCTGCGGCTTCGCTTGTTGCTCAAGCGACAGTCCGCCGGCGATGAAGCTCCACAGCCGCTCCGCCAGTTGATCGGAGGCAGGCCGCCTGCGTGATGAGATGGCCTGCGCAACGGCCTGGTTGATGCCGCCGATAATGGCCGCGGCCGCGACATTCGGATCGATATCCGCGGCAATGAATCCGCGCCGTTGGCCCTGCGCGACATTCAGTGCAGCCATTTCAACCACGGCCGCCCGTCGCCCTGTGTCGATCGCGATCACCTCCGCGCTGCTGCTCAATTTCCCCATCATCACAGGCGTCACTGGATCGGAATACAGGAACTCGATACTGGCCTTCAGCCGGGCTTTTTCCCGCACCGGCCATGGCAGCGACTTGTCAAAGCTTTGATTGACGACGGCCTCGTGGCGGTTGTGAAAATCCGTGATCAGAACCGAAATCAGGCCGGCCTTCGAGCCGAAGTAATGATAGGCGAGCCCGACCGATACCTTGGCCCGGCGCGCCACATCGCCGATCTCGAACTCGCCGTCGCCTTCGACTAGCGCCTCGAGTGCGGCGGCGACAATGCGGGCGCGCGCCCCATCGCCGCGATGGCTTACGGGCTTCTTGCGGCGAACAGGCGGCGCCATCTTGACTCCTGAATTGAATTCAATTCAATATAGCGCCGCGGGAGCGAGATTGAAACAATTTGTTGGGCAGGGAGTACAAGCCAATGCCGACAGCAATCGAGCAGGCGGCGCCCTGGTTGCAGGGACGAACATTCGCATCGTGGCGGGACGAGTTCGATCGTCGCGGCTACCTGATCTTCGAACGCGTTCTTTCGCCGGATCATGTAGCCGGAATCCGTGCCGCGCTGGCGCCGTACCTTGAGCGTGACCTCACCGGCCGCAACGATTTCGAGGGCCTCAAGACCAACCGGGTCTATGCCTTGCTGGCGAAGTCGCCGCTGTTCGCGGACCTTGCGATCCACCCGCTGGCACTCGCCTTTGCCGAAGCGGAACTGGGACAAAGTTGTCTGCTGTCGGCTCTGCTTGCGATCAACCTCCATTCCGGCGAAACGGTGCAGCCTTGGCATTTTGACGACGGCGGCGTCAAGCTGCCCCGGCCGCGTCCGGCGTTTGGTCTCAGTGCGTTCTGGGCGATCGACGATACGACTGAATTGAACGGCAGCACCGAAGTCATTCCGGGAAGCCACCTGTGGAACGCGCAGGTCATCGAAGGGGCAGCGAAGCCGGCCGACTTTACCAACAAGGCTGCACCGAATGCCGATCGTGATTTCGGCAACCGCCCCGATGCGGTGAAGATCACGATGCCATCCGGATCACTGGCGGTGGCGAAAGGAACGCTCTGGCACCGTGGCGGCGCCAATCTGTCGGATCGGCCGCGTTTGATCATTACGCCACAATACTGCACCGGCTGGGTGCGGCAGCTCGAGAATATGATCCTCGCCGTTCCGGCCGAGGTGGCGGAAAAATTACCCGAGCGCGCCCGCGAACTGATCGGCTATTCGATCCACCCTCCGTTCATGGGGCACGTCGATGGCGTTCACCCCAAGAGATTGTTGCGATCGCAAGCTTGAGCATGATCCGGAAAAGTGGGTCCCAAAATACGCCCTGGCGCTACGCTGCTTGCTGACGACTGCCAACGCGTCCGATGACCAGCTTGCGACCGTCGCTTCGGTGCGATAGCGCGGGAGATGATCTTCGAGCGAGTAGACAACGCACAGCGCGAGGCTGGCCCAGACCGCCGCACTGAAATAAAGCGACATCCAGGCAATCTCGTCCTTCCACTCGGCAAGATCGTGCGTCACGACCCAACGCGTGCAAACGTCACGAAGACCCTCGAGAGGTCTGAGAAGCTTGCTGCCATCGCCGACCTCGGTCCGCCATCGGCTCAGGTACATCGGGACGTCGATGGTCATGAGAAACGCCAGATAGCCTGCAATCCCCACAATCGCGATGGCGAGGACCACGCGAACCTCACCATCGAACTCCGGCAGCAACCGGCAAAGACCAATCCCAACAATGAAGAACGCAACGGCCCATATCGAATTTTCGATGGCGTTGCCCAGATAGTGGGTGGTCAGCACTGCATACCATGAGAAGCATTCCGCGATCAGGATCAGCGGCACGATTGCCCACGCGGCGTTCAAGGTGGTGTCCGCGCCCGTCATCGTGCCCAGCCGGTGCAGGATAATCGCCCACTGCGCCGCGAAGCAGATCTCGGCCACGGTTGCAACCGACCGGCCGACGACAACGCTCGACAGCCACGTGTCGAACAAGCAGATCCGCTGAACATCCGCGCGCGGAAGGAATGACCTGAATGCGCAGCCAAAAACATAGGCCGCACAGAGCAGCAGCATGAGCTCGATGCCGGACCTGCTGCCGAGACTGCCAGTCGGCTGTTCGTGGAGTTGGCGGTACAGCACGAACCAGACCGCGATATTTGCGCCGCTGACCAGGGTCAACAGACCCCACCACCAGGCCAGCGGATTTGACCAGGCCAGGGAACTTGACCGCGCCCGCCATTCCAAGCTCATGGATCGCTCCGTGTGTAACCGAACTGACATTTGATTGTATTAATTCTGTCATAAATCGCGGCCAGGTCGCGATAAAAATCGTGTGTGACGGGTGATGGCGGGGCGATCGCGAATGCGTCTTTGGTCGTGCCAACAGCGTGGGCCGGTCCGGCACAAGGCCTCGCGACCAACACTCTCCCAACCAAGTCAGCTCGAAGCCGGCTTCACGCGGCGAGCCGCGAGCGGGCTTCGTGCATGATCCGGAAAGACACGCCCTTCGGGCTACGACCCGTTACGTGAGGCGAGCCCTTGAGTCGGTATATGGGCGGTGACGCTGTCCCGACCGGGCGGACGACGCTCAATGGTGCTCGGCGGCTATTTTCAGAGCGTAAATCGCAACAATGCCCGTACCGAGGGCTGACGCAACCAGCCTGCTTGCCGCCCCGCGACAGCTGGCCTATTGCGCCATTATCTCCCGGCATTGGGCGGCCCGAAGACCGGTCAACGCATTGTATTTCATCAGGGTCGGACAGGCGTTTCGGACGTAATAACTGCTCGCGGTCTCGCGTGCCACCTGAGCCATGACCGCGGTCCTCAGCGCATCCCAACATCTCTCCGTCAGCGTGGTGGCGGCCTTCCTTTCCGCCCAATCGGGCGGACGGCCGAGCGCCGCAATGACCGTTTCAGCGAGCTCGCCGGAAGCGCACGCCAAATCGCCCTGTGGCGCCTCCAGTGCCAAGGCGAAGAACGGCGCGGCCGCTGCGCGGTTGAGCTTGCGGGCGACGACGTGGGCCGCGTCTCTGATCAGCTCCGCGCTCATCGGAGGGACACGAACGAACTGATCGAGACTGTCCCGACACATTCGATCGTCTTGCCCTTCGTCGAAGCAGCGAGCAAACGCGTAAAGCCCGATGCTCGCGCGAAGCGCCATGAACTGGGGGGAGCTGCGCAGCGACGGGAAGGTGGGGTAATAGCGTTTGATCATCGCCAGACGTTCGGCGACCGAACCGCCCGATGGCGAGGCAAGCGGCGTCAACTCACCGATTGCGGCTTGCTCGACCAGGCCGTTCCAATGGAGATCGCGCGCCGTCGGTTTGATGTCGGTCAAATGATCGCCGAGCTCGTGCCAATTTTCGGCTTTCGCCAGCGCATCGAGCTCGGCGAGCGCTTCATTGCCCGGGGCGACGACAGTGTCGCGCGGTTGCAGCGGCAACTTTTCAACCGCGGACGGCAACGCGACCTGCACCGCTGCCGACTTGGCGGCGGAAGCCGCCTTGTCGGGCGGGTCGTTGAGAACGACATCCCCCACGATCTGATCGTAGTAGGCAGGCGTCTGCACGTGGTTGACCGTGGCCGCCATCCGTTTGACGTCCGCCTGGGTCCGCTTGGCGATTTGCACGAGCGAGAGCCCCGGCTCCAACAACTTCAGGGCAAAATTTCGGGTGAAGACCGAGTTTTGGATCGAGTCATTCTTCGAGAGCCGGTCGAGCGCCAACTGCTTTGCGCCGGCGGAAAACAAGATGAACACGCCCTCCACGGGCGGCATTGCGGACAAGCCCCCTGTCCCCCTGACGGCGCGTGCTCCAGGCCGCTCGAATGGATTGTTCCGACAGGCGTCGAGCACCATAATAGCAACACGGGCGCCGCGCGCGTGAAGCCGCTCGACAATGCGATCCGCGGCAAAGGCGGCGTCGCGGACCAGCTCTTCCTGCCCTTCCTCGGCCGCCGGCACGTCAATCGGCAAGAGATAGTTTTGGCCATGGATCTCAAATCCGTGCCCGGCAAAAAACAGGAACGCCGTGTCACCCGGCTCGATCGTCTTGTCGAGCGCAAGGAGGGCTTCGCTCATCGCGTGACGGGACTGGTTTTCGGCGACAAGTACGGAAAACCCAAGCTGCCGCAACGTCTGAGCAATGATCCGCGCATCATTGACCGCTGTGTTGAGACGGGGAACGTACTGGTATTCAATGTTGCCGATGACGAGTGCAACGCGTTTTTCGGCACGTGCCGCCACGGCAGAGCCGAGGACGACGAGCAGCGTGGCAATCGCAATGCTGACGACACGACCGAATTCCGACATCAATGCTCCGTTTCAGACAGGAAGCTGTCTCGTCGTAGCCCGAGGGCAGGCTCTTCCGTATCATGCTCTAGTTACGGTTTCCGACGGACGACCGCTCGGCTTTGCCGTCCTGCGTTTGCACCGGTTTCGATCGACACGGATCGTCGACCGGCGCTTCGATCGGTTGCTCCGCAGCACGCCCGTTGATCGTCTCAGCTTTCCTTGGCGCATCAGGTCTCTGGCCGGCCTTGACCGGATCGGATGCATCGTCGCAGGATTTCAGGCGCGGATCAGGGGCTGCTCGCGCGATGGGGATTTCCTTGTGAGTAGCCGGGGAAATTCCGCGCACGGGGGGGCCGTCATCCTCAACGGCCCTCTGCCCGTACCACATGACCGACACGACCGGGATCGCCGCCGCGACGACAATGAGGGCCGCCAGGCCCGACCAAAGCGCCGAACGTCCATGCCACCGCCCCGACCATCGCTGGCTGGTGGCGACCCGCGGCGCCGGCGGCTCCGAAGCAAATGCATCGACCGCGCGGACCAGGAGTTCTGGCGGGATGGCGTTGAGCTCGATCCCCTCGAGAAGTATTGCGGCCGATCTGTGCTCGGCGCGAACGGTCGGATCATCCGCCAGCAACCTCGCAATCGTGTTTCGCTCATGCTGCGTCACCGCCCCGTCCAAATATGCCGCGATGTACGCGCGATGTTGTTCGTCGGCCGCGCTGTCCTGAGGCGCGCCGGCGTCGGGACCGAGGCCCGCCGCAATAGTGGCGGCCAGTCGCGCGCGCAACAGATTCCGCGCCTCGATCGGATCGTGGCCGTCATCATGCTCGTAAAGAGCATTATGCTCAGAGATCAGCGAAACGATCTCTTGATTGAGGCGCTGGTGCATCAGGTAAACATATCCACCCTTGTTCAGACGGATTGATCGGAGTTCTTCACCAATTGCACCGCCACGTCTTTGATCCAGCGCTGCGCCCGCTGCTTCAGACGGTACACATCCCCGACAGGATATCCCATCAACCTCGCGATTTCACCTGCCGACAAAGGCTCGCTAACGGAGAATATGGTCTGCAGGTAAAGCTTTTCGTCCGCGGGAAGATCGGCGGCGGCAGCTTTGACGGCGGCGACCAGAACCGCCCGGCCGCGCTCCTCTTCAGCCAATAGCAATTGGTCCTCCGGGCTGGGCGCCGGATCGGCGATGGCAACGCCTCCGCCGCCCTCGGTTATCGAATCGAGCGAGACGATTTCAGTTCGCCGCGATTGCGCCGTCTCGTGCAGGCGCGCGACGCCCGCGATGCGTTCCAATGCCGCACTGACCTCGGCCGAACTCGGCTCCTGTTCCAACCGGCCGCGGAGCATCGCGGCAATCCGCGCGGCATCCAAGGGGCAGGCCTGCCAGGCAATCGCCATATAGACCTCCTGATCGAGTAACGACAATCGCGCGACCGCCGCCGGCAACCGTCGCCGAGGAGCATCGCGCCGCACCAGATCGATCAGGATGCGATCAACGACCGTCAGCACATAGCCCACAAAGCTTCCGCGTCCCCCGTAGGCACGGATGCGATGAAAATCCCCCTCGATCAGCTTGAGGCAAACCTCTTGAAAAGCGTCTTCCTGCGCGGCCAGGCCGATGTTGCGTGGAAACTGCTCCGTCACGCGGCGCCGGATGTCGCGCTCGAAGAAGCGCACGAATCGTTGCCACGCCTCGCCCGGCGCTTCGCTGAAACTCCGGGCGAGGCGATCGCTGAGGATGTCTCGGGCCACCAGTGCAAGATATGTCGACAGCCGCGCACGCCGGTCGAATGCCTTCAAGCGAGCGAATCCATCGGCCTTGAGCAATGTGACAACGTGAAGAAACGCTGCCTCGCCTTCAGTCCCGTCGCCTTCCAGCTTCACGACGACCGACCAGAGCGCTGCCGAGGCCTGATCGACAAAGCGCCTGACTGCCATCGGATCGCCGGCGATTACGGCTTTCACAAGTGCGAGCTCCGAACCGAGATTCGAATTCGCCGCCGGCCTCGCCTCAGGAGCAACTGCAGTTTCCAGTGAAGGATGGTCCGCGCCAGCACTCACGACGCCACCCGCGGCCTCGTTGGAAAGGCGCGACCACATATGAACCTCTGAGAAAGTCGTGAAATTCAGCGATTGAATGAATCCGACGCCTATTGTGCAGCAGCGATGTTCGACCGGAACGCCGAGTATGCCTTTTCTTCGCCGCAAGCTTGGCCTCTCAATCTGGCGACATTGTGAAACGCAATCCGCAGCATCCCGATCGATTGCGCGGGCACCTGCCCAACAGCTCATTTTTTAAGGTGCACAAATATCAATCCAATAGGACCGCAAGGGCTGCGATGGCACGATCGCATGTTTTCCATACGCTGGCAGCGGCCGCGCCGGCCATGGTTACGAAGCGCTCGACCTTGTCGAACTCGGCGACGACCTTACTCCCGCCAGCCAGGTACGAGGCGGCATTGGCGCCGCGGGCGGCCGATCGATGCGACCTTCAGCGACAACGTTCTTTCGGTCATCGAGAAGGTCCTTTCGGTCATCAAGAACGCTGGGCCCGGGATGATGAAATCTTCCACATAAAAAACGAGTGCTGTCCGTCATAAGAGCAGCCGGCGAATACGTGAAGCCGGTGAGTGGTCGCATTTGACCGGGCATAAATGTGGACGGCAGATGTTATTACAATTGATCCGCCAGCCCGCCAAGGCGCCTGGAGATCCGCTCGGCGTGACGATTCGAAGATGACGATTCGAAGATAGAGGGAACCGGGATGATCTGGATATACCGGGGTGAAGGGTGGGCTGTTCCGCTCGTTCAGTTTGTTGCGCTTGGCGTGGTCGTGTGGGCCGCCCAAAGGTTTTATCCCGGCGCTTCTGCGCCAGACTTCTTCAGGTCGCATGTGTGGCCGCTCGCGCTCGCGTTTGGCATAGCGGGCGTCTTCAACGTCGGCTGGGGCTTGCTCAGCAATCATTCGCCGCCGGTGGTGGTGGTCGACGTCGAGACCGGCATGCGACGCATCGCTCGCATCCGGCATTCCCTTTTTTTCATCCCGGTAGAGTATTGGGGCGCGCTCTCCATTGTCGGAGCCGGCGTCTGCCTGGTTCTCATGCCTGTCTGATTGGGCGGAAGTCTGCATGATCGTAATCGATATCAACCCTAATCGAGTGCCGATTAGGCTCAAGGTCTTGCGCCGTTTCAATGGTGCAAATCCTTGGCAAGCCGGTGAGGCGGTGGAGTGGTCGATCAGCCTGTTTCGAATGGTGCCGGAAAAATTAGATTCTTTGGGAGGTTGGAACCATGTCGGTCATAAATGCTTTTCCTCGGCGGCCTCTGCAATTCGTCCATTTGCCGTCGTTGAGGATCGGACTGTTGGAATTCCTCGGCATTCTGCTTCTCGTCGGCGCTCTCATCGCCGATCTCGTTTATTTCGTGCCGCCGATTCTCGACGACCTTGCGCTTGGCAGCTCGGGGACAGCCGCGCAAGAAGCCCGTCTCGGAGAAGACGGCAAGTGCAGGACGCGAACCTTCGTCACAATCTGCAGCCTGGAGATAGCATTCCGTGGGGCGGACGGCATCAATCATCAAAAATCCTTACACTATCTCTCTGTCGGCCAGAGCGTCGACGACGGCACGCGGCTTCGCGTCCGGTACGATCCGACCAATCCGGACCGGATCACCACCAATTGGGGACACGATCTCTTCGTGAATCGCGTCGTCACCGAGATTGCTGCCGCGGTGCTTCTTGTGCTTCTGGTTGGCGGTTTTCTGCTCAGCTATCTCTCCAGCCTCAGAAGACGGCGGAGCATGATAGCGATGGCGGGCGACCCACGGGCAGTGATCGCCAATTTCGTCCGGGTCAGGGCAGGCGAAAAATTCGCGACGATCCATTTCACCTGGATGGATCTCTCAACCGGCACCATACGGCGCGACTCGTCTCGAATGCCGGGGACGACCCAACCGTTTTGGCTCGATCGCGAACGGACCATGATGCTGGCGCTGGCTGGCCCGGATGCACATGCTCATTTGCTCGATGAAGACCTCAGGCTCGTTGTCCTGACCGATGCGGAGCGTGGTGCAATTCGTACGGTGGCGATGCGGTCGATGGCGACGGCCAAGGCGGCGCGAGTTTGAGCTTGGAGAGTTCTGAAGAACTGGGAACCAGGGCAGAACGGCTGCGACTATCACAGTGCGAATATCACGGAGAGGGCACCGTCATGGATCAGGGGTGTTCGATCGCGTGGAGGCAGACGCTATCGCAAGGCTCAATGCCAGGAGGGAACGATGATCATGCGGCTTTTCACGTCGATTTTTCTGATTGCGCTATCGGCTGGGAACGGAGTTTGCGAACCGGCGACCTCGGTCCCGGCAACCGCAATCGCTTCCGGTTCATCCGTTCTGGTCGACTCGGATTCCGATCCGAGCTTCGCGCTTATCAACGTTCGCGTCGACATTGGAACACTTCGACAGGTCGGCGATGCGATCGAGGCGGAACTGACCTGGAAGCTGAAACTCGGACTGCTGAAAGACACAAGAGCCGAGTATCCGGGTGTGAATATTCCCGACGGAAGCGCGTCCGTCACCAAGGACCGGATTGTTTGTCGCGTTGATGGCGCGCTGTATTATGCTGTCGAAACCCGCATTGTCGCTCCCGACGGCACGCTTGTGACCCGGCGGACCTATGACGCCGAGCTTGAGAGGAAAAAGGCCGAGGAACTGCAAGTTAGGTGGGGCAGGGTTTATAGCCGTGATCCGCGCAGCCTCGTCTGTTGGGCAGCCGCGCGAAAATGCGAAGAAAAGGATTTCACTTGGCCGCCGCCCCCGAACAATACGCCGCTCGAGGATTCAGAACGCGCAACAAAAATGCAGAAAGACTACTATAGTCAGTTCGTACCGCGCTGCCGCGTTCCAGAGTCACGCTAGAGCGCGATGACTTTTCTTCGAATCGTCATCTCGCTCTATCTCTTTGTTTGAGCATGATCTCCGCGCAAACGCTTCGCGTTTGTCGCGAGGGAAAACCGGTACCCACTTTTCCGGATCATGATCTAGAGCGCGATGACTTCGCTTCGAATCATCGTCTCGCTGTATCTTTTTGATCGAGCATGATCTCCGCGCAAACGCGTTTCGCGTTTGTTAGCCAAGGGAAAACTGGTACCCACCCCGCTGTCCAAGTGCGGGGCAGGCTTTTTCCAGATCATGCTCTAGCGCGGAAGCTTGATCTCTGCGCAACGCGTTCCGCGTTTGTTGATCCGCCTGGGCACGATCGGCGCGGCGGTGATGGCGCTGATGGGCTTGCTGTCGTGGCTGATCGCGCGAGACGTCCTCGGGGCCCTGAATCGGCAGCAAAGCCGGATGCATAGTATCGCCAACGGGTCGCTCGATGAAGCGGTCGGCGAGACCGAACGCGGCGATGAGATCGGCCGCATGGCGGAAACGCTGGAGGTGTTGCGCCAGACCGCGATGACTGCGCGAAACGCTGGAAGCGGAGCAGGCAGAGCTGAAGCGATGGGGCGAAATCGAGAAGCGCGACGCGCTGATCGCGCTTGCCGATCGCTTCGACGCGTCGGTTGGTCAACTCGTCGGCCTGATGGCGTCGGGATTGACCGAACTGGAAGCGACGGCACAATCCATGACTGAAACGGCGACACGCACCAACCAGCAGGCGACTGTCGTCAGCACGGCGGGGGGTGAGGCCAGCACGCGCGTGCAGACGGTCGCGTCGGTCGCGGAAGAACTGACCTCCGCGATCGGCGAAATCAGCCGCCAAGTGGCGCAATCGGAAGATTACCGATCGGGCGGTGGAAAATGCGCGCCGCACCGACACCATCGTACAAGCGCTCGCCGATGGCGCACGGCAGATTGAACACGTGGCGGAGCTGATCTCAAGCATCGCCGGACAGACCAATCTGCTGGCGCTCAATGCCACCATCGAAGCTGCGCGCGCCGGCGAAGCTGGCAGGGGCTTCGCGGTGGTGGCATCCGAGGTGAAGTCTCTTGCCAGCCAGACAGCGGAAGCCACCAAGGAGATCGGCACCCGTATCGCCCAGATACAAGGCGCAACGAAGGAGGCCGTTGAAGCGATCCAAGGCATCACCGCCACGATCGAGGAGGTCAGTGCAATCGCGGCGACGATCGCCGCATCCATCGAGGAACAGGGGACCGCAACCGCGGAAATCGCACGCAACGTGACCCAGACAGCGCAGGCGACCCACGCAGTGACGACAAACATTGGCGGGGTAGCACCGCGGCCAACGAAACCGGCGGTGCCGCTGGCCTGGTTCTGACTGCGGCCTCTAATCTGTCAAAGCAGGCTGAACAACTATCGGGCGAGGTGACGACCTTCCTGGCCGGAGTGCGGGCCGCCTAACCCTTTCAATCCGTCTAAGATATCTTCCATCACCGGTCGCCGCTTATGTTCGATAAATATCCTTTATTCGATAAAATATCCTTGGCGACATGGATATCGACCGCGGCGTCGTCTTGACGTCGGTCATAGGTGCCGCGAGATTTTCGACGTCCTATTTCGGACTATAATCTAGCGCACAACCAAGGTTCGAGCTCAACGCCTGCGTGGACGCCGAATTTGTGCAATGCCAAATCGGAGTGATGACATGAACCGGCACCTCGCGCTTTCCAGCGCAAACACCCTGCCAATAGATCATCTTAAAGCAGCTCTGGTCGGGCGCGTCTGGCGGCCCGATGTAGGGGGAGCCAGCGTCGTCGTGCTTCGCGACGACCAAGTCTTCGACATCACCGCGGAGTATCCGACGGTCAGCGATCTTTGTGAGCAGACCGATCCGGCTGCCGCGCTTGCCCAAGCTTCGGGCGAACTTCTTGGGTCTCTCGCAACCATCCTGGCCAATACGCCGCCGGACACTCGTGATTTGGAGAAGCCGTGGTTGCTGGCGCCTATCGACCTGCAGGCGATCAAGGCAGCAGGCGTGACCTTCGCCGTCTCGATGCTGGAGCGTGTTATCGAAGAGAAGGCGCGAGGAAATCCGGCTGCCGCCACTGCCATACGCGCCGAGATCGTCGCGCTGATTGGCGACGATCTGTCAAAGCTCAAGCCCGGCTCGCCCGAAGCCATGCGGCTCAAGGAGGTGTTGATCGCACAGGATGCCTGGAGCCAGTATCTTGAGGTCGGCATCGGGCCGGACGCGGAGATTTTCACCAAGGCGCAACCGCTTTCCGCCGTCGGCACCGGTTTCGATAGTGGACTGCATCCGGGTTCGTCCTGGAACAACCCTGAGCCCGAGGTCGTGCTTCTTATAGCCTCGACCGGACGCATCGTCGGCGCTACTCTCGGTAACGACGTCAATCTGCGCGATTTCGAGGGACGCTCTGCGCTGCTGCTTGGGAAGGCCAAGGACAACAACGCATCCTGTGCCATTGGCCCCTTCATCCGCTTCTTCGATACCAGCTTCACGCTCGATGATGTGCGCGTCCTCACCGTGTCTCTGACCGTGACCGGTCAGGAAGGCTTCGTGCTTGAAGGCACGTCCTCCTTGGCCCGGATCAGCCGCGATCCGGCGGATCTCGTTGCGCAGATGATCGGCCCTCACCATCAGTATCCAGACGGCGCTGCCCTCTTCCTTGGCACCATGTTCGCGCCGATTCAGGATCGCGATACGCCAGGCCAGGGCTTCACCCACAAGACCGGCGACATCGTCACCGTCTCGACTCCGCAACTTGGCAGCCTGGTCAATCGCATGCGGTCCTCGACCGAGTGCGAGCCCTGGACCTTCGGGACCGGTCAACTCATGCGTAACCTTGCGGCGAGAGGATGCTTGTCCCGGCATCAGCCCACCACGACGCGACCGGCGGGCTAGCTCGTGACGCGTTCGCCGCGTCCATAGACGAGCAGCATCAGGATGATGACGAGGCCGTAGATCACCTGTCGGCCGGCCTCGGGCATGTCCATGATCGACAGCACGCTGTTGAGGAGCACGATCAGCACCACGCCG
>WNGJ01002443.1_pt1 | contig 32971 bp, 25 predicted proteins | sample 5400611 | NCBI WGS metagenome assembly WNGJ01 (sample SAMN13153375, study PRJNA577476) | soil metagenome | isolation source: 40 cm soil or saprolite under Garry oak tree replicate 1 | place: USA:California | collected 2016-06-15
CGATCAAGAACGAGGTGGACGCGCGCGTGCCGTGCGTGGGCTGGCTCTGCCAGTCCGTCGCCGCGTACGGCCGCGGTGTGCGCCCCGCCGACGCCCACGGCTCGCTCGTCGTCGTCGCCCTCGGCGACGCCCCCCGCCGCTAAAACCTCGGAGGGGGGCTTCGCCCCCCTTCCGAAACCTCCCCCCAGGATTCGATTGCGGCGGCAAAAGCCGCCGCTCGAACCACGGTCACTTCGACCCGCGTGGCCAGGCGCGGGTGACGTAGCCCTCCAGGAGGTCCCGCGCGGCCAATTCGGGGTCGCGTGCGGACGGCGGCCCGTAGCCGCCGCCCCCCGGCAGGTGCACCTCCACGAGGGCTCCCGGCGAGACCAGCTGCTCTGCCTTCGCGTTCGACGGCGCCACGCCGTCGATGCGCACCACGCCGTGTGCGCCGCGGCCACCGCCGAGGAAGCCCGCCGCCGGGTGCACCGTCCGATCGCAGAGAACCGAGCACGTGTAGGGCTCGCGCGTCCGCGCGCGGAACGCGATCGTCTGGCCGAGGCCGCCGCGATACTTGCCCGCGCCGCCCGAGTCGGGTCGCAGGCACTTTCGCTCGACGACCAGCGGAGCGAGGCTCTCGATGACCTCGACGGGCGTGCCGAGGACACCCGACGGGAACGCGGTCGCCGAGAGGCCGTCCTTCGTGGCGCGCGCGCCGGTGCCTCCCGAGGAGAAGAAGACGTACGTAAAGGGCGCACCGCGCTCGTCTGTTCCGGCGACCTGGATCCCCCAGATGTTGGCCGAGCCCTCGGCCATGACGCGCGCGGGCATGGCTTGCCCGAGCGCGCCCGCGACGACGTGCGGTAGGAAGTGGCCGATGACGTGCCGCGCAGCGACCGCCGCCGGGCGGCGCACGTTGAGAATCGACCCCTCCGGCGCCGTGATGCGGAGCGGCCGAAACGCCCCCTCGTTGTTCGGAACGTCCGGACTGACGACGACCTTCACGCCGTAGGTCGTGTAGGCCTCGGTGTAGTTCATCACCACGTTCACGCCGCGCCGGCTCGCGGGGGAGGAGCCCGCGTAGTCGATCCAGAGCTCGTCGCCCCGTACCTCGCAGCGCGCGCGGATCGTGATCGGCTCGTCGAAGCCGTCGGAGGTGATCGCGTACTCGTACACGCCCGGCGGGATGGCCCGGATCGCCGCACGCATCGCGCGCTCGGTTCGCCCGATGATCTCGTCGGCCAACGGCTCGAGCCGTGCCAGCCCGAACTCGTCCATGAACTCCAGGAGCCGCTCGCCACCCACGGCGCCGCCCGCGATCTGGGCGTGGAAGTCGCCCAGCACCATCTCGGGCACGCGCACGTTCGCACGGATGATCGCGAGCAACGCTTCGTTGGGCCGTCCGGCCTCGTAGAGCTTCATGATCGGGATCTGGAGCCCCTCCTCGTATACCTCGCGCGCCTCGGCGGAGAGCACGTGGCCGCCGATGTCCGCGGTGTGGCACGTGGAGGCGAAGACGGCGACGCACTCCTCGCGGCGGAAGATCGGCGAGGCGATCGTGACGTCGTTGAGGTGCCCGGAGGTGAGCCAGGGGTCGTTCGTGATCAGGACGTCGCCCGGCCGGAGCGTCTCTGGCGGGCACGCCGCGAGGAAGTGCTTCATGGCGAGCGCCATGGAGTTGATGTGACCCGGCGTGCCCGTCACCGCCTGGGCGACCATGTAGCCGCGGCGATCGAAGACGCCCGCCGAGAGGTCACCCGCCTCGCGCACGATCGACGTGAACGATGTGCGCTGGAGCGCCGCCGCCTGCTCGTTGACGACGCCGATCAGCCGGCTCCAGCAAATCTCGAGCGTCACCGGGTCCATCATAGCGGGGGCCGCGGGGCCGGAACACTCGGTGGGTGGCCCGAGACAAGGCGCGCCCCGGCTCCGTTTCTCATGTCGCCTTCGCCTCTCGGTCATGATGGCATCCCCACGATCAGGGCCAGTCCGTCGTCCACGCGGCAGCGCCCGCCGGGGCCGACGACGGCCGTCGATTCGCGCTCCTCGACGATCGCGGGTCCGGTGAACCCGGCGCCCGGACCGAGAGCGTAGCGGTCGTAGACCGGCGTCTCCACGAAGCCTCCCGCCTCGGCGAAGTAAGCCATGCGAGTCGCCTTCAGCGGATTGGCTCCACGCGCGGAGCCACTTCGTGCCTGTGTCAGGCCACCTTCGGCGCGAGCCGGCCTCGCGGACCCCGCTCCAACAGACGCCGGCCTCGCGGACCCCGCTCCGACATCGCGGCCTGGCTCCGGTCGCCCGGTCGGCTCGCTCGTCGGCTTCGGCCCGGAGACGGTGAGGCGCCAGTTGAGCGCCTCGATGGGCACGCCCTGCGGCAGCCGGTGATAGAGGGCGCGGTAGGCGCTCTCGAAGCTCGCCGTGATCGCGGGGAGGCTCTCGGTCGACAGCGCCCCGAGCGGCACTCGGCACTCCACCTCGTGGCCCTGGCCGGCGTAGCGCATCTCGGCGATGCGTGCGAGGGCGACATCAGCCGGCGCCACACCCGCGCGCGCGAGGAGCGCGCGCCCTTCCTCCTCCATCTCGGCGAAGCGCCGGTTGATCGCAGGCCAGTCGGCGCGGTCGAGCCGCTCCTGTCCCGTCCGCACGAAGTCGAACGCGAGCGGCGCCGCGAGGAGCCCGTACGCCGACATCGCGCCGGCACCGAACGGGATCAGGATGCGCGGGACCTTGAGGATCTTCGCCACCTGCCAGCAGTGGACGGGGCCGGCGCCACCGAAGGCGAAGAGCGGGTACTGACGCAGGTCGCGCCCGCGTTCGATGCCGTGGATGCGGGCGGCGGCGGCCATGTTCTCGTTGACCAGGCGATGGATCCCCCACGCCGCCCCCGTCACGTCGAGACCGAGCGGGCGGGCCACGTGCTCCTCGACGCTGCGGCGCGCACCCTCCCGATCCAGGCGCATGCGTCCGCCCAGGAAGAACTCGGCGTCGAGATAGCCGAGCAGGAGGTCCGCGTCCGTCACTGTCGGGAACCGGCCCCCGAGGTTGTAGCAGGCGGGACCGGGGTCGGCCCCGGCGCTGTCCGGGCCGACCTTCAGGAGGCCCATCCGGTCCACGCGCGCGATCGACCCACCGCCCGCGCCGATCTCGATCAGCTCGATGACGGGGACGCGGATCGGGAGCCCCGAGCCCTTCTTGAACCGGTCGGCGCGCGCCACCTCGAACTCGCGCCCGACGAGTGGGACGCCGTCGTCGATCACGCACGCCTTCGCGGTCGTGCCGCCCATGTCGAACGAGAGGAGCTTGGGTTCACGGCGCTGGCCCGCCGCCTGCGCGGCCGCCAGCGCGCCGGCGGCGGGACCGGACTCGATGAGGCGGACCGGGAGGCGTCGCGCGAGCGGCGGGACCGCGATCCCGCCGGAGGATTGCATGATGTAGAGTTGGCCTGGGATCCCGAGCCCCGCGAGCCGGCGCTCGAGATCCTCCAGGTACCGCGCCATGAGGGGCGCCACGTAGACGTTGGCGCAGGTCGTCGAGGCACGCTCGTACTCACGGATCTCGGGCACCACCTCCGACGAGCAGGAGACGAAGACCCCGGGAATCGCCTCGTGCGCCAGCGCCACGAGTCTCGCCTCGTGCGCCGGGTTCACGTAGGCGTGCAGAAGGCAGATAGCGAGCGCCTCGACGCCGTCCTGGGCGAGCTCGGCGAGCACGCGCCGCGCGGCCACCTCGTCGATCGCTCTCGCGATCGAGCCGTCGGCGAGGAGCCGCTCCGGGACTTCGCGGCGCAGGTGGCGCGGGACGAGGGGCGGGGGCGGGTCGATGAAGAGATCGTACATGTCGTAGCGGCCCTCGCGCCCGATCTCCAGGGCGTCGCGGAACCCTTCGGTCGTCAGGAGCGCGGTTTTGGCGCCCTTCTTCTCGATCAAGGCGTTGGTCGCGAGCGTCGTCCCGTGGACGACGGCCCTGACCTCGTCGGGTCTCACGCCCGCGTCGTCGAGGAGCGCGCGGATCCCCTCCTCGACGCCGTGCGCCGGGTCTTTCGGCGTCGTCAGGACCTTGCCGACGCGCGCCGTTCCCGTCGCCTCGTCGATGACGACGAGATCGGTGAAGGTGCCGCCGATGTCGACGCCGAGCCGGGCCGGCATGGCGGAAGTTTACAACGGACGTCGGGCCAGGGCGATGAGCGAGAGGCCGTAGGGCAGCGTGATGCCGCGCAGGAGGTACTTCTCCATCGCGAAGACGGTGGTGAGCAGCGTGTTGAGCGGCGGCGGCGGCACGTGGGGCCGGGGATCGGCCCGGACCCCGGCGAGCCTCTCCCCCACCCAGGCGACGAGCGCCGCGGGGAAGAGGATCGTGTTGAAGTACGAGAGCATCCGGAGCTCGAAGCCCGCGGCGCGCAGGACCCGCCGGAGGCCGGCCCGCGTGTAGCGTCGCTTGTGGTGGTTCACGACGTCGTGGGGGCCCCACAGGAACTGGTAGGCTGGGACGGTCACCAGAGCCCACCCGCCCGCCCTCAGGGAGCGTTGCGCCTGGCGCAAGAGGCCGAGGTCGTCATCGAGATGCTCGACGACATCGAGCAGCGTGACCAGGTCGAACGTGAGGCCCTGTCGGGGGAACGCCTCGAGCGTGCCGCAGAAGGCGTTCGTGAGACCGCGCTGCCGACAGAGATCGATGGCGAGCGGGGAGGTGTCGGTCCCGTAGGCCTCGAAGCGGCTCGACAACGCCTCGAGGACGGCGCCCGTGCCGCAGCCGACGTCGAGGACGCGCGCGCCGGCCGGGAGCTCGATCCACCGGTCGATCACGTCCTCGACGATCCGCAGGCGCGCGACGCACCACCAGTGGGTCTTCTCGATCTCATAGACCGTCCGACAGAAGACCTCGTCCACTAGGGCGCCTCGGGGCGCGTCCCGCTCGCGGCCCAGCTGTTGGCGTGGTGCCAGCGGAGCGACTCGAGGGTCAGCCCACCCTCGGCGAAGCAGCGCTCGACTCTGGCGCGCTCCATGTAGTGCGCGACCGGCGCGAGGAAGTGGTCGAACGCGATCGAGTGCACCTCCCGGAAGGGGAAGGGGGCGAGGTCCGTCAGGTAGCTCGCATACGGGAGGGTCCGCGCGAGCCGGGGGCGCGTTCGCGCCGGGGCGTAGAGCACGCGCAGCGCGATCCAGAGCGGGACCGTGACGACCCCGGCGAGCCCGCTTACGAGTCGTAGCGGCAACCGGCTCGTGAGCCGCCGTGCCGGGTCCACCAGCGCCAGCACCCAGCCGTTACCCTCGCGGGCGTAGAGCCACGCGACGAACCGCCCGCCGGGGACGAGGAGGGGCGACAGGGCCCGGAATCCCGCCTCGGGCTCGGGCAGGTGGTGGAGCACTCCGATCGAGTAGATCAGATCCACGCTCTCCAGACGGAAGGGCGGGCGCGTGAGGTCCCCTTGAACCACGTGCACGTTGTCGAGGTCGGCGGTGTTCTGCGCGGCGGCGTCCACGGCCGGGCCCAGGTCGACGCCGATGACCTCCTTGGCGCCGAACGCCGCGGCGAGCCGGAGGTGGCGGCCCTTGCCGCAGCCAGCGTCGAGGACGCGCCGCCCGGCGAAGGCGTCCTTCCCGACGGGCGCCATCCAGCCGAGCAGCTGGGCCTCGTACTCCGGGCGGATCTCTGCGAAGCGCGTCCATTCGTAGCCGAAGCGCTCCACGGTGGCCCGCACCTCGGCGTCGAGGGCCGGGGGCACCAGGCGCGGGATCCCGCGCTCGATCGGGTATCGCGCCAGGCAGGCGCCGCACGCGAGCTCGCCGTCGTGGATGTCGTCAGCCTCCGGCGCCCCGCGTGTCAGGGTGATCGCGCCTCGACACGCCGGGCAGGCGAGCCAGTCGAGGAGCCGCCGCTTCACGCCGGATGGTACCGCGAGGCCCAGAGCTGGAAGGCCAGGAGCGTATACAGCTTCTTCCGATGGTCGCGACGCCCTGCCGCGTGCTCGGTGAGGAGGCGCTCGACCGTGTCCGGCCGGAACAGGCCCGCGCGGCGGATCACGTCGGGCGCGCAGAGGTCCCGGAGGAGGGGCGCCAGGTCGGCGCGGAACCAGCGTGCCAGCGGGACGCCGAAGCCTTTCTTTGGGCGCGCCAGGATCTCGCGCGGCAGCATCCCCGCGAGCGTGCGCTTGAGCACGTACTTGGTCGTCAGGCCCCGGAGCTTCAGACGGATCGGCAGGCTCGCCGCGAGCTCGACGACCCGGCGATCGAGGAGCGGCACCCGCACCTCCAGTGAGCAGGCCATGCTCGCGCGGTCCACCTTCGTGAGGACGCCCTCGCCGAGGTACCCCTTGAGGTCGAGATAGAGCATGCGCTCCAGCCCGGACGCCGACGGCGCGTGCGCGAGCATCTCGTGGAACGCGGCGTAGGACGGCGGCCCCGGGAGCCGCGCGAGCGCGTCCGCGGTGAGCAACCCCCCCTGCTCCGCCGGCGTGAAGGAGCCGAGCCACGCAGCGTGGCGCTCGACCGGGGCGAAGTCCATACCCTCCACGAAGCGCTTGAGCCTGAAATCGAGGCTCAGGTCGTCGAGCGAGACGGGGAGGCGCTCGACGGCGGGACGCACGAGTCGGTGTCGAACCCAGCGGGGAACGAGCTCGAGCGCGCGGGCCAGACGGTGCGCCTGGTAGGTCGGATAGCCGGCGAACAGCTCATCCCCGCCGTCGCCCGAGAGCGCGACGGTCACGGCGCGTCGGGCGAAGCGTGAGAGCAGGTAGGTGGGGAGGAGCGACGCGTCGCCCAGGGGCTCGTCGAGGAGGTCGGGAAGGCGCGCGACGAGGTCGAGCGCCGCGCGCGGGCCCACGACCTCTTCGTGATGGGCGGTGTCGAGGGTGCGTGCGACGCGGCGCGCGTGCGCGGTCTCGTCGAACGACGAGTCGTCGAACCCGATCGAGAAGGTCTTGAGGCGCCCGCCGAAATGCCGCGCGGCGAACGCGGCGACCGTGCTCGAGTCGATGCCCCCCGAGAGGAAGACCCCGAGCGGGACGTCGCTCACGAGGTGCTGCCGCACCGAGAGATCGAGCACGGCGCGGAGCGCCTCCACGGCCTCGATCTCACCGATCGCCTGCGCCCGGCCGAAGTGAACGTCCCAGTACGGCTCGATCTTGACCCGGCCCTCGGAATACGTGAGCCAGTGGCCGGCCGGGAGCTTCTTGATCGCTCGGAAGATCGAATGCGGCGCCGGGACGTACTCGTGGGCGAGATAGCGGGACAGCGCGGTGAGGTCGAGCGTCCGGTCGACCGCCGGGTGCTCGAGGAGCGCCCGGAGCTCGGACGCGAAGACGATCTGGTCTGGTCGCACCGCATAGTAGAGGGGCTTGATCCCGAGGCGATCGCGGGCGAGCACGAGCGTGCGCGCGGGTGCGTCCCAGAGCGCGAACGCGAACATGCCTTCCAGGTCGTCGAGCGCCGCGAGACCGCGCTCCTCGTACGCGTGCACGACCACCTCGGTATCCGAACGCGTGGTGAACGCATGGCCGCGCCGGGCGAGGGTCTCTCTGAGCTCCTGGTAGTTGTAGATCTCGCCGTTATAGACGATCCAGACGCGCCCCGCCTCGCCCGCCATCGGCTGGTGACCGGTCGCGAGATCGATGATCTTGAGACGTCGCATGGCGAGCCCCGCGGGCCCCTGGACGAGGACGCCCTCGTCGTCAGGTCCGCGGTGGGTGAGCCGCTCGTTCATGCGTGTGAGCACGGCGGGATCCGGCGCCCGATCGGCGCGGGCCAGGACATTGCCGACGATGCCGCACACGACGCTCAGTCCGTCCGGTCCACGCCCACGGTCTCGCGGACGTGGTAGATGGGCTTGCGCTGGGTGTCGTAGAAGCCCCGGATGACGATCTCGGCGAGGAAGCCGATGAAGAGCGAGAAGACGCCGGTCAGGAAGAAGATGACCATCAGGAAGACCATCGGCGTCGCCTCGAGCCGCCTGAGCACGAACACGCGGTACGCCACGACGTCGAGCGCGAGGAAGCCGAGCATCAGCGCGAAGAGCCCGAAGCCCCCGAAGATGTAGTTCGGCCGCGACTGGAAGTCGCCGATGAACTTGAGCGTGATGAGGTCGACGAGCACTTTGTAGGTCCGGAGGAAGCCGTACTTCGAGACGCCACGCACCCGCGGGTGGTGGGCCACCTCGAGCTCCGTCACGCGTCCGCCGACCCACTGCGCGAGGACCGGCAGGAAGCGGTGCATCTCGCCGTAGAGGCTGAGGTCCTGCATGATCTCGCGCCGGTAGGCCCGGAGCGTGCAGCCGAAGTCGTGCAGGCGGACGCCGCTCACGCGACGGATGAGGAAGTTCGCGATGTGGGAGGGCAGGAGCCGCGTGAGCCAGGGATCTCTCCGGTGACGACGCCAGCCCGACACGACGTCGTAAGCGTCGCCGAGCCGCTCGACGAGCCGGGGGATGTCGGCGGGATCGTTCTGGAGGTCGGCGTCGAGCGTCACCAGGAGCGGGTGCCGCGAGTAGGCGAAGCCGGCGGCCAGGGCCGAGGTCTGTCCGAAGTTCTTCCTGAGGCGCACGAGGCGGACACGGCGGTCACGCGCCGCGATCTTCCGGAGCGCATCCCACGAGCCGTCGCTCGAGCCGTCGTCGACATAGATCACCTCGTACTCGCGCCCCATCGGCTCGAGGGCTTCGGTGAGCCGCGCGTGGAGCGGCTCGAGATTGTCCTGCTCGTTGAGGACGGGGAGGACGACCGAGAGCGGCGTCGCGTCGTGTCCCCTCATCGGCGGCCGTCGAGCTGGAGCGTGTAGATCTCGGCCTGCGCGATCCGCTCCTTCAGCGTGTAGCCGTTCTTGAGGAGCCGGTCCCGGAGCAGCTCCGGGCTCTCGGTCCAGCTCGTCCAGTTGCCCAGGACGACGACGTCGACCGTGTGGTGCTCGAGGTGCCAGAAGAGGGCGGGATAGGACATCAGCTTGAACCGGTCGAGCTCACGCGGCGTCACCCGGCGAGAGAACATCAGCGCGAAGTGGTTCTCCATGCCCGGGAGGATCGAGGCCTGGGTCTCCACGAAGTACCCGGGCCAGAGACTGATCGCGAGCGGTCGATTCGGACGCACCTCGCGGTCGATGGCCGCTCCGACGGCGCGGATCGTCGAGAGCCGCCAGTTGGCCGGGCTCTCGCCGGGAAGGATGCCGGAGACCATCGCCCCGCTGATCGTGTAACGGTAGAGATCGAGCGGGGACACGCTGAGGTACACGACGGCCATCGAGGCGAGGAGGTATCGGAGCCGCGGCGCGGGGCTCTCGCGCGTGAGCGCCGCGCAGAAGACGACGGCGTCCGCGAGGAGGAACGGGAGGGGCATGCAGAAGTACTGGGTGTACGCGGGCGTCGGCACGAGGCTGGCGAGGGTGAGGAGCACGGCGATCGCCGACGCGAGCGGCAGGCGCTCCCGCGAGAGCGCACACGAGACCCAGGACGCGACGCTCACCACGAAGAGCAGGATGAACTGCAGGCTGATCACGCCCTCGGCGAGCCCGAGACCCAGCAGCGTCTTCGGCGCCATCGTCTTCTGGTCCCACCAGTCCATGAGGCTGTAGTCCGCCCGAATGGTCTGGCTGCCGACGATGTTGAACACGAACGTGGCCGGGTCGAGGAGGAAGAAGAACTCGGTCGGCAGCAGGGCGAGCGTGAGGCCGATCGCGAACCGGGCGGTCTCCATGAGGCGGGGCTTGAGCTCCTTCTCCGTCAGGGAGATCTCGAGGAGAAACGCGGGGGTGACGGCGATCACGTACACTCGGCACGCGACCGCGAGCCCGAGCAGGAACCCGCTGGCGGCCCATTTCCAGCGCGACCGCGTGGACAGCACGGTGTATGCGGCGAAGAGCAGGAGCGTCGGGAGCGCGAAGGTCTTGACGAGGGGATACCAGCCGAATGCGAGGCTGGTGAACGTGAGGAGCACGGCGGCGAGGAGGCCCCACGCCCGGGCGCCGGCCCGCCGGGCCGCCTGGCGGTAGAGGAGGAGGCCCAAGGCGACCGAGAAGAATGCGGAGAGCAGGCGGGCCCCGTACCAGGAATAGCCGACGAGCGTCATCCAGGCGCCGTACACGTAGGGAAGGAGGAACATCTGCGGATAGTAGAAGTCGTGATAGGGGAGCTGTCCCTCGATGACGAGCCGCGAGACCAGCAGGTAGGTGCCCTCGTCGCCGTCGACGAGCCCGAAGAGCGACATCGGGACGAAGACAGCTGCCAGCAGCACGGCGAGCCATCCGTACACCACGGCCGGACGCGCTCGATCGATGTACCCGATCACTGTGACGCCGCCATTATAATCGCGCGGTCCGGGAATCCCCATGGCTCGGGATGACTCGGGTGCAAGCGAGGGGCCAGCGGGCGGCGTCGCTTAAGCCGCGATAACTAAGGACCGACGAGGCAAACCCGGCCGGCGTCGGGGGACGCGTTCCGGCGACGTGCCACGACGGGTCTCACTTTTGTCACGCCCGTCACCGCGCCGATCGCCCGCGGCCCTCAACGGAGGTAGGACGCGACGAACGTGCCGGCCACGGTCGTGCCCGTGAACCGCCCGAGGGCGAAGGGCGCAGGGCTCACCGGCGGCGGGGTTCGCGTGATGAGCGAGGCCATCAGCTCGCCGACCGCCGGCGCCAACTTGAACCCGTGGCCGCTCATGCCGGCGGCGATGAAGAACCCTCGAAGGGAAGACTCGTCGAGGATCGGCATCCAGTCGGGGGTGATGTCGAAGGCGCCGGCGTAGCCCCGGCGGTAGCGGGCGTCGGCGAGCCGCGGCACGGCGCGTCCGGTCCGATCGAGGATCGTGCTCGCCTCCGTGAAGCCCGCCTCGCTGCCGAGGAGCTCGGGATCCATCGGATGCTCCGCCTCGTCATCGGTGAGCGAGCCCGTCAGCGTGAGGTTCCCGGTCTCGGGGCGCACGTAGCTCCCCCCGGCGAGATCCAGGTAGACGAGGTGGGGCGCGCCGAACGACGGATCGCGCTCGACGACGAAGACGGGATGGCGGCCGATCACGATCGGAAGCTCCACGCCGGCGAGCCGCGCGACGGCGGGCGACCAGAGCCCCGCGGCGTTCACGACCACGGGCGCGTCCACGCGGTCACCGGCCGCGGTCGTGACGCCGGTGACGCGACCGCCCCCCTGGTGGATCGCGACGACCTCGGCGCCCTGTTCGATGACCGCGCCCCGGCGGCGAGCCGCGTCGGCGTACCCGAGCGTCACCCCGGTCGGATCGCCGTAGCCCGACTCCGGCTCGTAGAGCACTGCGCCGAGGCCCGCCGGGTCGATCCGCGGCTCCACGCGGGCGACATCGTCGGGCTCGAGGAGCTCGGCGCGGATGCCGAGCGCCCGCTGGACGGCGAGCGTCGACTCGAGCTTCGGTCGCATCGCGGGCGAGACGCCGATCAGCGTTCCGCAGCCCACGTAGCCCGCCTCGCCACCGACCGCGTCGCCGAAGCGCTGGAAGACGCGGAGCGAGCGCAGGACCATCGCGCTCGCCTCGGGCGTGGGGTAGAGCTGGCGGATGATTCCGACCGAGCGCCCGGTGCCTCCGGCAGCGAGGAACCGGCGCTCGAGCACGAGCACCCGCCCGAGGCCGAGCCCGGTGAGATGGAAGGCGAGCGAGGCGCCCGTGACGCCCCCCCCGATGACGACGACGTCGGCGGTGCGCGTCATGCCCGCATGCTGCGGCCGCTCACTGCGTGACCTCCGTGCCCTGCTCGAAGGTCAGGCCGTGTGGTCTCAGTGCCCCCTCGTGTCGACGGCGTGCGCGGTGGGCCGTCTCTCGTAGATCGCGAGCCATGCATCGGACCGCGGCGTGTACCCGGCGGCCTCCGGGCCCCAGACGTAGCGCGTCTCGCGCGGGGACACGATGTCGACGACTCCCACGCGATCGAGACGCTTCGCGTACTGGTCGAACCAGGCGAAGATCGTCTTGTCGGACGCCGGCGTGATCAGCCACGACGTGAAGACCTTCGCGTAGACGACGAACCGCGGGTCGAGGATCTCGATCTCTCGGATCATCTGTCGTTGCATCGCCGCCGCGTACGGCTGCGGCTCCATCAAGGCGTACGTGTAGACGTACCCGGTGGCCGCCAGCCGCCGCGCGTAGAAGTAGATCTGGGGCTCCGAGCCGACCACGGCGATCCGCTCGCCCGGGGTCGTGTGTTCCCGGATGTACCGCCCGATCTCGACGGACTCGGGAAAGGGATTCGATCCGTAGATGGCACGCGACGCTTCGTGCGGTGTGTCGGTGAAGAGGATCGTGCGCTCCAAGTAGACGAGGTGGAGGAGCGGGACGGTGGCCAGCACGATCGGGATCCCGTACCGGAACGCCCGCGCGCGGACGGATGCGAGGCGTCGCGCGACGGCATCGACCGCCACGCCCGTGAGGACCGCGAGGGCTGGAAGGAGGAGGATGAAATACTGCGCTCGGAAGTAGAGTCCCGCCGAGGTCGCGAGGAGTGAGGCGCCGACGAGGAGCACGAGGAAGCGACGCCGCGCGGCTGTCGGGCGGTCCCAGAAGAGCGCCGAGAGCCCGACGCACGCGGCCGCGACGGCGAGATACGACGTGGGCAGGATCCAGCGGAGCGCGCTCCCGAGGTTGCGCACGCCCTTGGCGAGGGGCAGCGCCGTGGCGTACTCGGACGCGTACGTGAAGGTCCAGAACCAGAAGTTAGGAAAGGTTCCCGCCAGGAGCATGAGCAGGCACAGCGCCGCGAACGGCGCCAAGGCGCCAGCCACGAGCGCCGCACCGGCGGCGAGGCGAAGGCGCGTGTCGTCGCGCATGCCGAGCAGGATGTACAGAACGGCGAACAGCAGGAAGGCGCCGGCGCTCTGCTTCACGACAAAGGCCGTGCCGAAAAGCGCTCCGCTGCCCAGATACGCCGCCATGCGGCGACGATCGATCGCGCGAGGGAGGATGAGCAGGCCCGCGAGAACGGGCGGCAGGACGAAGTGCTCGGCGTAGGCCGCGGTCGAGAGCAGTCTCGGGCTCAACGAGAGCGCCGCGAAGGCCGCAGCGGCAACCACGGCGACGCGCGCGTCGAAGTGCCGGCGGGCGACCAGAAACACGAGAGCGATCGTCACGACGTTGACGACGAGCAGCCCGAGGTGGATGCCCGCGGGCGTCTGGCCGAACGCCGCGAGAATCAGGGCGTAGACGGCGTAGATGCCCGGCATCTTGAAGTTGTACGCCTGCGCGTACGGCGGAATCCCCCGGAGCAGGAGCTGGCCGAAGTACGCGTACTCGCCCTCGTCGCGGTCGAGCGGGATGTCGAGCAGTCTCAGTCGGATTCCCGCCGTGGCCAGGCCGACGAGGGCCAGAACCCCGAGCGCCCAGGCGCGGCGGAGGCTCACGGGCTCTTCCGTTCGAAAACCGCGACCCAGACGAGGGATTTCGGCACGTACCCGGCCGCCTCCGCGCCCCACGCGTACGTCGTGAGCCGCTCCGACACGATGTCGACGACACCCACGCGGTCGAAGTTCTTAGCGTATCGCGCCCACCACTCGAAGAGCGTCCGATCCGACTGCGGCCGCACGTTCCATGAGGCCGACGCATTGACGAGGACGACGAACCGAGGACGCGCGGCCTCGATCTCGTCGATCATCTGGCGCTGCATGCGCGAGGCGTAGGGCTGGTCCTCCATCAACGGGTACATGTAGACATACCCCGTGGCCCCGCGCCGGCCGGCGTAGAAGTAGATCTCGGGCTCCGAGCCGATCACGGCGATCCGCTCCCCCTCGGCGGTCCGGGATCTCAGGTATCTGGCGATCTCGACCGACTCGGGGAACGGGCTGAGGCCGAAGAGCTCGCGTGTGACCCGTTCGGGAGGCGCCTCCCACAGGATCACGCGCTCGGCGAAGAGGAAGGCGACGAGTGGGATGACGGTGAGCGCCGCGGCGAGGCCCCGGCGGAGCGTCCCACGCGCGACGCTCCCGGCCAGCGCGTCCACGCCGAGGCCGGCGAAGAGCGCGACGGATGGGAGGAGGAGCACAAAGTACTGGTTGCGGAAGTAGAGGCCGGCCGACGTCCCGACGAGCGAGAGGAGTGCTAGGAGGAGGACGAAGGCGCGTCTCTGCCGCGCCTCCGGGTGCCAGACGAGGGCCGAGACGCCCACGGCGGCGAGGATTGCGACCAGATACGAGGCGGCGAGGAGCTCGCCCGCCTTGTGGGCGAACAGCACGACGCCAGTGGTCAGGGGCACCGCGGAGGCGTAGTGGAGCGCGTAGGTGACCGTCCAGAACCAGAAGCGGTCGAACACTCCCGCGCCGGCCAGAACGGCGCACACCAGCGCAAACGGCGCGAGCGCCCCGGCGACGACCGCCACGGCTGGCAGGAAACGTCGTCTCCAGTCGCCGCCGACCCCGGGCGACACCCCACTGAGGAGCGTGTAGACGACGGCGAACAGACCGAACGCCGCGCCGCTCTGTTTGACGAGGATGGCAAGGCCGAAGAGGGCTCCGCTGACGAGAAAGGCCTGCGGTCGAGAGGACTCGAGCGCACGGAGCAGGACGAGCGTGCCGGCCAGCGCTGGTAGCAGAACGAAATGCTCGGCGTATGCCGCGATCCCGTAGAGCCGCGGGCCGAGCGACAGGACCGCGAAGACCGCGGCCGCCGAGACAGCGACCGTCGAGTTGTACAGGTGGGCCGCCAAGCAGAGCACGAGGACGGTCGTCGCAGCGTTGACGACGAGCAGCCCCAGATGGATCGCCGCGGGCGACTGGCCGAACGCGGCGAGGATCGCCGCGTACACGCCGTAGATGCCCGGCAGCTTCAAGTTGTACGCCTGCGCGTACGGCGGAACGCCCTGGAGCAGGAGTTGCGCGAAGTACCCGTACTCGCCCTCGTCGCGGTCGAGCGGGACGTTGAGCAGGCGGAGCCTCAACGCGGCGGCGCCGAGGACGATCAGGCCCAGCAAGGCCCACGCCCCGAGGCCCGGCCGCCTGCTCATCGAGACAGTCGTGGCAGGTGTCAGCGTTGTCGTGTCTCGATAGATGTCAAGCCGGCACGCCCGATCCCGCGACCGGCCGGCTCTCCGATCGAGAGGCGCGCAAGCACCCTCGTCGCGCGTGGTGCTCCGTGGATCGTGATGGTGGGTACCAGTATACCGACGACATTCTCGGGGCGTCTCCGCTTACCATGGGCACCTGGGCGGTCCTGTCGTTGACGCTGGCCTCGGTCACCGCTCTGGAGTGTCTGGCACGGGACTTGCTAAAATAGTGCCTCATGCATCGACAGATAACGGGATGCCGGATATGCGGGAGCGAGTGGCTCGACGTTCTGCTCGAGCTGGGCACGCAGTTCCTGACGGGCGTGTTTCCGCGCAGCGTCGACGAGTCACTCACGAAGGGGCCCCTGACGCTCGTGCGGTGCGACGAGTGCGGTCTGGTCCAGCTCCTCTACTCCTACGAGCGAACGGAGCTCTACGGCGCGCACTACGGCTATCGCTCGTCGTTGAACCGGAAGATGGTCAGCCACCTCGAAGACAAGGCCCGGATGCTCCTGGGGGCGGTCGACCTCCGGCCGGACGACGTGATCGTGGACATCGGGAGCAACGACGGCACGCTGCTCTCGTTCTTCTCGGGCAAGAACCTCTGCCTTCTCGGCGTCGATCCGTCGGCCGCGCGCTGGCGCGGCGCCTATCCCGTCGACAGCCGGCTGATCGCGGATTTCTTCTCGGCGGACCTGGTCCGCTCCGCGCTGGGCGGCCGGAAGGCGCGGATCGTCACGTCGATCGCGATGTTCTACGATCTGGAGCGGCCGCTCGAGTTCGTCCGCGAGGTCGCCGACATCCTGGCCGACGACGGCATCTGGCATCTGGAGCAGAGCTACCTGCCGGCGATGTTGCGAGCGAATGCCTACGACACGGTCTGCCACGAGCACGTCGAGTACTACGCCGTGGCCCAGATCAAGTGGCTGGCGGACAAGGTGGGCCTCACGATCCTGGACGTGGAGGAGAATGACGTCAACGGCGGGAGCTTCGCGGTGACGCTCGGCCGGGCGCGACGTGGGGGCGAGGGGTGCGGCACACGGGTGGCGCGACTCCTGGACGAAGAGCGGCGCCTGGGCTTCGACTCGCTTCGGCCCTTCAAGGAGTTCCGCGATCGTGTCATGACCCACAAGCGCGAGCTGCGCGAGCGCCTGGAGGCGATCCGCGCCCGGGGGAACAGCGTGCTGGGCTACGGCGCCTCCACGAAGGGCAACGTGATCCTCCAGTTCACCGGCATCGATCGAAACCTGCTCCCCGCGATCGCCGAAGTGAACGAGGACAAGTTCGGGTGCGTCACGCCGGGGACGTGGATCCCGATTATCTCGGAGGCAGAGGCGCGCGCGCGCAAGCCGGATTACTTTCTGGTCTTCCCGTGGCACTTCCGCGCCGGCCTCGTCGAGCGGGAAGCGGCCTATCTGGCGGCGGGCGGCAAGCTGATGTTTCCCCTCCCCTCGATCGAGGTGGTCTCGACGTCACATCGATGACGCCCTCCCGTCTCCTCATCTTCGTCCCGACCTACAACGAGAACCGCAACGTCGAGCGGCTCTGCGCGGAACTCCGGGCGCTTCCGCTGGACGCGGACATCCTCTTCATCGACGATGGCTCTCCCGATGGCACCGGCGCGACGCTCGATCGGCTCGCGCGCCAGCACCCTCGGATCTCGGTGGTCCATCGGGAGGGCAAGCTCGGCATCGGCAGTGCGCATCGTGCCGGCATCGCGTACGCCTATGACAAGGGGTACGACCTGCTCATCACGCTGGACGCCGACTTTTCGCACAGCCCGGCCGACCTCCCCCGCCTGCTGGCCGCGCACGCCAGCGACGTGGACGTGGTGGTGGCCTCGCGCTACCTCGGACCCGACAGCCTTCCCGGCTGGAGCCCCCACCGGCTGTTCTTGACGCGGCTCGGGCATTTCCTGACGCGGGTGCTCTTGCGCATGCCGTACGATGCGAGTGGCGCCCTCCGGCTCTACGACCTGCGGCGGATCCCGCGCGAGCTCTTCGAGCTCGTGACGGCCCGCGCCTACGCGTTCTTCTTCGAAAGCCTCTTCATTCTGTGTCGTAACGGCGCTCGCATCCGAGAGATTCCGATCGTGCTCCAGGCCCGGGTGTACGGGAGCTCCAAGCTCACCGCCCGAGAGGGCGTCCGGAGCGGACGATTTCTGTTGAGGCTGTTCTTCGCGCGGCTGGCGGACCCCGGCCGCTTCCGACGCTCCCGCCCGATCGACCGGCTGCGTCCAGAGCTCGTCGAGTCGCAGGGCTGGGACGAGTACTGGAGCGAGAAGCGAACGGCGCTCGGGACGCTCTACGACCTCGTCGCCGCCGTGTATCGGCGCGTGATCCGGCGCAACCTTCGCCGGTACGCGGAGCGATCGTTCGCCGCGGGCGCGCGGGTCCTCCACGCGGGATGCGGCAGCGGACAGGTGGACGCGGGCCTCCACGAGCGGTTTCGAGTGACCGCCGTCGACATCTCCGAGCGGGCGTTGAGGCTCTATGCCCGGAACAACCCGCGCGCGAGCCGGATCGAGCAGGCGAGCATCTTCGACCTCCCGTTCGAGGCGGGCGCGTTCGATGGCGTCTACAACCTCGGTGTCCTCGAGCACTTCCATCCGCACGAGATCCGAGAGATTCTCGACGAGTTCCATCGCGTCCTGAAGCCGCGCGGGAAGCTCGTGGTCTTCTGGCCCCACCGTCGGGGCTCCAGCGTGCTGTTCCTGCACGCGCTCCGGCGTCTCATCCGGCTCGTGTCACGCGCCGAACCGAAGTTCCACCCCGACGAGATATCCCTCCTCGGCTCCCGCGCCGAGGCCGTGGCGCTCCTGCGCGACACCGGATTCGCCCTGCGCGAGTACGCCTTCGGCATCCGCGACCTGTTCGTTCAGTGCGTCATCGTCGCTGAGAGGGTGGAGAAGGTCCCGATGGCGGTCGAGTCGGGGATGTCCGAGCGCACGACCACCACATGAGGCGCCCCCACGGGGCGCTGGCGTGGGCCGAGCTGGCTCTCGCCCTGCTGATCACCGCGCTCATCGTTTCGCTCAACCTGCGCTTCGCCACCCAAGCCGGGCCGCTGTGGCGGGACGAAGTGTCCACGGTCCAACTCGCCACCCGATCGACGTACACCGAGGTGTTGAGGTCCCTGTCTCTGGACTCCGCGCCCGCCTTGTATCCGACGCTCCTGCGACTCTGGTCGTCACCGTGGAGCGACGGCGGGCAGGACGTCGCCCTCCGCGTCCTTGGCTTCGGCGTGGCCGCGGCGATGGTCGGCGCCATCTGGGTCACCGGCCGAGCGCTCGCCGCCGGCCCGCCGCTGCTGGCCCTCACCGTGTTCGCCGCGCACGCAGGGACGCTGCAGACGGCGGGCTCGGTGAAGCCGTACGGTCTCGGGAGCCTCTTCATCGTCCTGGCGTTTGGCGCCATCGGACGCCTCACGGCCGCTCCGCGTCGCCGCTCGCTCCTCTACGCCCTCACGGTCGCAATCCTCGCCGTGCAAACCCTCTACCACAACGCCCCCCTCATCCTGGCCGTGTGCGTCGCGGGGTTCGCGGTCGCTGCGGTGGCCCGGGAGCGCTCGGCGGCGCTCGCCGTGATCGTGACCGGCGTCGTGGCGGCGGCGTCCCTGCTGCCGTACGTCGGCGTCCTGCTGACCTCCCGGAGCTGGAGGCCGCTGAACCAGTCGGAGTTCGGCGCACACGCGCTGCTCGTGCGATCGAATGAGATGGTGACGGAGGGGAGCTGGCCGCTCGTGGCGCTGTGGGCGGTAGCCGCCGGGCTCGTCTCGTACGGTGTCGTGCGCACGCTCCGGCGGTCATCGCGCGGCGAGCCGACGTCCGGCCCGCACGTGCGCGCTGGTGATCGTGGCCGCCTCGAGTCTTCATCTCGGCTTTCTGAAGCTCGCGGGTCGCGTCCCGCAGGCCTGGCAATTCGTGCCCCTCATCGCGGTGGTGGCGCTCGCCATCGACGTCGTGCTCGGGGGGACACGCTCCCTCCGCTGGGCGCGGGCCGGCGTCGCCGTCCTGGCGACCGCGCTCGCGTTCCCCGTCTCGATGGACCGCGTCGGCATTCGTCAGACCAACGTCGACCTGATCGCCCAGTACGTTCACACCGCGGCCCAACCGGGTGATCTCATCCTCGTCAACCCGTGGTACGTGGGCATCACGTTCAACCGGTACTATCGCGGCCCGGTGCCGTGGATGACCCTCCCCCCGATGGAGGACCTCACCGTCCACCGATACGACCTGCTCAAGCTCCGGATGACGTCGGCCGAGCCCCTGGCGCCCCTGTACGGTGCGATCCAAGGCGCGCTGGAGTCCCGGCACCGGGTCTGGCTGGTGGGCGGCCTACTCTTCCCGCCCGCCGGACACGTCCCGCCCGTTCTCCCTCCCGCACCCGGCCTCCCTACCGGATGGAGCGACGGACCCTACACGATCGGGTGGGCGCTGCAGACCGGCTACTTCGTGCAGACGCATGCCGAGCGTCTGGCCGTTGTCCGAATTCCCGTCGCAGGCCCCGTGAACCACCTGGAGAGCGTGGGATTGCTGGTGGTCGAAGGCTGGCGGCGGCCCGAGCTCAAGAACGGGGAGTCTACGACTCCCGCGCTTCCCTACTCCCCCAGGTAGGCCCGGCGGACCTCCGGGTTGTCGGCCAGCTCCGTCGCGGTTCCCGCGAGCGCGATGGCGCCGGTCTCGAGCACGTAGCCCCGGTGCGCGATCGACAACGCCATCGCGGCGTTCTGCTCCACGAGGAGGATCGTCGTCCCCTGCCGGTTGATGTCGGCGATCGTGTCGAAGATCTGCTCGACGAGGACGGGGGCGAGCCCCATGCTCGGCTCGTCCAGCAGGAGGAGTCTCGGGTTCGCCATCAGCGCGCGGCCGATGGCGAGCATCTGCTGCTCGCCCCCCGACAGCGTGCCCGCGACCTGCGTGATCCGCTCCTTGAGCCTCGGGAAGAGCGTCACGACGCGCTCGAGGTCGGCGGGGATCCCCGCGTCGCGCCTCGGGTAGGCGCCCATCATGAGGTTCTCGCGGACCGTGAGACGGTTGAAGATCCGCCGTCCCTCGGGCACGTGCGCGACACCCCTGCCGACGATCTCGTGAGGCGGCACGCCGACGAGCGATTCGGCCTCGAGCGTGATCGTGCCGCGCAGGGGCTGGAGGAGGCCCGAGATCGTCTTGAGCGTCGTCGTCTTCCCGGCGCCGTTGTTGCCGAGGATCGTGACGATCTCGCCGCGGCCCACCTGGAGCCCCACGCCCTTGAGTGCCCGGATCTCACCGTAGGCGACGTCGAGCGCATCGACGCTAAGCACGGCGCGCCCTCTGGGGAGCCGAGCCGCGCGTGCCGAGGTACGCCTCGATGACCCGCGCGTCACTCTGGACCTCGCGCGGGGGCCCTTCCGCGATCTTCTCGCCGTGGTCCAGCACGGTCACCCGGTCGGACACCTCCATGACGACGCGCATGTTGTGCTCGATCAAGATGATGGCGAGCCCGAGGTCGACGACGAGCTCGCGCAGCAGGCGCATGAGCGCGCCGGCCTCCGTCCGCGTCATCCCGGCGGTCGGCTCGTCGAGCAGGAGCAACGCGGGCTCGGAGGCGAGCGCGCGGGCGAGCTCCAGCCGGCGCTGGTCGCCGTACGGAAGGTTGCGGGCCACGTCGTTGGCGTTCGCCTGGAGTCCGACGCGATCGAGCAGCGCCACCGCGCGCGTCGAGAGGTCCGCCTCGGTCCGAGCGAAGCGCGGGCCGTGCGAGAGGACGTCCCACAGGCCGAGCGCGATGCGCGAGTTCATGCCCACGAGGACGTTCTCGATCACCGTCATGTTCGCGAAGAGCCGGATGTTCTGGAACGTCCGGCAAATCCCGAGCGCCGTGATCTGGTCGGGGCGGAGGCCGAAGAGCGCTCGCCCGCGGAACGTGACGCTGCCCTCGTCGGCGGGATAGAGCCCCGTGAAGATGTTGAAGAGCGTCGTCTTTCCCGCGCCGTTCGGCCCGATGATCGACGCGATGCCCGACTCGAGCGCGAAGTCCACCGCCTGCAGCGCGGTGAGGCCGCCGAACCGCTTGGTCACCCCTCGGGCGTCGAAGAGGGCCGCCATCTACCGTTCCAGGTGAGCGAGCTCTCGTTGCCGCCGCCGGGCCGGCAGGATGCCCTGGGGGCGGAAGATCATCATGAGGACCAGGATGACGCCGAAGATCATCCGCTCGTACTTGGCCGGCTCGAATTGCGTCGGCAGGTCGGCGAGGCTGTAGCCGAGGACGGTGACGCCGGCGTTCTTGAGCTCGTTGAGCCAGAGCGACAGCCCCTTCAGCACCTGGAGGTTGAGGACGGTGACGACCGTGGCGCCGAGCACGGCGCCCGGAATGGAGCCCATCCCACCGAGGATCACCATGGCCAGGACGCCGATGGACTCGAGGAAGGTGAACGACTCCGGATTGATGAACACCTGCTTGGCCGAGAACAGCACACCCATGATGCCGGCGAAGGACGCGCCGCAAGCGAAGGCCAGGAGCTTCATCCGCACGAGCGGCACCCCCATCGCGCGCGCCGCCAGCTCGTCCTCGCGGATCGCCTCCCACGCCCGGCCGATGTGGGAGTCCTCGAGCCGGCGGTTCACGAGGACGACCACGACGACGATGAGCAGGACGAGGAAGTAGAAGTACTCGCCGTAGGGCAGCCCGAGCGGCGCCGGCGGGCGAGAGATCGGCGTGATGCCCTTCGGGCCATTCGTGAGATTGATCGGCTTGTCGAGGTTGTTGGCGAGAACGCGGATGACCTCGCCGAAGCCGAGCGTGACGATGGCGAGGTAGTCGCCGTGCAGGCGCAGCACCGGGAGCCCGAGGAGGATGCCGGTGATCGCCGCCACGAAGAGCCCGACGAACAGGAACGCGTAGAACCATACGCCGGCCAGGGGAAACCCGCCGCCGAAGATGACGTTCGCGTGCGGCGAGCCGAAGATGGCCCAGGAGTAGGCGCCGACGGCGAAGAACGCGACATAGCCGAGGTCGAGCAGTCCGGCCAGGCCGACCACGATGTTGAGGCCGAGCGCCAGCGCGGCGAAGATCCCGACCTGCGTCGCCACCTCGAGGTAGTAGCCGTTAAAGGCCCCGATCAGGGGCATCAGCAGCAGCAGGGCGACCCCGAGGAGACCGACCCGGAGCCACGTCGGGATCCGCGCCAGGTAGACGAAGAGCAGCGCGCCCTGGAAGGCCAGGAAGGCGAGGACCGAGCGTGGAGCTGTCGCGACGGCGAGGCTGGACAGGGCGACGGCGGCCGTGGCGAGGACGGAGTACAGGCTCACGCGCGCTCTCGGACGATCTCGCCCAGCAGGCCCTTGGGTCGGAAGATGAGGATCACGATGAGCACCGAGAAGGCGAAGATGTCCTTGTACTCGGCGCCGAACGCCCCCCCCGTGAGCAGGGACAGATAGGAGGCGGCGAAGGCCTCGAGCAGCCCGAGCACGAGCCCGCCGAGCATCGCGCCGGGGATGTTGCCGATGCCGCCGAGCACGGCCGCGGTGAAGGCCTTCAGCCCCGGAATGAACCCGGTGTAGGGATTGATCAGTCCGTACTGGACGCCGAACAAGACGCCGGCGGCCCCCCCCATCGCCCCGCCGATCAGGAACGTGAGCGAGATGATCCGGTTGACGTTGATGCCCATGAGGCTCGCCGCCGCTTGATCCTCGGCCACCGCGCGGATGGCGGTCCCGATCGTCGTGCGGTTGACGATCACGTGGAGCGCCCACAGCATCAGCAACGCGGCGACGATGACGACGAGTGACTTGACCGAGACGTCGATGGTCTCGGTGAGCTCGAAGCGGAGATTCAGCACATCGATCGTCGGGTAGACGAGGTTGAAGGCGTTCCGCCAGAGCGACTCGAAGAGCCGGATCAGGTCCTGGAGGAAGAACGAGATTCCGATCGCCGAGATGAGCGGGATCAGCCGGGGCGCGTTGCGCAGCGGACGATAGGCGACCCGCTCGACGGTGACGGCGAGCAGCCCGCTCGCGGCCATGCCGGCGACCAGGGTGAGGAACAAGACGAGCGGCCAGGGGAGGCCGTCGAGCAGCCCGACGCTCTTGAGGCCGAGGAGGAACTCGACGCCGACGAAGGCGCCCACGATGAAGATCTCGGAGTGCGCGAAGTTGATGAACTCGAGCACCCCGTAGACCATCGTGTAGCCCAGCGCGATCAGCGCGTACATGAAGCCGAGGATGATGCCGTCGAGGAAGACTTGCGGGAAGATGCCGAGGAGGAGCGGGTAATCCATACGTTAGAGACGAGGGGCGGGCCGGGAGCTTTCCGAGACCGAGCTTCCCGGCCCGCCCCTCGACGTCTACCGTCTCGTCCCCTACGCTACTTCTTTTCGGGCGGGGCGATGGTCAGCTGCTTGACGATCTTGTTGTCGCCCCACTTCGCCGGGTCGTCGCTGGCGACCTGCAGCACGAAGTAGAGCGCCTTCTTCCGGTCACCCTTCGTGTCGAACTCGATCTCGCCGGTGATGCCGCTGTGCTTCACCTTCCGGACCGCCGTCGCCACGTCCTCGCGACTCAGCTTGCCGCTCTTGGCCGCGGCTTCGATGGCCTTGAGCGCGATGGCGGTCGCATCGTAGGCCTCGGCGGCGTACGGCTCGGGGTTCTTGCCGAACTTCTTCTTGAAGTCCTCGACGAACGCCTTGGCCTTGGGCAGGGCCGAGGCCGGGCCGGCGGCCGAGGTGTAGTACATCCCGACGACGGCTTTGCCGGCGATCTTCGTCAGGTCGGAGGAGTCCATGCCGTCGGGACCCAGGAACTTCGACTTCACGCCCTTCTCCCGGGTCTGCTTGAAGAACGGCGCCGCCTGGTCGTAGATGCCGCCGAAGTAGATGACGTTCGGATTCTTCGCCTTGATCGGGGTGACGATGGGGTCGAAGTTCGACTTCTCCTCTGTGCCCTCGAAGCCGAGGACCTTGATGCCCTTCTTCTCCGCATCGGCTTTGAAGAACTCGGCCACGCCCTGGCCGTACTGCGTCTTGTCATGGATGATGTACACCGACTTGGCCTTCATCGTCCCGTTGGCGAATTCGGAGCCGACCACGCCCTGGACGTCGTCTCGGCCGCACACCCGGTTGACGTTCGGGTAGCCGCGGTCGGTGACCACCGGGTTGGTGTTGGCGGGCGAGATCATCGCGACGCTGACTTCTTTGTAGACCTCGGACGAGGGGATGGCGACTCCCGAGTTGAGATGGCCGATGACGGCGAGAATGTCCTTGTCCGCGATGATGTTCTTCGCGTTCGCCACGCCGACGTCCGGCTTGGCCTGATCGTCGAACGGGACCAGGTCGACCTTGTAGCCCATCTTCGTGAGGTTGCCCCTCCACTTCTCGATGGCGAGCTGGGCGCCGAGCTTGATGCCCTCACCGAGGGCCGCCTGGCCGCCGCTGAGCGGGCTCTGGGTGGCGATCTTGATCGTGCCCTTGCTGCCCTGCGCGGCCAGGTGCGACGCGGCGGGCAGCGCCACCAGGGCGAGCGCGGCCAGGAGCGAGAGCGTGAGACGGACGGGGTTGCGGATCATCGGGCCCTCCTTCGTCATCGAGTCGGCGTGGTCGGTGCGCCAGCATTATAGCGGGCGCGGCCGACCGGTCAAGTCGCGCGCCGTGCGGATCGCCTCGAGAAAACGGCGCGCGGCGGCGGCTGGATCGGGCGCGCCGCACACGGCCGAGATGACGGCGACCCCGTCGGCGCCGGCGCGGATCACCTCGGCGGCGTTCTCGGGCGTGATACCGCCGATCCCGATCAGCGGTCGGGAGGTCTCCGGGCGGACCTGTCGGAGCAGGTCGGGGCCGACCAGCTGGAAATCGCGCTTCGTCGCCGTCGGGAACATCGACCCGACGGCGATGTAGTCGGCGCCGTCGTCCTTCGCCTGGCGGGCCTGCGCGAGGCTGTGGGTCGAGCGGCCGAGGATCATGCCCGGTCCCAGCAGGGGGCGCGCCGCGCGTGGCGGCAGGTCGTCCTGGCCGAGGTGGACGCCGTCCGCAGCGACCGCCAGCGCGAGATCGACGCGGTCGTTCACGATGAAGGCCGCGCCGGCTCGATGGCAGCGCTCGCACAGCCGCTCGGCCAACGGCAGGAGACGGCCGGACGGCCACTCCTTTTCCCGCAGCTGGATCATGCGGCAGCCGCCGGCGAGCGCGCCGTCCAGGATCGCCTCGAGGTCCCGCCCCCGCGCCGCCGCGCGGTCGAGGATGACGTAGAGCGACGGGTCCATCAGCCCCGGAGCCGCTCGGTGTCGACGCTGGTGAAGCGGCCCTCCAGGAACGCGGGGTCGTTCAGGACCTTCAGGTGGAACGGGATCGACGTCTTCACGCCCTCCACGACGGTCTCGGCGAGCGCCCGGCGCATCCGGCCGACCGCCTCGGCACGGTCCCCCCCGTGGACGATGACCTTCGCGAGCAGCGAGTCGTAGAACGGCGGCACTACGTAGGGCGCCATGAGATGGCTGTCCACCCGCACCTTGAACCCGCCGGGCGGCACCCACGCCACGACCCGGCCCGCGCTCGGCGCGAAGGTCTCGGGGTCCTCGGCGTTGATCCGGCACTCGATCGCGTGGCCCTCGAGACGCACGGCGTCCTGGCGGTAGCCGAGCGCCTCACCCGCGGCGATGCGGATCTGCTCGCGCACCAGGTCGATGCCCGTGACCATCTCGGTGACGGGGTGCTCGACCTGGATCCGCGTGTTCATCTCGATGAAGTAATAGCGCTCCTCGGCGTCCACGATGAACTCGACGGTCCCCGCGCTCACGTAGTTGACCGCCGCCGCCACGGTCAGCGCCGCGCGGTGGAGGCCGCTTCGCGTCTCGGCGCCGAGGTTGGGCGCCGGCGACTCCTCGAGGAGCTTCTGGTGGCGGCGCTGCACGGAGCACTCACGCTCGCCCAGGTGGATGCGGATCCCGTTGTTGTCGCCGAGCACCTGCACCTCGACGTGCCGCGCCCCCTCGACGTACTTCTCGCAGTAGATTTCCGCAGAGCCGAACGCCGACCCCGCCTCCGACTGGCAGGCGTCGAAGGCCTGGGCGACGTCCTCGCGCCGCCGCACGATACGCATGCCACGCCCGCCCCCGCCGGCCGCGGCCTTGAAGATGATCGGGTAGCCGATCCGGTCCGCGACCTCGACCGCCTCCGCGGCGTCCTTCAGCGGCAGCTCGCTGCCGGGGACCACGGGGACGCCCGCCTGCTTCGCGAGCTGGCGCGCCTGCGCCTTGTCGCCCATGAGCCGGATCGCCTCGGGCGAGGGCCCGACGAACGTGATCGAGCAGGCGCGACACACCTCCGCGAACGCGGCGTTCTCGGCGAGGAACCCGTAGCCGGGGTGGATCGCCTCGCTGTCCGTGACCGCCGCCGCCGAGATGATCGCGGGGATGTTGAGGTAGGAGAGGCGCGCGGCGTCGGGCCCGACGCAGATCGACTCGTCGGCGAGCCGCCGTGGCAGTGAGTCGCTGTCGGCCTTCGAGTGGGCGACCACCGTCCGGATGCCGAGCTCGCGGCAGGTGCGGATGATCCGCAGCGCGATCTCGCCGCGATTGGCGATCAGGAGCTTGTGGAACACGCTAGCCGCCCAGGAGGCGGTGCCACTGCGATTCGATCTCGGCCAGGCGCAGCCCGTACACGCGGAGCGTCGCGTCGTCGAGGGTGTCGCCCGCGGCCAGCCGGACCAGCAGCGCGCGCATCGTCTCCGTACCGCCGCGGTCGAGCAGGTCGCGCACGATCCAGAGTGCCAAGTCGTAGCCCGTCCGCGCGCGCAAGGGATCGGGGTCGGCGACGAGCGCCTCGATGCCTGCCAGGGTGACGCTGCCCGGCACGCGCAGCATCGGGTCGACCGCCGCGCCCTCCAGCGCCTGCGCCAGCCCCTCCTGGAGCCAGCGCGGCGCGCGGCCCCGCGAGAGGTGGTGGATGGCGGCGTGCGCGTACTCGTGGACGATCAACCGCTCGACCTGAGCAGCGGGCGGGAGCGCCGGGCCGATCGGCAGCCGGATCTTTCCGTCGAAGAGCCCCGTGGCCCAGCCGTGGACACGCGTCACGTCCTGGAACTGCCCGCGCTCGTACAGGACCACGGTCAGCCGCTCGCGCGGCTCCCAGCGGAGCGCCCGGTCGACGCGCTCGGCGGCGACCTCGAGGAGGCCCAGGATCGTTCGGCGCGCCTCCGTCCCGGGGGCGCCGCGGTACTTGAGCACGAAGCGCGGCGTGACGTCGCGGTGAAAGCCCGACTCGGCGCGCCGCTCGCGTTCGACCTTCTCGAGGAGGCGCAGGGCCCCCGCGTTGTCCGGTTCGCGCTCGAGGACGGCGCGCAGGTGGGCGATCGCGCGCGCCGGATCGTCGCGGGAGTCGTAGAGGTGGGCGAGGAGCACGCGGACCTCGGGGTCGAACTCGGCACGGACGGCGCGCTCGAGCGGGACGAACGCGTCGTCGGGCCGCCCCGCGTGGACGGCCGCGAGCCCGAGCCCCTTGAGCAGCGTCGTCGACTCGGGCGCGTCGACCAGGCCCTGGCGGAAGAGCAGGAGCGCCTCGTCGGGCCGACCCTCGCGGAGCGCCTGCCAGCCCCAGCCCTCGAAGCAGCTGCCGACGTCCACCCGCAGCGCCGCGCTCGCCGGGTTGTCGTCAGCCGCGCGGCTGAACCGCTCGCAGGCCCGCGGGAACTGCCCTGCGGCGTAGAGCCGGATCGCCTCCTCGATGAGCGCCCGCGAGTCTCGCGCGACGACGTGCAAGGGGGGCCGTCCGGCGTCTGGGCGCTCGTGTCGCCGCCCCTCCCGCCAGCCGAGGGCGAGCGTGCCGAGGCCCAGCGCCAGGAGGGCGACCAGGGTGAAGGGACGGATGGGACGCATGAGCGCTCAGCGCGCCGGGTCGATCAGGAAGAGCGGCTGGCCGTACTCGACCGCGTGGCCGTTCTCGACGAAGATCTTGACGATCCGGCCGCCCACCTTCGACTCGATCTCGTTCATCAGCTTCATCGCTTCGATGATACAGAGGATCTGGCCTTCCTTGACGACGGTGCCCTCGTTCACGTACGGCTCGGCGCTCGGGGACGGGGCGCGATAGAAGGTGCCGACCATCGGCGCCTCCACGGAGACCATCCCGGCCGGCACGGCCTCGCTGACGAGGGGCGCCGCCCCGCCCTCCTCGGAGGTGGCGGGCGCCACGGCCTTCTGCGTCGGCGCCGCCGTGGGCCGCTGAACGCGGACCCGGACCTCGCCCCACGCCACTTCGATCTCGGCCAGCCCGAGCTCCTGGAGCGCCGCGCCCAGCTGGCGGACCAGGGCGACCACGGTCTCTCGGCTCGCGTCGGCGCGGTGACGCTCGCGAGCCATCAGGCACTCGCCGCCGCGACGCGGCCCAGATACTCGCCGGTGCGCGTGTCGACCTTCACGATGTCACCTTCGTTGAGGAAGAGCGGGACCAAGACGACGGCGCCCGTCTCGAGCGTCGCCGGCTTCGTTCCACCCTGCGCCGTGTCGCCACGCACGCCGGGCTCCGTCTTGGCGATCGCCAGCTCGACGAAGTTCGGCAGCTCGACCGCCACCGGACGGCCCTCGATGTAGAGCACGTCCACCTCGGTGTTCTCCTTGAGCCAGTCGCGAGCGTCCCCGACCTCGTCCCCCGAGAGCGAGACCTGCTCGTAGGATTCCATATCCATGAAGTGGTAGCGGTCGTCCCGGTAGAGGAACTGCATGTGCTTGTCCTCGAAGTCGACCAGCGCCACCTTCTCGCCCGAGCGGAACGTGTTGTCGATCACCTTTCCGAGCCTCATGTGCTTGAGCTTGGTCCGGACGAACGCGCCGCCCTTCCCGGGCTTGACGTGCTGGAACTCCACGATCGTGTACGGGTGGCCATCGAAGACGATGCGCAACCCCTTCCTGAACTCCGCGGTTGACACCTGCATCGCGCTCTAGCCTTTCCGTCGCGCCCGTGCGTGGAGCGTCGTCTCCAGGCGCTCGCGGGCGGCGTGGTTGTCGGGATCCTTCCGGAGGATTCGGGTGAACGCCTGGGCGGCCTCCTCGACGCAGCCCTGCTCGAGGCAGAGCGTGCCGAAGGCGATCGTCGCGAACGTGTCGTCGGCGAGCACGCGCTGGAGCCCGCTCGCCTCGCCCGCCGCCGGCGTCGTCGCGCGGAGCAGCCCGAGCAGCGAGCGCGACTCGCGGTCGCCGGGGTCGAGCCTGACGGCCGCTTCCAGGTGGGTCACCGCCCGGTCGATGTGCCCCAGGCGGCGCTGGATCTCCGCCGCGAGGCGGTGGCACTGGAGATCGTGCTGGTTCAGCTCGAGGATCGCCCCGATCTCTGCGAGCGCCGCGTCGAGGGCGCCCTCGGCCGCGAGGGTCTTGGCGAGGATGAGGCGCGCCGTCGTGTAGTGAGGGTACCGGGCGAGACCGTTCCGGCAGAGCGCCACGGCCTCGCGTGTCCTCCCGGCCTTTCGGTAGAGGTCGGCGAGCTGCGCAAAGGCGAGGGACGCCGGATCGCGGGCCAGGCGCTCTTCATGACGGCGGATGGCGGCGTCGAGCGCGGGATCGTCGACGGACATGTCGGATCGGTTATACGGAGCGTGGGTTTCGGTTGTCAACATCGGCTACGGTCCGAGCTCTCCGAGGACGGCGCGGACGAGGTCCCACGGCACGTCGTACTGGAGCTGGAACGCGCCGATCCTGGGTGCCAGCACGAAGGGCACGCGGCCGTCGCGCGCCTTCTTGTCCCGCGTCATCGCCGCCAGGACACGATCGGCGTCGATCGCCGGGGCGCGGACGGGGAGGCCGAGGGCCGCGAGGAGCCGCTCCTGGCGCAGGACCGTCTGCTGCGATGCGACACCGAGTCGCAGCGCCAGGCGCGCCTCCGCGACGATACCCAGGGCGACCGCTTCGCCGTGGGCGAAGCGCGCGTATCCCGTCGCCGCCTCGAGGGCGTGGCCGATCGTGTGGCCGTAGTTGAGGGCGTGCCGCAGCTCGCTCTCGCGCTCGTCGCGCTCCACGACCCCGGCCTTCAGCCGGCAGGAGCCGCCGACGATGCGCTCGACGACGGGGAGGTCGCGGGCGCAGAGCGCCGCCGCGTCCCTTTCGACCTCGGTGAAGTAGTCGGCGTCGAGCACGACGCCGTGCTTGACGATCTCGGCGAGCCCCGACTCGAATTCGCGCGGCGACAGCGTGAGCGTGGTCGCGGGATCACAGATGACCAGGCGCGGCTGGTGGAAGGCGCCGATCAGGTTCTTCGCCGTCGGGTGGTCGATCGCGGTCTTGCCGCCGATCGCGGCGTCCACCTGGGCGAGCACCGTCGTGGGAAGCTGGACGAAGTTGACGCCGCGCATGTAGGTCGCCGCGACGAACCCGGCGACGTCGCCCACGGCTCCCCCGCCGAGGGCGAGCACCGTGGAGGTGCGGTCGAGCCCGGCGGCGAGCAGCGCGTCCCAGCAGCGCGCGGCCACGGCGAGCGTCTTCGCGGCCTCGCCCTCGGGCACCTCGACCGTCGCCACCACGAACCCCGCGCTCTCGAGGCTCTGCCCGACGGTCTTGCCGTACAGACGCAGGATCGCGGCGTCGCTGACGAGCGCCGCTCGGGAGCCCACGCGGAGCTCCGCGAGGCGCGCGCCCACCGTGTCGAGCGCGCCGGACTCGACCACGATGCGATACGACCTGAGGCCCAAGTTGAGGTTGATGATCATCGAGGTCATTCTACCGCTCCGAGGCTCGCCTCGACTGCGGCTCGCGCTCGTCCGGCGGCCCCGGTCCGCCCGGCGGGCTACCAGCTTTTCAGGCTGTCCAGATAGGCGTCGTAGTTGCGGCGGATCTCCGCGATGCTGTCGCCGCCGAACTTCTCGAGGAAGGCGTCGGCGAGGACGATGGCCAGCATGGCCTCGCCGACGACGCCGGCCGCGGGCACGGCGCAGACGTCGCTCCGCTCCACGACCGCGTCCACCGCCTCCTTCGTGGCGAGGTCCACCGACTTGAGCGGCGTGCGGAGGGTCGAGAGAGGCTTCATCGCGGCCCGGACGACGACCGGCTGCCCGTTCGTCACTCCGCCCTCCAGACCGCCCGCATTGTTCGTCTTGCGCTTGAACCCGCTCTCGGCGTCGAAGAGGATCTCGTCGTGGACCGCCGAGCCCGGGCGCCGCGCGGTCTCGAAGCCCAGGCCCAGCTCGCAGCCCTTGATCGCCTGGATCGAGCAGAACGCCTGCGCGAGCCGACCGTCGAGCCGGCGGTCCCACTGCACGTAGGAGCCGAGCCCCACGGGGCAGCCGAGGGCGACGACCTCGAACACGCCCCCGAGCGTGTCGCCCTTCTCTCGAGCGGCGTCGATCGCCTTGAGCATCGCCGCCTCGGCGGCCGGATCGGCGCAGCGGACCTCGGAGGCCTCGGCGCGCCGGGCGAGCTCCTCCCACGTGACCTCGAGGTCGGGGGCGATGCGGACCCCCCCGATCTCGGTGACATGGCTCAGGATCGTGACCCCGAACTCGTCGAGCACCCGCTTCGCCACGCCCGCGACCGCCACGCGCGCGGTCGTCTCGCGCGCGCTCGAACGCTCGAGGACGTTCCTGATGTCGTGGTGGCCATACTTCATGGCGCCGGCGAGGTCGGCGTGGCCCGGCCGTGGTCGCGTGACCTGCTTCTGCGCGGCGCCGGGCTCGGGTGGGCCGACGGCCATCGTGGACTTCCAGTTCTCCCAGTCGCGGTTGGCGATCTGGAGGGTGATCGGGCTGCCGAGCGTCGAGCCCCAGCGAACGCCGGAGAGGATGCGGACCTGGTCGCGCTCGATCTTCATGCGCCCGCCACGGCCGTAGCCGCGCTGGCGTCGCGCGAGGTCCGCGTTGATCTGGCTCTCGGCGAGCGACAGACCGGCCGGGACGCCGTCGATGACGGCGACCAAGGCCTCACCGTGGGATTCGCCAGCGGTGAGGAACCGGAACGCGCCAGCCATTACTTCTTCGGCTGCTGGCCCGGCGGCGCCTGGGCCAGATCGAGCTTCAGCACGTACGGCGTGATGAAGACCACCAGCTCGCGGTTCGGGTCCGTCAACGTCGACTTCGTCCGGAAAAGGAATCCAAGGACGGGGATGTCGCCGAAGAACGGCACCTTTCGGGTGCTTTCGACCGACTGATGCTGACGGATGCCGCCGATCGCGAGCGTCTCGCCCTCCTTGACGACGACCTGCGTGATGGCCGTGCGCCTGTTGATGCTCGGGATGGGGCCGGCCGCGGAGTTGATGTCATCGCCCTTGGAGTTGTTCTCGACGTTGACGAGCATCTTGACCCGAGTGATGTCCCCGGCTTCCCGGATAACGGTCGGCGTCACGTCGAGCTTGAGCAGGGCATCCTTGAACTGGACCTGCGTCCCCGCCGAGCTGACCGTCGCGTACGGGATCTCGCTACCGAGCGAGATCGTCGCCTTGGCGTTCTCCAGCGTCACCACCTCGGGCTTCGCGAGCGACGTGGTCTTGCTGTCCGCCTCGAGCGCGTCCAGGACGAGGTTGACGTTGAACTTCCCGCCGACGATCCCGAAGGCGATGGCCGCGGGGCTAAGGCCGGCGAATGAGCCGCTCGGGAGGACCGGGAAGTCGACGATGTTTCCGCCTGTCGGCAACCCGGTGGCCCCGCTCACGGGGAGGAAGCTGCCGAGCGTCAGCCCTGGGTTGTTGACTCCCAGGGCGCCCACGCCGGGCCCCGCCGGCGGTTCGATGCCTATGCCGCTCGTCGGCGGAGTCCGTCCCGCGAACCCCTGACCGACGAGGGCGTCGCCGCGCGCCCGGCCCACGGCCGCGGCGCCCCACGAGATGCCGAGGGCGAAGAAGTCGGCTCGGTTCAGCTCGTTCAGTCGCGCCTCGATCTTGACTTGAGGGAGCGGGACGTCGAGCTTCTCGCGGATGAGCTTCTTGATCCGCTCGAGATCCGCCTCGTAGTGGCGGATGAAAACCGAGTTCGTCGGCTTGTGAGCCTGGATCGTGATGCCCTTGGCGAGCACCTCGGGTATGGCCACGGGCGCGGGCGCGCCCGGCGGCGGTGGCGGAGCGGTCCCGTAGAGCGCCGA
>WNGJ01000797.1_pt1 | contig 32939 bp, 41 predicted proteins | sample 5400611 | NCBI WGS metagenome assembly WNGJ01 (sample SAMN13153375, study PRJNA577476) | soil metagenome | isolation source: 40 cm soil or saprolite under Garry oak tree replicate 1 | place: USA:California | collected 2016-06-15
CATTGACCTGTGATTGGGTAATTATTACCTGCTCAGGCTCGGCCAGTGTAATCTTGAATATGTTTCGGACCCTTGACCTGGGTCCGCTGATCTGTCCCTTGTCATGCACGACGCCGTCTATCAGCGCTAGCGCGTGTCCCGTGGCGATAATGAGATAGCGTCCGACGTTGTACTTTCTGATGGTGTCTTGCAGGGTCGGATACTTCTGGCTTATGGTGTAACCGTATAGCGCGTGAATAATTGGGGTAGATGTGACTATCTCTTGATAGTTTGCGATGCTGGAGTCATTACAGAGATTAACCAGCGCTCGCTTGACCTGTGGAAGCTTGGTGCCTTTCCTGTCTCGCCTGCCCTCGACTGCTAAGAAGGTGTGTGCCTTCCGATAAGTTATGCCAGTCGAGAGTGCCAGGGCTCGGACGGCACAGTCATTGTACTCGTTCAAGAAGCCTTCCTGGGCCATGCCGCCATCGGTGATTTGAGTCTTAATCATTACAGCCTCCCTGACGTGACAGCGAGGTACAGCGCTTGGTTCTTCCGGTGGCACTTGACTGCGTAGTTCGCCATCCTCTCGATAAGCGACTCTGTGACGTTGGGATTCCTGCGAGCCCTGCGCCGAATGTCCTTCTTTACGTCTTCGTCGCTGACCGATACATGCAATCGGTTGACTAACCATTCGATGCTCGCCTTCGGTATGGCTGCGCTCATATGTCCTCACTTTCTGGTATCAGTGTAACTGAAGAGCGTATGAGTGTCTATAGTACGTTAGTACTGATTTGTGGGTAGAATTGTTACATCTTCTGGCATGTCTTGAAGACAGAATGGGCACCGTCGAGCAGGGAAATTAGGACCTGGTGACACCTTCTCAGGGTCGCCGCGTCTGCCTAATCCTGTCAAGATAAAGACACCATCGGATATCAATAGACCTATTTGATAATCGACCTGTACCCGTGCCGAACTATCAAATAACCTAATGAGAGACCGTCGAGTTATCTCTAATTTAGGCTGTGACCGCACAAGGCGGATAAGCCTTTCTCGTACATAATCGTTTGTTGGCATACTACCTCCGATGTGATTGTCTCAGATATCTTTATAATTGTCAAGTGTTATTTAGTAAAATCTAGTGACACATTCCACGAGTTTTATTATCCGCATGAATAACTCTATTGTTTGCAATACGGTGTTTTGGTGACGGCATTTGTAAGTCCTTTAGTTTCTGTAAATGCTGTATATGACCTGAGAGGGAGTGAACGTCGAAAACAGGCAGATAACAGGTCTCAAAAGGTTATATATTGTTTACTATCGAATAGCGCCGAACTACGTGTCACTAATATTTCCTCTTATTATTATTATTATAATTGCACCGATGTTATAGATAGAGAAGGAGTTAAATTATCTTTAATATCTTTTGGTCATGTTCTGTCTCTCTCACGGTGCCATCATTCTGGTGCCAGAATCTTTAAATTCATTGTAATGATACAGTTACAAGAGAGAATTCTGAGGTGTTCGCGTTTCTGAGGGGTAATTGCCATAATCGCCTGTGTTTATGCGGGTCTAAGGCACTTGGTGACGGCATTTTATGCTGTCATGGGCCTGCTAGGGACCTGTCAAGCTTGCGCGTGGCGACAACATTCTAGGCAATTGCCGTGGGGATACAGGGTACTTATGAGGAGACTCAGACAGGTCATCAGGCGAGGACAGCCATCTAGACCGCAAGAGTTAGCCTGTAATAGCGTTGCATCCGAAAGGGTCATCAGCGAGCCGTCGAGTACACTAAGCATAATTTTAAAATAAATTTCTCGAAAAATTTCGCGGAAAATGACAAAAACTCGGTAAAATACGCATAAATTGTTGAAAACAAAGGATTTCGGGCGTTTCTCCTGCCAAAAGTGGAGATAATGTGGATAATGTCTTATTATCCATGCGGCGAACAAGCCGTTTACTTGCAATAACATAGCAATCGTGCAACGAATCCGCAACGTATCTCGTAGACTCTGAAGGTGTTGAGAGACTAGAGTTAAGTTGTTTAGCTTGATAGAGTTAGCGCTCTGCTGATTCTGTTGAAGTTGTTCTGCTCTTCTCTGTAAGTCGTTGATTTTAAAAGGGATGGGCGGTGGGAGTGCCAAGTCGGGGTCGCCCCAGGCGGCTTCATCTGCCGTGTTCGGACACGAAGGCAGCAACTATACACGGTATACCTATACTGTTGATTCTAAAGGACTTACACCAATAGCTGGTCTGAATCAGACTGATTCTCAGATTTAGCAAATTGAAAGGACTACAATGTCGGAAGAAAATATAGTCAACCGGGTACAGCAAACCAGTCACTTTGCTGCTGAAGGCGAGAAGCTATCCGCAATTGAAGTAGTGGATGTGTCGTCCACTGAGTTTCAGAACCACCCTGAGCCACGGTTAGCAAACACGGTAGCGGATAACGGTAAGGTCATTCAAGTACCTAACAAGGCTTACGTCGCAGAGACGATGAAACGGCTAGGAGTACCGCAGACAGCGGAAGCATCTAGAGTAGGTCAAGTCGGTTCGATAGAAGAGCCAGACGACAACATTGGAAATTCGATGGTAGACGTGGAATCGTTGAGACGTGTATTGTCTCTTACTATCGGTGGCGAACAGCCAGAAAGTTTTACGCAGTTCAGGGTTAAGGTAATCTCAGCCTTTCGGCATATGGGATTGGATACGAGAAGGTTCTTTCAGGAGTAACATGGCAAAGCACGATAAAGCGTACGACCAGGTGGCGGTGCCATCAATGGGCGGAAGCAACCCCGCAGGTAAGGATTCTGCGAATTGTGATGACGCTCTGGGCAACCCGAGCCGCTTCCAGAGAAACGCTACGACCGTAGCGACAGCAGACCCTGACTCAGAGTTGAAGGCAACCCGCGAAAAGCAGTTAGGCGAGAACGGGTATCAAGGAAACTAAGAAAGTTTAAAATAAGACTTGACAAACTTTCGAGTTTGTGAGACACTAGACAGGTCAAAAGTTCAATGGTGAGCGTCGTATAACGGTAGTACTTCCGGCTGTGAACCGGATAGCACGGGTTCGACACCCGTCGCCCACCCCAAGTTCTTTCTGGCAGTCAGGTCCTATCCCTAGATTGCCGGATGAAGAAAGTTTAAAATAGTGCTTGACAGAATTTCGATTCTGTGAGACACTAGACAAGTCAAAGTAAACTTTAATTCGAAAGGACTACTGTGGAATACAAAGTTACGTTAACTCAGAAAGTCAAAATCGAAGTAGAAGCAGAGACACCGCAGTCAGCGCTAGAACAGGCTAAGGCTCAAGCCACAGCCGATAACAGAATTTTTGAGCAGGCAGGACCAAGTTTTGCGTCTGTGGATGGAATTGGCAGACACGTCGCTCTCAAAAAGCGATGCCCTAAACGGCGTGGGAGTTCGAGTCTCCCCGGACGCACCAAGATTGAAATCGTGAGCACAGCGGAAGCGTCAACTTCTCGGGTGCTTGTTCATTTACAGCGTTGACGCGCTCATGTGAATAAGGGTTCGATTCCCTCACGGATATTAGATTTAGTCTCATAGCACAACGGCAGTGCAGCGGCCTTATACACCGTAAGCTCCGGATTGGAGCGTGATGTAGGTTCGAATCCTACTGAGACTACCAGTTTTGTGGCTGTGATGGAATAGGCAGACAGCAATCACTTAAAACGATTGGCTCGAAAGAGCGTAGGGGTTCAAGTCCCTTCAGCCACACCAAGTTTCGCGCTTCAAGTGTTACGATAGCACAGCGGGCTCTTAACCCGTCGAGACTCAGTTTAATTCTGAGGAGGCGCACCAAGTTTCGGGTTCTCACTTCGTTGTTCGGGTGAGGTAATTGGCGAACGGATACGTAGCCGATTCCTGAGAAAGTTTTGGACTGCTACGTCAAAGGCAAGACTACGCGCCTTTTAAGCGCTGGAATCTCCGTTCGAGTCGGAGGCGGTCCACCAAATTTCCCATCGGTGTGAGAACGCACCGTTCGCTTTCAAGGCAGAAGCGGCGTCATTCCGTTCGACTCGGATTCGCGGCGAAGTTCACGATGGGATTAAGTTTCATGGGAATACAGTTCGGAATTACATCGAACAGTCGTCGGGAAGACTAGTCAGTACCGCCGAAAGGACGGGGCGAGAAACCCCGGGTTCCCAGACCATTATGTATATTGATTACGAAAGTTTTTCTGCTGAATCTCTCGCCGAGGATCGGGAAAAGATGTGGCAAGATATTGTAGATGAACTTTATGAAAAGTTAAACGGAGAGGTTGGGGCAACAGGTCGCCCTACTCGGCTGTAACCCGAGAGTCCCTTGGGACGTTATAGGTTCGAATCCTATTCTCTCCACCATATTCGACTCGTTCAACGGTAGGACCCGCGTCCGATTAACGCGGTATCAAGGTTCGAATCCTTGGTCGAATACCAATTATGACGTACGAAGAAAAAGCAGAAGCATTGAATAAACATGCTGACTCGTGTCCGCAATGTAACCTATCACGGAAGTGTAGTGATACTCGCGGATGCTGTGAAGAAGGTAAAAAGATTTTGGGCTGTTAGTTAAGTGGGATAACGGTTGCCTTGCACGCATCAGTCGGGAGTTCGACTCTCCCACGGTCCACCAATTTCAATATGCTGCTGGCAGATCGGCAGATGCACTCGGTTTACACCCGAGACAGCGGGGTTCAACTCCTCGGCGGCATACCAGTTTAATGATCGTCTTGCTGTAGACCGGAAATAAGCAGCCTCCGTTTCGGGAGTAGCGCAAACTCCTCCATATTTTGGGCTTGTCATCTAACAGGACAAGGTTCAGGTCTACGAAACCTGCAATTACGGTTCGAGTCCGTACAGGCCCACCAAGTTCGGACTGTTCGTTCAATGGATAGGACACCGCGCTTCGAACGCGGCTATAGGGGTTCGAATCCTCTACGGTCTACCAAGTTTATGTAGTGCGATGCGTTGGCCCTAAGTGCGGTTGACAGGGGCATCTGGCCCAGATTATTACGCCTGACGAAGCGAAAGCAGAAACTCGAAAGAGTCGCGTGGAGTCCTCCCATCTGGGAAATAAATGAGGACCTAAAGACCGCACAAATTTTATTGGTGGTTCGTCTAATGGTAAGACGCTCGGCTGTTAACCGTGAAGATGAAGGTTCGAATCCTTTGCCACCAGCCATTTAAGCCGAATTAGTATAGTGGTAGTACGTCGAGCTTGTACCTCGAAAGTGAGCGTCCGATTCGTTCATTCGGCTCCAGTCTCTCAGTTGTGCGGATAGTATCGTGCGATAGTTGGCCGAAGTGATGTGAGAGCATCCTCGGATACATCCCTCACGCTGGCTACCATCCAATGACGGTAGGCACCGTTGCTTTCGAGTAACGAGTAACGCCAGTCGCACAACAAAGATTTTTGCACTTATGATCTAATGGTATGATGCCGCTTTCGTAAAGCGGACGTGGTGGTCCGATTCCATCTAGGTGCTCCAGTTTAGGAGTAAGATGATTGACAAGATTATTTTTGGATTACAAGCAGGAAGCTTCTCTTTGATGCTGGTCCTGTTAATCTTTTTCAAAGCGTCTTACGGTTTGATGATTTCGACTTTTGGTTTGCATGCTCTTGCTGATACATTGTTCGTACTACGCAGTAAAGGAGTACTATGAACCTATCAACGATTCTGAGTTCTGTAGACAAGTACATTAAGATCAAGTCCTGGCTTCAGTTTGTTGGTTACATGTTAGCGTTCGGCGGATTGGTATTCATCGAACACCCGCTCGCAAAGATAGTAGCGTACGTCGGTTTAGGCGTCAGCATGGCAGGATTTTTGTACGACATGATTTATCCTTAAGAGTTTCGCGGTCGCAGTGGCTATTCCGGCGCTGTGCTAAGTGGGAAGTCCGATGCCTTCTAACCGCCAGTATTCGCTTCGATGGTTCAATGGTAGAACGGGTCCTTGGTAAGGATCAGACTACAGTCCGATTCTGTATCGAAGCTCCAGTAACTTGTCCGAAAGGGCATAGGAAGTTTTAAACAGTTAGACGCGCAAGCGGACCTTACAGTCGAAAGACGGGACGGACCCTTAGTAAGGAACTTCCGAGCATTTAGTTTTGGTGCTAGGGTCAGTTGGTAACGACGAGCCCCTGTCACGGGTTAAGTCCGGGTCCGATTCCCGGTAGCACCGCCAGTTTAGGAGACTTATGATTATAGGAATTCTCATAGGTGTCATAGCATTAGTTGTGTTCTTGTACATGATAAAAGGTATGGGATACAAAGAGTAATTACGGCCCTGTCGTCTAAAGGCAGGACATTTGCTTCTCAAGCAAGCGACGGCGGGTCAGTACCGCCCAGGGCCTCCAATTTAAATTTCATATCAATTGACCGGAGGGTCTAAGTATATGAGTAGTTCAGATAACGATAGGAACAGACGCAGGAGTGACTTCTTAGGTGTGTCGTTTAGTACGGCCACATTTAAATTAAGAAAGAAAATTTTATTCCATCTTCTTAAAAAGCACCAAGAAGATGTTTGCTCTCAGTGCGGTAAAAAGATTGAGACGATAGAAGAATTGAGTATTGAGCATTTAAAGCCGTGGGAAGGAATTTCTGTTGACCTGTTTTGGGATATCGAAAACATAGCGTTTTCTCATATTCGTTGTAATGTACCGCATAAATACAATAACGGTCAATTAAAGCCCAGGCCCGACGGAGCAGACTGGTGCGGCCCAGGGCAGCATTTCGCTCCCGTTGAAGATTTTTACAAGAGCAAATGGTATCATACAGGAAGGCAGAAGTGGTGTAAAATTCACCGTCCTGCTAGATAATTTTGAGTTTGCACGTTACTGTTTTGGCTTCAGCATGCGTTGAGAGTCAAGGCGTCAACTGAGACCGTCTACCGCATGTAGAACGGGAGTGCAATTAATATGGCGATATCGTCCAGTGGCTAGGACGGGTGACTTTCAATCACCAAACCAGGGTCCGATTCCCTGTATCGCTACCAATATGTTTCACTATACGGACACATGTGTCTTTATAGCGAGATAAGTAATGCGCTAGTGGTGGAACGGCAGACACGCCAGTCTTAGAAACTGGTTCTGAAAACGAGTGGGGGTTCAAATCCCTCCTGGCGCACCAAATTTCTGTTGCGGTGTATAGTTCTGGTGAACTTCGAGGTCTCATAAGCCTTGCAGGAAAGTTCGATTCTTTTCGCCGCTACCAATTTACGCTGAGAGGTCCACCGGAAAGTGGACGGCGGTCTCATAAACCGTAACAGGTTGGTTCGACTCCAACTTCAGCGACCAATTCGAGCGGCTGTGGTTCAGTGGTAGAATTCGTCCTTGCCAAGGATGAGATACGGGTCCGATTCCCGTCAGCCGCTCCAAGTTCACGCGCCTGTCAAGGCATTGGGGTCGCCCCAGAATACTGACCTTCCGACTAGTAAGCCCGCGAGGGGACTAGCAAAAATTTTATGAGCAAAGAAAAAGAATGTTTAGATTGTAAAGTTCCAGTACGTGAGTCCTCAGAAGGACTTCGAAACGAAGACGGAACTTTTCATATCTGTAAATAAGTTTTGCGGGTGTGGTATATAGGTTGTGCCCTGGCCTTCCAAGTCAGAGAAACGAGTCCGAGTCTCGTCACCCGCTCCAAGTTTAGGCTGTTAGGACAATGGTAGTCTACTCGCCTCCAAATCGAGTGATGGGAGTTCAATTCTCTCACGGCCTGCCAAATTTGCAAACGCTGCTGGTCAGCGGTGTTAGCGGGGTTAGCGCCCCGATGACCTATTTCGGTAACTTCCGAGCGCCTTATGCCGGGCGAGATGGCTTGAAACCCAAGGCTATAATTTTATGGTCCCGTGGTCTAACGGAAAAGGCAACAGCCTTCTAAGCTGAAAGATGAGTGTTCGATTCACTCCGGGACTACCAGTTTTGGTTCTGTAGCTCAAACGGAAAGAGCATCTGCCTCCTAAGCGGGAGATGACGATTCGAGTTCGTCCAGGACCACCAGTTTTATTTTGGTAAGCCAGACTGTCGCGGGAAACCGAGGAACTTCTGGACATCACTAGACAGAGAGCCGTGGAAGTTGCGGGCCGAGTAATCGGACGGGTAAGGCTTCGTATGTAAGCGAGCGCTGACATTGCAAAATGTCATCGAGCGCTGACATCATTCAAGCGAAGGCACTCCACTCTCGATGCAATCTCAAATAGGGCTGGAGCGCGTCTAGCGTTATGATAGCCGGGTTGAGAGCAAAGACGGATGACAGTCAGGTTGACACCTAACAGTGGCGACCGACAGAATCCAGGGTATCGGCTAACCAAAGCATTACGGAGAAGTGGCGAAATGGTAGACGCAACGGTTTGCTAAACCGTCGTACCGAAAGGACGTGGGAGTTCAAGTCTCTCCTTCTCCGCCAATTTAATGGAGCGCAGTCGGCAATGGTGCCCCACTGTCTTGAAAACAGTACTATCCCTTATAAAGGATAACGGAGTTCGATTCTCTGGCGCTCCTCCATTTAATGTCTCAGATGCTGAAGCGGTCGAAGCGGAAGTCTGCAAAACTTCTCTTAGTCAGTTCGAGTCTGACCTGGGACTCCAATTTTATTGGCTTGTCGTCTAATCGGTAGGACGAAGGACTTTGAATCCTTCTATCCAGGTTCGAGTCCTGGTGAGCCAACCATTTCAATTGCCCGATCATCTAATTGGTAGGATAGCGGACTCTGAATCCGCGCATCTAGGTTCGAGTCCTAGTTGGGCAGCCAATTTAGCAACACACTGAACAGAGGCTTCGCTAATCCCGAAACAGTGTACATCCTTGTAAGTGCTCTGCCAAGTATCAAGGATGAGGTGCAAGATGAGAAAATTTCTTGCGTTGTTCACATTAGCTACTTTACTTGTCCTGGGCGGTCTTCTTGTAAAGCCCTGGAATTCATACGAGCCCGAAGCACGACTCGCATCTGGTGCGATGTTTTCAGGCAGCGACCGTAGTTTTCACTGTTCTGGCACTGAGATCGGCGCTACAGCAGACGGCGGTGGGATATTCCTGACCGCACGTCACTGTGTAGCCGACCCACAGACAAATAAGCTTAACGAGCACTTCGCCGTCTCATTCACAGATAACCAGGGTGGTCCGTTTTATGACGCCACGCCTATTGCGCTATCTTTGAGCGACGACCTGGCTCTGCTCTACGTAAAGAATGGCGCTGGTATTCCACAGGTCCGAATTAAGGACGAGCGCAGTCTCCGTAGTGGCGACCCGATATTCAACGTCTCGTTCCCATTGGGCACGGGCAAGGAACTGTTCCACGGCGAGTACATGCGTGCGAGCTTCCCGACGTTCCCTAGTATCATAGCAAGTTATCCGCAGTGGCTGTACGCTATGCCGATGAACATGACTATCGCGCACGGTTCAAGCGGAAGCGGCGTGTTCAGTAATAAGCAGCGTGCTCTTATTGGAGTTGCCGTAGGAACCTTCGAAGAGGGAACTTACAATATCGCAATTCCAGCAGACCGTGTCCTGGACTTTCTAAACGATTTGAAAGACAACACGGTGGAGAAGTTTAAGTATGCTTTTCCAGAAAAAGAACCTAACGAATTCATGATGTTTTAATTTTATCGGGGTGTAGTTCCGTAATCTGGCAGCGGTCTCGCTTTGGAAGCGAGTGGTTAATACCCTTGGAGGTTCAATTCCTCTCACCCCGACCATTTTGTTCGAAGAAGTATAGTACTTGGAGTGTAGTATAGGAGCGCAAATGAACGTTATATCTATGGTAGCTAATCTTGTCAAAGAACGAGATTACTACAAAGAATCATTCATAGAGTGTCAAGCTATCATTAAACAGTTAGCTGAAGGTCCTGGCGATATCGAATACATTCATCCATTTGATATGTATGATATTCTTAACTCAACGGACGCTAGTGAATTCATCGATGTTTACACGGGTCCGAAGGATGAAAGAACTTTTACGTTAGGTAAATCTGGAAAGAAATACAAGCAATCTCAGTTCATTCCAGCAAAGTCGAAAAATTTTAAGTAATCGAGAAATAGAGGAGCCTGGCTTATCTCGCCCCGTTCGGAACGGGGAGCACGCTGGTCCGAATCCAGCTTTCTCGACCATATTATAGCCGCCTGATACTTGGGCGGCTTTTGCATTTCAGGGGCATATGAAGGTATTCCCAATCCTACTATCGCTGCTACTGGGCTGTTCGCCTGTGCATCGTAAAATTTATGGCGGACCCCCGACCTACCCTAAGCATGCAAGTCCAGCCGCACAAGGTTTGATAATCGAAGTTTACGGCTCTGAGCGGTACCAGCAAGAGCGGGTCCGTCGCTTAGCAACACACCTGAACTTTACAGGACAGCCGATGCCTGGTTGGTGGCGCATCGTAATCCTCAGTCGAGCAGACTGGGACGATGCCCTGATTAGATATCACCTCGAAGGCAGAACAGCAAGTGCCTTCACGGTAATGAATCAGGACGAAACGTTCGTTAGCGAAGAGTATCTGTTCTTTGCAACGGATGACCGAGTCCAGTTCACTCTAGGACACGAAGCAGGACATTTAATTTGTAGTTGTAGTTCAGAAGACCGAGCAAATCAAATTGCTAGGATTCTGACCAGGCGGTAAAGCACGATTGGTTTGATTGAGCGGGGCCGACGTGTTCTTTAGTACAGGAGATTTATGACAATCGGAGTACCAACACTATCAGCAAGAACGCAGTATCTCGACTTAGGCGAAAACCTTGATGTTTATCAAGTAGTCGGAGTCGGTGGCGCAGTTCTTAGCGCAGAAAACATAACAGGTGTATCTTACGGAACCTTGATGGCTAAGGACGCGCAGACAGCACACGCTGGCGGTGGTCAGGCTAACGGAGTAGTTATCGTAGCGCCTATCACACGATTTTCTGTCGTAGCTTCGGCTGGAGATTCAGCAACACTTCCTCATGCTCTACCGGGCATGACTATCACTATAATCAATACCACAGCTACATCTATGAATGTTTTCCCTGCACTAGGAGAAACCATTCAAGGTGGAGCGGCTAACGCGCAGCAAGCTGTTCCAGCAACCACAGCAACTATTTTCTATGCAGTAGCAGCTAACGCATGGTGGATTAAGTAATTCTGCGGGGCATTCTTAATTGAGTGCCCCGCTTTTCTTGTTTCTGGTGGTTTGAGGTACGCATACGTGGACTCGCTTCTGTGCTCGATGCGGTTGTTGGTTGCAGAAAAATACAGGTGAAGTGAAGGTCTGCTCGTGCGGTTGGATTTGGAGATAATATGTCAATAGGATTGAGACCACAAGTAAAAACATTACCGATAGCCATTACGGGCGCAGGTGATAATGTTGTCATCGCTGCGGTAGCTGGAAAACTTATTACTGTAGTCGGAATGATACTAGTCAACGGCGCGGCAACAGCAAATAGCGTTACAGTCAAGGATGGTACAGTTAATTTATTGAGCGGTCCTATGCCGTTGGGTATAGCGCCGTCTCCTCCATTCATTTTCTCGGATAACGGATCAGAAAATTTTGATTGGTATCAGACAACAAGTGGAGCAAATAGTTTTATTTTGAATCTTTCCGCAGCCACCCCAGTCGGCGGAACAGTTTGGTATATACAGAATTAAATCGTTAGAATAGGAGACAGCTATGGCGATTCTTCAATATCAGAACCCATCGTCTGTTGATGCTGTTCTCGATTCAGTAAATTTAGGCGGCTCACCCGAAGTTCGTAGAGAAATTCTTGTCCTGGGTGATAGCACGGGCGCGAATGTTACACTAGTCTCAGGGCGAGTCCCGGTAGACGGAAGTGGAGTAACGCAGCCAGTCTCTATTTCAGGGTCGGTACCAGTAACAGGAACTGTTGCTGTTACGCAGTCAACCTCCCCGTGGATCGTATCGCTCGCTTCAACTACTATTACAGGAACGGTCGCTGAGAACCTTACGCAGGTCGGCGGGTCCGCAGTTACACTCGGGGCGAAGACAAGTGCGAATTCTATTCCAGTGGTGCTGGCGTCTGATGAAGCGACTCTGCCTGTTAGCATTGCTGGCACTGTTAATGTTAGCGTTCAGAATGCGGCTCTCGCGGTCACACAGAGCACGTCACCGTGGGTAGTACAAGATACAGCAGCAGAAGCGTCCTTGGTTACGGCGGTTAGCGAATTAGGAATTCTTCCGCAGGCATTGACATTTATTCAAGCTGTGGCATCCAGTGCCGGAACAGGCATCTCTACATTGGACAAGGTATTTGCCACTCCTGTCACAAAGGGTAACGTTCTTTTGTTGATGGCGATGGAATCAGGCGCAGCCGTTCCAACCTGGGCTAAGAGTGCCGGAACAGCAACTGTTCAGTCACTAGGAGTTATAAAGAGTTCTGCCACAGCCCCTGCATTCTCTTTACAAGCATGGTTCGTCTTAGCAACTGGAACCTTAACTATGACCGCCACGTCTGGTGGTGGTGCATCAGTTGACATGGCTGCGTATGCTACGGAAATTCAGGGAGCGTTTCCTACTGGCGTAGGAACTACAAGCATACCGTGGTGGGACGCCATTCAGGTTTCACAAGGAACCGCAGCTAGTTTTGCTTTTACTCCGTTCTACACAGAAACTATCGGTGAGTTGCCTTTCTTGTTCGTAGGCATCGGCAGTGCGGCCACGCTAACGGCTGAAAGTCTTGGCGACTTGGCAATAGTTAATAACGCATCAAACGCAACAACGGGCGGCGCAGGCAACCTTCAATTGTTTTCGGCGGATCGCCCAGTCAACGCAGCACCTTATCTAAAGATGGGAAATTTATCTCCCACGGTTACATTCTCTGGGTCTACTCTCTACACTGCGGTTTATATTTCTCTTAGACCATACATGCTTCCGATAGCGGGAAGCGTGACATCTAACCTGAACCGAGTCGGCGGAAATTTAGTTACTACAGCCGCATCAGGAACCCAATTAGTGGGGAATGCGGATGGAGTTGGGAATCCGCTCACTTCAAATAGCATAACGCCAACTGCTAAGTTTGCATTAGATTCAAACATTACAAGCATTCTCGGAACAGCACCAACGACCGTTGGTAAGCTAGACGTAAAGGGTGCGGACGGCGATGTGTTCGTCCGACAAACCACCGCAGCGAATCTAAACGCGACGGTTGTCGGTACAGGAACCTTTGCGGTTCAAGACTCCGCAGCAGAAGCATCCCTTGTTCAAATTCAACAAGAGTTAAGACAGCAAAGTGCGTTTCCAAACCTTGTTCAGGTCGCCCCGTTTCAATCCAGCGCGTCTGCTACGTCGTTAACGTTGACCTTTGCAAGCGCTACAATTACGAACCACCTTTTAGTTATGGCAATGTCCAGCACGACGACCGTGCCTACGTTTGCGATAACAGGCGGTACAGGAACAGGAGTAATACAACAGATTTACAAGACATCAACAACATCTCCTGCTTTTGAATTGGCCGGGTTCCGAGTTGTAACTTCGGGAACCTTCATAATCACGGTGACTTTTGCATCCGGTGCTTGCGCAGCAATCGGCTATGAATTAAGCGGTTTGCCTCTGTCCGGAAGTTTGCCCAACAGTCAGCCTAATTTTGACACCTTGCAAGTTAGCCAAGGAACAGCAACAAGCGCAACTTTGAGTTCGTTCTTTACTCTTCTACCTGGCGAACTTCCTTTTATGTTCGTTGGTTTAGGCGCAAATACTAATGTCAGTTCAAGCAGTCCCGGCACAACGAGACTCGCCAACTTTACAGTAGACGGAACGAACGTAGCGCAGAACGTAACGACTTCTGGAAACTTGCAGACATTCTTTGCTGGTAGAATTTCCGGTGGTCCGTTAGAAGACATGACGAGCATGACCCCATCTGCTACTTTCTCTGGGTCGTCTTTATTCACTTGCGTATACATTAGCTTCAAACCTGTGTCTATGCCTATGGGTGGAACAGTCGCAAGCATATTGACGCAAATATCTGGAAATGTGGTCGTATCGGCAGCCCCAGGCGTTCAACAAGTAGGTATCGTCGGCGGAACGGGTCTTTCACTTGAGACTACCGCAGGCGTACTTGATTTGAATTTGAAAAACATCGGCAACAGTCCAGTTGTTACAGGACTGGGGATTAGCGGATTAGGTATTCCTCGCGTGACGGTTAGTTCGGATTCATTCTCAGGACTGTCAACCGACGCAAACTTGATTTCAGGGAACGATACCCGTTCACAGATGATGTTAATTTTAGAGTCTACCAGACGAGCGATTGTTGCACTTGCTTGCGAAGGCGGACGTAACAGTCCAGTAGATTTCGATCCGAATACGATTGCTAAAGAAGAAGGCGCTGACGACTACGCTGACTAAGGAATGATATGATTTTACAAGGAAACCAGGGCCAGACGGGTAAACAGGTAGGGCAAAACATTACTGCGGGATTCGGAGAGTTTAGCGACGTTATAGTTAGCGAACTTCAGTCTCGCTTTTATGAGGCTAATTATCGCGGTACCTTGTATTCTACTGGTTCCAGCATTACTGCTTTGTCTGCTAACACCATCACATTGACGGCTACCACGACTCCTATTTTAGGTGTCTGGAATCCGTTGAATTCTTCAGTCAACTTGGTTATTTTGCAAGCATCTTTACAAGCTGTGATTAATACGTTCACCACTCCTGCTGGCGCTGGCGTCTTTGTGTGGGCGTCATCCACGAGCAACAACGCCATTTCAACAGGTTCGGCTCCTTTCAATCGTAAAACATTAGTTTCAGCAGGTTCGCTGACTAAGACGTTCCCTGGCGGAGTAGCACTTACGGGATTAACAAATAACCTTGTAATTTTCGAAGGCGCAGATTTTACGTCTCCAACAGGGCAGACTTACGGAACTATCGTAGCTCCCACATCTGGAACTACCTTGACAGGCTTCGGCGGGGTGCAGACCTTTGACGGTAGTTTGATTGTTCCTCCTGGCGGGGTTTTGGCGTTGTTGAACACAACGTCTACAACTACTATGTCTGCCGCAGGCCGTTTGCTGTGGGCGGAAGTAGCTATCTAATAGGAGATTAAATTGTCTATTCAATTGTTTACGTCTGCGGTAATATATTTGGCAGGAGACGGAACATCCGTTTCGGTAGAAGTGAATCTTAGAAAATTGGGGGCCTCTCCTACGCAGTCTTTGCCGTTAACTAAGATAATTTCTGTAACTCCGACTAGTGTTTCTCCAGCTAGAAATCTCCCTACAGCGTCGCTAAAGGGAGATGTAGTTACTTTTACTTTTGATTCACCTTTAGAAGCCCTTAGTAATCCCGCAGTTTCTTCCATAGGCGAGTACTCTTTAGGCATGTTTTTGACTTTTGATAGTGAATAATTTTGAATTAAAAGGAATACAATGGATATCAATAAAATTTTTGCTGAACTAGGGCGAATGCATCTTGAAGTTATGCAATTACGTGAACAGTTGACGCAGGCTCAGGCACAGCTAGATCAGTACAGCGCAACAAACAACGCGAAGGTACCAGGCTCGCCTACGGAGTAACATGCCGACAGTAGGGGTTCTTCAGCAGACAAGACGCTGGTTTATATACCCTAGCCCGACGCAGACTCCGCTAGTTATGGGCATAACCATGTTTGAGAATTATTTTTCTCAATCAGGTTCGTCTATAGCGATTCAGAGCGACCCAGTGTCCACGGCATCCGTTTCGGTTCTTCAAGGTTCGTCAGCAGGAAACTTTCAGCCGATTACAATAGGCAGGCAAGTAACCAATTTCGGTGTATCTATTTCTAATCCAGCAGAGATAGACGGATTCTTTACGGGCACGCAGTTATTCTCCAGGTCGATTCCGCCTCCTAGAAGGAATGCATTCGGTACACCTGACGGTTGGGGCGATTTAGGACAGCTAGTAATGGCTGGAGAACTTCTAATAGCACCTGGAAGCGGCTCTACGGACTTCGCGCACACGTATTACATCGTAGCTGGCGGGGATATAGTTATTCCTCCTTCTACAAAAGCGCTATGGTCAGTCATCTGTAAGCTGGCGCAGGGCGGTCAAAGCCACAATTCATTTCTTAGAGCGGATACATTGGTTAACGGGAAATCTGTTAGCACCTTGTACTCTGCCCCGGACCCATCGGTGCCGTCAAAGCTACAACTCAGTTTAGGAATTAACTTTTCAGGCACTCAGTTCGGTACTCCTATAGTGACGCTTCAGCAGTTTGAGATTCAAGAGTAAACATGTCAATAAACATTTCTCTTTTAGGGACGATTACCGTAGCGGATAGTACGACTGGTTTGACCAGTCTAACTAAGTCAGTATCTGGTGCGATGGTTATCGGGTCCGCGTTTACTCAGGTACAGAACCTTAACATCGGGACAGCAAGCACAACGCTTGCATTGCCCGTTAACCCCGTTCAGTTTGCCTACATCAAGAATTTGCACGCTAACCAGACGGTTGCGGTTACGTGGACGACACCAGTAGGCGGTTCAGTCCTGGCTATAACGTTGGAACCAGGCGCAGTCATAATCTTCCAAGAAGCGCTTCCAGGCGCTGGCATCACAGCGATATCTTTGCAAGCAAGCGGAGCATCGACTCCGGTAGAATTTTTATTAGGCGGATAGGAGATTTATGGCAATTTCAACAGTAAATATTAGCAGCCCGGCAATTGAGATTTTGTTCACGGATACCGCGCTAGGAAACGTAGCGGATGGTATCAAGTCATCATCTACTAAGCTTTATAGCGTGACCGTTGATAATTCTGCCAACGGCGGAGCGGCAACTTACGTGAAGCTTTACAATCTTGCTAGCGGCTCGGTCACTGTCGGAACGACTGTGCCCGATGATGTCATCCTCGCTCCAGCAGGCGCAATAGTCAACCGCACTTATTGGACAAGCGCTGCACCTGGTGTTACGTTCGGGACTGCTTTGAGTATGGCTGCGGTAACTACTGGCGGAACAGCCGGGGTAACGTCTCCCGCTTCTGCGGTGGTTTGCACAGTTAACTACGTTTAATTTTTGAGATTCATAGGAGATTCAAATGGCGATGTCAACATCGAACAAGAAGGAAACACTCGGCGGTGTATCTAAGAAGAAGGCTGCAATGGGCAACTCTCAACCAGGTAGCACGTCTCACCCGGAAGAGTCTCTAGGCGGCAAGGCAAAGAAGAGAGTTCCTTCCCCGCACACCGGATTCCGCTCTACTTCGCACCCCGAGGAAACGCTCGGTGGAATGCAGAAGAAGAGAGTCATGGCTGGCGGCGGTACGAACGACCATATCTAAATTCTCTGTCCGCTCTGCGGATGGGAAAATCAACGGACTTTAAAACTGAGCGCCTAGTCCGTGCGCTGTTAAAGAGGAAATATGACACATAAGAAGAACTTCGTAGTTGCGGTAAAAGTGAACGGTAAAGTGCTCCGCGAATCTAGTGACCGCGTAGAACTGCCATTCGGCTCCGAGTACAGTATTCTCTTGAAGAACCTGGACTCCGTTCGCATGCAGGCACGCATCTCAGTTGACGGTGAAGACGCAACTGGCTGGCTTGTTATAAGCCCTAATTCGTCAATAGACGTACAGCGATTCGTAAAGGACTGGGACAGCGGCAATCGTTTCAAGTTTATTGAAATGACGGATAAGATTGAAGAGCATCGCGGAGTTAAGGCTGACGATGGTTTGATTCGTGTAGAGTTTAAGCGCGAGAAGGTTTTCAAGTTTCCGGAAACAGTAGTACACTATCACACTTATCCTTACCAGCACCCGTGGTATACGTATTACCCTGGTGGATGTACTCCGAACTATAGCATCAATACGACGAGCAGTCAAACCGCAGGTGGCTTGATTACTAGAAGTTCGCACGTTAGCTTTAATAACTCTGCTAGCGCCTCGGCTGGACCCATCATGGCAATGAACATGATGTCTGCCCAGGCTAAAGTGAACGATGCAGGCATAACAGTTCCAGGTTCGATAAGCGATCAAAAGTTTGTATCAGTATCCGGTTTCGAGACAGAGCAATCCGAAGTGATTGTTCTGCATCTTGTCGGCAAGAAAGCTGGAGCGCCAGTGCAGGTTGCAAAGACCGTGCACATGATGCTTCAATGCGAAACTTGCGGCAAGACAAGCAAGTCATCGGCGAAGTTCTGCAAGGAATGCGGAACAAGCCTAGAGAGGGCGATATGAGCGATGGATGGCAACCAGCAGTAGATAATTTGCAATCTCAAATCAATTCTATTAACTCTCAAATTAGTGTGCTGTCAGGAAAAGAAAATTCTGATGCAACGCAAATCACGCTTCTTTCAAGTCAACTGTCGGCGCTTCAAACGGAAGTATCTGCTATTCAACAGCAAGTGGCTCAGGGAAATACTCTGGTTGATTTATCAGGAGCATCCGTAGTTCTTAGTAATCCTAGTACTGTTAGTCCAAACGGTGGAGCGTATACCGTGGCTTCTCTAAACGGAAGTCCAGCGGTGTTGTCAGTTCCTTCGTCACCAAGCATAGACGGAAAATTATTTAGGCTAACTGTGGCGGCAAGAGTTTTAGACGACGGTGCCGCAGTGGAAACAGATTTTGGCGGGGCATTCGCACTCGGTGACGCATCTATTTTTCAATCCCCAACGCTAGGGCAGCATGAATTCGTCGGCATGAATGGAACAGGCATAGGAGAAGGAACCTGCTTCTTTGAGGTAGATTGTCTTTGGGACGCTTTATCGAAGTCATTGATATTTTCATCTTTGATTCAAGGCAGTCGAAGAATCGGAATAGGCGGTCCGTCTCAAACGTTATCCGGTATTGTGTCGCAAACGGACATTAAAATTGTGTTCGGAGCGTTCTGGAATAACACATCAAATCCAGCGTCAGTAGTTTTGACTCAGTTTAAGTTAAGTTTGATTTAATAAAAGTTTAGGGTTACGATTAACGTGACTCTATTAAAGCATCGTCAAGGGGTACGGGGCAAGGTAAATCTTGCAGCCTCTCCTCGGTGTACATAAAGGAGACATACAACATGTCAGTAATCGCACAGTATGAAGTAAGCGTAGCGGCTCCATCAACAGTCGGTGGAACCGGAATCGGCGCAATTAAGTATTTTTCTAGCAACCCTCCGCAAGCATTGTGGAACACCGGGTTTGCCGGAGTAAATACACCGCAGTCTAGCGCACAACTAGGAAATACCCCATCAGCAACTAGCGGTCTAGGCCAGATGATGATTTATACCGCATCAGTAGGTGGGCAAGGTAAGCTTCTAGGAAATCGTTTTCGCGTGTACGCATCAGGAGTGGCATCTTCTGCTGTAACACCAACGTTTACTCCTATCGTTCAAGTAAACAAGGGAACTGTATCATCTGTTTCTTATGTAACTTTGATGACCCCGGCAGCAGCTAACACACTGGTAGCAAATCAGCCAGTAGGTTGGTCATTAGCTGGCGATTTTCTTCTAGATCCGACTTCAGCTAGCATACACGGGTTTATGAAGACTCAATATCAGTCTACCGCTACTGGAAACTCTAACGCGGTTGCCGAAGTATCCATCACGTTAATCAACGGGCTAACCTTGACCGGAGCAGCAGGCGCAGCAGGATTCGGATTGGTTGCAGGTGTTACTTTTGCGGGCACATCTGACGCATCTAACTCAGCAAGCTTGTACGAATTCAAGATCGTCCAGGACTAAGCTAATTAACCAATTCTAGGACAGTAACGGGGCGCAACTATTGAAGCGCCCCTTCTTCCAGAACATCTGTGTAAATCAGGGCCTGTCCGGGTGTTAAAGTCACTGACAAATTTTAGGAATCCCATGAACGGCGACACGTTAGAAGTAATGAAAGCTATCAGCGACTTCCGCCAAGAGTCATCGGAAGCCATAGCTCAGTTGCATTCGGAATTCTCTTCTTTTAAAGGCGGCATGGATGTTCGTGTTGCTGCTATCGAAAAGGACCAGGAAAAAGCCGACAAGAAACAGTGGGTTCACTCCTGCATAGTTTTTGCGGGCAGCATCCTGCACCACGACCTCGGAACTTGGTTGCATTTTAAGTTTTAATAATTTGCAGTAAGGTTGGGGCGGTGCCTTTATCACCGCCTCTTACTCTATAAAGGAGAGTAAACATGTCGTATAAAACTGGAATAGAACTGCACGAGTATCATCAGAGAAAGTTTAAGAAGTGCCCATTTTGCATTAAAGAGTGTAAACGTAATATAGCAAACGGAAGAAATAAGGGGCATTACAGGACCTGTGGTTCTATAGATTGTATAAGAGCAGCGAAAAACAGACCGGAAGTCGTTGCTAAGAAAACTCATCGAGGAAGTTCTAACCCTAATTGGATACACGATAGAACTAAAGTTAAATTTCAAAGAAGCAGAATAGAATTGAAGTGGTGGAGAGAAGAAATTTTTAGACGCGATAATTATGTTTGTCAAGAATGCGGTAAACGCGGAGGCCGTCTTCAGGCTCACCATAAGAAATCATATGCCTTGTTTCCTAATTTACGATTCGATATTTCGAACGGCGAAGCATTGTGTGAAGACTGTCATAAGAAAACTTCCTCATATTGTAGGTCTCTAGAGGTGCAATTTGCCCGCAGTTTCTAAGAAGCAACAAATCGCTATGGCGATAGCCGAGCACGCACCTGAGAAGCTGCACGCCGAGAATAAGGGCCTCTTGGACATGTCTCACAAACAGCTTCATGAGTTTGCGTCTACCCCGCGTAAGCATCTCCCAACGTACGCGCACGCCAGGAAAGCACGTAAGGAATCGGAGTAATCATGCCAACTGAAGAACAGCGAGCAGCAGTAACTACAGAACGTGGTCGTCAGGCAGCACAGATGACAGACCAGGCAGAAAAGAAAGCGTACATTGCTGGTTCAGCAGGCGTGGATAAAGATTACGATGCAACCGCGCAGGCTACATCGGCTAAGGGAAATGAGCTTCAACGTAGAAGTATTTTAGGAAGTCAATACTCGGTGGCTAGAGATGCCAGAAAAAGCGCCTGAAAAGAGTTGGCTTAAGAAGATAGCCGCGCTAAAGAGACTGCTTCGGGAAGTAGGTCCGTTGTGGCCTAAGAGCACGAAGCTATCCGGGTATAGTGAGCAGGGACCGTATCATTGCGGAGATTGCGTCTACCTTAAAAAGAAAGATGGTGATGCCTTTAAAGACGCTGACGGAAAAGGTCGCTGTCTGCACTCCGTAGTCATGGCGGACGCTCAAGTTAAGAAAGATGAAAAGATGCTCCCTATTATCAATATCGAGCATGGTTGTTGCGAGTTTGTGGAATATGAAGAGGGACATGTAGAAGAGTCCCACGAGGAAAAAGAAAATGGCGAAAAAGCATCATAAATATACACACAGCACGATTGAGCACCACGATGACGGAAGTCACACATCGACCCACCATCACGAAGACGGTAAGAGCCACAAGAAGTACGCCTCTGCCGATCATGACGCTATGTTGGATGGTATGATGGACCACACGTCTGCTCCGAACCCTGGTGAAGAGATGCCAGGCGCTCCCGCAGCACCAGTTGCTGGCGCAGGCGCACCTCCGCTTCCTCCACAGGGGGCATAAAATGGCAAAAGCAAAGAACCCTTCACTTTATAGAGCGATGCATAATCTCCGCAAGGGCGGACTTCACCGCGCTCTAGGTGTTCCCGCAGGCGAGAAGATTCCCGCTGATAAGCTAGAATCGGCTCGTAACTCGGATAACGCGCACGTAAAGCACATGGCTAACTTCGCGCACACAATGTCAGGTTTCAAAAAGTAATGAAAGCGGACCAGATTTTAGATACCCTGATAAATAAGTTTCACATCATTTTAGGTAGCGCAGCCCAAGCAGCCATATTCGTTTACCACTTTAAAACTGGACACGATCTAGGCGCTGGAGTGCAGAATACCGTTTACGGATACTACGCATTCCTTGCAGGCCATGCCCTTACTTACCAGAAGTACCCAGACAAAGACGCACAATAGGTTCCCATGCTTGAAAAGGATTTGCTGAAGGTTATAGGTAAGCTCATGGTTCAGGTTGAAGAAGAGAGACGCCGACGCATAGAAGCTATACAGGCGTTGACTAGTCTTCCTTTACTGAAACCATTTTCTATTCATATTCCTACGGATGAGGAGATAGAGAGAAGAATTCAAGAATTATCATAGGTGTAATATGGCTGGCGAAAACCCAAACGAACAAGTAATCTGTTACGTTTCACGTCACGGTACTACTGACTGGAATGCGAATTCCGGGAACGGTGGCGGAAGATACAGAGGTCAAAAAGATATCCCGCTAGACGCTCAGGGAAGAGAAGATGCGAAAGAGGCTGCTAGGTTTCTTGCTAATATAAAATTCGGTCAAGCCTGGTCTAGTGATTTAAGCCGTTCAAAAGATACAGCTAAAGAGATATTAAAAGGGAAAGGCATCAAGGTCATCCCGCTAGCATCCCTAAAACCATTGGATTCGGGTAAGTTTACAGGCATGCAGAAAGACGACGCCAAAGAGGACATGAAGTACTATCAGGAACATACAGATGTTCGAATTCCTGGCGGAGAGTCTATCGACGGAATGCATAAGCGAGTTCGTCCTCCTGTATTCAAAGCATTCAGGGCAGGGCTAAGAACAGGAAAGCCTAGCCTTCTTGCTGTACACTCAAGCGTAATTCACAGTATAGGTCACTTGCTTCATGACGACCACACTGCCGCTCTAGTCGAGCCTGGTGGAGTCATCGAAGTTATATTTGACGGAAAGAAGTTTCACGCAAAGCCGATTTTCAAGGCTAAGAATGATAAGGGTACGGGGGAAGCGCACTACGCTTCTTAGTTTTACAATAATAGAGGGACAATATGCTAGCGGGACAGGAAAAGAGGGATTGGGAGTTTGTAAGCTATCGAGCAAAGAAGCAGATGGCACTCTGGCCCAGGTTGGTCAGGGGAGAAGCCGAAGGACTCGATCTTTCTGGGGTAGACCCTGAAATTCTTGCTTGCTGCGTTGAGGGAAAAAACTTCCGAAGCGAAGGTCACGTTAGTCCTGTAGACGGAACGGGCCGTATAAAGTCTCCGATGGAAGAGATGTGGCTACTGTACATCGGCGTACAGAGCATATCTGAAGAAGACGAAGCACGCGGCAAGGATAAGCCTGAGTCCAAGACTAAGGCCAAATCTAAGCCTAAGAAGTCGAAGGATCGGGATGACGAAGCGATAGAGCCTATCAAGGCCCGTCGAGTAGTAGGTCATCAGATTATCGATAAGGATTCAAATCCTACGGATCAGTGGTCTTACGATTCCGTTCAGTGGATTAATGACAAAACAGGAAAGCCAACTGGGGGAATTAACGCCTACGGCGGAATTCATTTCCACGATGACGGCTATCTTGATTTTTCAGCGTGGCTGTATGCTAGGGACCAGGCTCGAAAAGACCTTCTCTGGTTTAACGTCGCCGTACTGGGGAACACTAAAGTAAACAGAGCAACTCATCAAATTGTATGTAATCAATTCGTTCAGAAGAATTTTGATGGGGTGTATAGGCGTGGATATTCTTTGGACGTGGTCCAGGCATCTATCGGACGCCAAAATCGAATTCCTGTTCAGTGGAATCCGGTTATTAAGAATTACGAACCCATTCTAGAAGAAGCATCGATTCCAGAGAATTTAGAGTCGATGATGATTTTGCTGTACCCTCGTGGATTTTTCAAGTCCACTATCGGTCGTGCAGACGCGGTCCAATGGCTGTTGAATTGCCCTGACATATCTATGATGATTATGACTGCGGCCCGCGACCTAGCGGCCCAGTTCGTTTTGGATATAAAAAGGCAATTTTATTTAGCGAAAGGCGCAGACCCGAAAGCACTTCATTTACTATTCCCTGAGTATGTTCTTCGCGGAGTAGACGGAACTTCGGCTGAAGACTTAATTTGCCCTGCTCGCCGCCGTGAACGCATTTACCCAACTTTATGGGCTGATAGTATTGATTCTACACTTTCTGGGTGGCACTGCGATTTATTGAAGTTTGATGACGCGGTCTCAAACACTAACTGTCTTACAGACACGACCAGAGAAAAACTTCGTGGCAGTATCGATAACACCCTGAACTTATGCGATCCTTGGGGCAAAGTCGATATGCTAGGAACCAGATACTTCCCTGACGATTATTACGGAACCCGTTTTGATAAGTATATCGAAGAACCAGAGACGGCGGGATTGAAGTTTTTTGTTGGCGCAGCATGGTACGTTAAATCAGAGTTCATTCATATCGAGAGAAAAAGTCTCAGAGATTTGATGGAACATATGGTTATTCTGACGTTCCCAGAGCACGCCTCTTTTAAGTCTCTTCGCGGAAAACTGGTTAACAATGAGCAAGAATTTCGTTGCCAGCAGTTAAATCAACCTGTGTGGGGAGCAGGCAAGGTTGATCTTCCTCTTGCACTTCTACAAGCCCACATGATGTTGCCTACAGAGGCTAAGGCTCTGAAAGGCGATGTCCTCATTATGGGCGACATGGCTAAAGAGGCCAAGAAAAACTCAGATTACTCCGCCTTCGTTGCCGTAAAGATTTTTCAGAGAATAGACCAAGCAACAAATACACCGATAGGTCCTGTCTCTGTTGTGGTTCTTGAAGTCGTTTACGGAAAGTGGAGTCAGTCAGAAACAGCAAACAGTCTTGCAGAACTAAATAAAAGATGGCTGCCGTGGCGTATTCAGATTGAGAATACAGGTGGTCTAGAGTCTTTTATGACTTACGCCATACCGGATGCATTTAAGAAAACCAACTTGCCTTGGCATCATATTTATTGGGCTGCTGTTGAGCAAGGTTTCGATGCAAAGCGTAATCGTATTAAGGGTCTAGAAATTCTTCTCAAGGCAGAACGATTGTGGTTCTCTATGGGTCCTTGGAATGACGAAACTTTCTCCCAACTGAGTCAATACACGGGCGCAAAGAGTACTCGAAGCAGAAAAGATGATATACCAGATGCTATGGCATTCATTTCTAAATACCTGCCTAGCAGCACTCCGAAGACACCCGAAGAACAGGAACAGGAAGCAAATCAAGCCGAAAAAGAGATGATGGCAAAATTTCTGGCGGCGCAGCACGAAGCATATTTTGGCAATAGTAATCCCAACTTCGCACCACAACAAATAGAGGAATCCCCGATATCTTCTCCGTATGACGACATTAAGAAGAAGTTTTTGGGAAGATAGGAAACCTAAATGACGGAATCGTTAAACCAGCACGCGGCTGAAACTCTAGAGAGTAGGGCAGTCGATCCTGTAGGCGATATAACGTCAGAGAACATGAAGAAGGACCAGGATACTGGGACTTACATGTACGATGACGGAGCAGCATTAAAACTAGTTATCGATGACGCTGCACGCGCCGATCAGTACGCAAACATAAACCAGTGGTCGAGCGCATGGACGGAATCCGATATTATTTTGCAGAGCCCGCGTCAAGCTTCGGCTTTCGACGGTGGTAACGTAGCTCAGGCAAACGTTCCGAAGTTTACGCTTTCAAATCACATTAGTTCGATTGTTCCTAAAGTCATAGAGGGTTTGTTTTATGAAGACCCCCCGTTCATACTTCGTCCGCGCCCTGGCACAAAGCAAGAAGTAACACGGGCAAAGACCGCTCTGTTCTCCGCGCAACTTTGGGATATGAAGTTTCAAACCCAGTTGAGACGCGGCACAGAGCAGATGGCTCTTCTGGGCACCACGATATTCAAGTGGGGCTATCTTGAGCACGACGATCAAATCAAGAGGGCTCGTCGTAAAGCATCCCAGGTAACTCTTAATACAACGATTCCGGTTCCAGCAATCGATACCCCGGACTCTGACGATTTCGAAACCTACGTTGAAGCAGTAAAGATTTCTCGTCCGTGGATTAGGTTCTGCGATATCCGTACAGTCCTTGTGGACCCTGGCTGTCGTGTTGGTGATATCCGTGAAGCAAAGTGGGTCATCTATAGAGATTATGTAACGTACGATGATCTGAACAATCTGCGAGCAATTCCAGGCTACAACATCCTGAGCGAAGAAGACCTGAAAGCATTCTTCTTGTCTGGTCCAACAGTGGGCGCGGACAACATCAGCATGACTATCCCGGAAGGTATGCGCGGATACTTGCAGCATGCCCTTCCTAGAAGCTTCAAGACCAGTGCCGATCCTTTGCAGGCACCGATGGAACTTCTTGAACGTTGGGACAGAGATAAAGTTATCGTTATACTGTCTTTCAACGGTCAAAACATTTTACTTAGAAATGAACCTAACCCATACGGCAAGTTGCCGTTCCTTAGCGCAAACTGGAGAGACCTTCCAGATAGCTTTTACGGACAGGGCTTAGGACAACTTATCGGGGCAGAACAAATCGTTGAGCAAGGGATAACGAACCTAGCATTAGACCTACTTGCCTATGGTTTGCAGCCCACAGCAGTTCGAAAGAAGGGCTTCAACGTTCCTACTCAGATGACGCGCTGGAAGCAGGGCGGCATAATTGATGTGGACGATGACGTGGAGAAGGCATTCAAGTTTTTGACGATGCCCCCGGTCCCAGGCGAAGCTTGGCAATTCTTACAACAGGCAAGAGCCGCCGCGCAAGAGACTTCAGGCGCAAACGAACAAGTTATGATGGGCGCTGGTTCTGCTGGCGTCAAGACAACAGGAATGCGTTCTGGTACGGGCGCAGCAGCCGTGGTACAGGCTAATGCATCTAGATTGGACGGCCCTAGCAGCCGCTTGGTAGAACAGGTTTTCGAACCCTGGATTTACCAGATGGACGAACTGAATAATCTGTTGCTTCCGACAAAAGTTCTACGCCGCATATTGGGCGAAGAATTGGGTATGGTTTACGAAGGGGATCATATCGAGTTTCGTAATGCGAAATTCGAATATGAGGTTCTGGCAGGAGCGCACTTGGGCGCAAAGAAGGAAATGGCCCAGGCTCTTCCAATCATAATTCAACTTTTGAATAATCCTACATTTACGAAACTTGTTAATGAGGCTCAATTCACATTTGATGCGGTCGCTATTTTCAAGGCATTTACTGACGCAGCGGGCTGGAAGTTCAGTCAAGATTTCTTGCGCCAGATGACGCCAGATGAATCGCAACGCTATCAAGCCAACTCTCCCGCAGCCATGCAAGCGCAGCAATTGCAGGGGCAGAAGGATATGCAGGAACGAAAGTTCCAGCAAGATCGAATTCTTGAAGATGAGAAGTCGCTCGGAAAGGCTGGAGCAGAGGCACTTCGATCAGCAACTGAACATAGTTTGAGTATGGAGCAAACAGGGGAACCAAGTAGCAATCCTCAGTCCTTCGGATCAACAACAACGTTATAGTAGTTCAATAGAACAATAAGGAATACAATGGCAAATACCCCACTTTTGGCGAATGAACTTACAGATACTCAGCGGGTTTCTTTAGCATCGCTAAGGCAACATCCCGGGTTTTCTGTGTTAGAAGAATTACTGATGGCCGCATGTAGGAGAGCCACAGAAGAAGTTATCAAACTCGACCCAGTTGAAGAGGGTTATGAGCGTAAGCTCAAGGCTCTTCAGTCCCGGGCTCGGGAACGCAATGAATTTTCTTCTTTAGTCCTTAAGTCTATAGACTGGCAAGCCCAGGCTGTAGCGCCCAAGGAAGAAACGAAGAGTGAACCAGAATTCAATAGAATTGTAAAAGGATTGAAATAATGAACACACAAATAACTCCTGAGACTCTCACGTTCGACCATATCAAATCGTGGACCCCGCAGGAAATGAAAGACCAGATGCGCCGTAGCCCCGAGATGCGAGAGGCTGTTTATAACATCGTAAAGGTTAAATCACAGGCGGATATTGAAGCGGCTCAAGCAGAGATGGAAGCTAACAGTGCGCCTGTTGTAGAAGAGCCCCCTGTACAGACTCCTGAAGAGTTAGCCGCAGTGGAAGCACAGCGGGTAGCTGCCGAACAAGCAGAGACTCAGCGTATCGCAGCGGAACAAGAAGCGGCTCGCGTAGCAGCGCTACCTAAGAAATTTGTAGCCGACTATCAGATTAAGGATGAAGATGGCAACCCCATCGGTCGCCCTACTCACCTTGAAGCAGCATCAGAAGAAGAATTGCGCGGAAAGGTTATAGAAGCGCACGTTCAGGCGACCAGAGCATTTCATCGCTTGAAGAAACAGAAAGTCTCATTCAAGGAACAGCCACAACCCGTAGTTCCAACGCAGTCATCGGACGCGGAGTTGTTGGCATTCATGAAGGATTTGAAGTCAGATGACCCTCAGAAACAGCTTGACGCTGTTCGAAAGGTTCAAAAGCTTGATACGGATAGGTCAAAGGCCGAATCAGATCAGAAGCTCGCCGAAATTAACGAACTCAGACGCCAGGAACAGGTAAGCTATAAGTTCTTGACGCAGCATCAAAAAGACTTTAACAATTGTGAAGCGAACATCGCATTAGTCAAGGGATACTTCCAGGATAATGAACTTGCCTGGACATCCGATAATCTTGAAATCGCTTTCCATGCTTTGGAATCAGAACTGGCCCCAGTGGAGTCAGTCGCGGCTATCGTTCCGGCTAATCCGGTAGTAGTCGCACCCGTAACAGTATTACCAGCAACGCCAGTGGTAGTTCAGCCAGTGGTGATTGCTCCAGTCGTGCCAGCGCTTCCGGCTAATCCGGTAGTGGCTGCTCCTCGACCGGGAGTCAACGGAAGTATAGTTCCAGGACAGAACTCAGGTTCTCGCCCTGTCGCTACGCCTACGAAAACTATAACAGCGGAAGAAATTAGATCATGGGACGGACCTACGATGCGTGCGAAGATGCGTAATCCCGTACTTCGAGCGCAAATTGAAGCTGTAGCAGCTTCTCGAAAACTTGGTCCCAGGGCATAACAATCCGCGCTAGACATTGAACATAGGAGGGTACTGCTATGGCAGGCTCACCCAACCCGGCAGCAGCAAACGTCGGGAATATACTTACCGCACAGAGCATTCTGTTCGATAAGGAACTAATTCCGAACCTCAATTAAGGGGTCACTCAGAAGTTGAGTGAGAATTTTCTCTAATGGACTTGAACCCTGAGACGGGAACAAGGCGGAAGCGAAAGCACCGTGAGAGACTAAACGAGAAAACGTCGAAAGACGATGCGATAGTCCGCTCTAACAGTAAATGAACTGTTAGTTAACATATGGCAAGGGCGAAACGGACGCCTTTCTAGCAGCGGCAGAACGCCGTGTGCAACCACTGAACGCTGGCATCAACCGCCAGTTCTTTCAGTATAACACATTGACTGGGGATACAACCCAGGTTGGTGATGGCGTTATCGGATCACCCGAGTTTATCGGACAGATCAGTTCTCCGGCTCAGGTTGGCGAATGGAACAACTACAGCAACTTCTCAAGCTTCGTCATTGCATCAGCATTGGATGACGTTGTTGGGAACAGCGCAGTTGAACTAGGATACCAATCTGGTCAGAGCATCTCCGAACTGTACAGCGCAGTTGCTGACGCAGCAGGAGCAGCATCTGTCGATTCTCAGGTTAACCAGAGCAGCTTGCTAACTTCACCTTTCGTTCTCGACTTGGGAACATTGCGTGAACTGAAGCAGCAGCTTGTTTCAAAGAACGTTCTGCCTTGCAAGGCAGGAAAGTTCATGGGCGCAGTAAGCCCGAACGTTCTAGGTGACATCTTTAACGCTACGACAGTGAACAACTCAATCGTAGACTTGTGGAAGCTTGGTAACATCGACAAGTTCGACAAGATCGCTGGTTCCGACCAGAAGATGGACATCGAACTCCCAGGCACAAACATAGTGCTTCGCCAGACCCCGTTCGTGACCACAACCGCAAACTACCAGTCATCTGGAAAGATTGCATACCGCACATACGTGTTCGGTAACTACGCTATCATCGGCGTATGGTTGGAAGTCCCGGGCGACACCGACCTTCACGAAGGCGACTGGCGCACGATTGACTGTAAGGTTGTTGACAATGCTCCCGCATCGTCATTCGATCCTACGGGAACAATCGGTGGATGGTGCTCTTACAAGTTCCACCAGACGGTTTCATTGCCGCCTGCCCGTGGAGCAAACACGCAGAGAATGCGCTGGATTGACAGTGTCCCTGCAATTCAGTAAAGAAATCGCTTGACACGGGTTACAACTTGTGCTAGGCTTTAGATTAGGGGAGTGTGCTATGAACATACTCCCTTAATCACTCTTTTCATAGGAGAGAACAATGAGTCAATTGATTGATTTAAAGGGACGTGTTTTTGGCCGTCTCGCGGTTCAAAAAAGAATTGAAGACCACACTACAAGTGGCGGTAACGCTATTGTAATGTGGGAGTGTATCTGTTCTTGCGGAAAGTATGCCGATGTTTCGTCTAACTCTCTTTCTAGGGGTAAGACTAAATCTTGCGGGTGCCTGTTATCGGAACTAGCCGCTGTAAAAGGACGTTTAAATAAAATTCATGGGGGGTATTCTCAGTCTTCCGACCCTAATGAACGAATTAAGTTCCAGGCATTAGTTAATATACGAGAAAGGTCAAAACATCGGGGATACGAATCTGATTTAGAGGTGGCCGACCTCCCAACACTGACTGATTCATGCCCTGTTTTAGGTGTTAAATATTCTAAAGGTTCTTTGAAAAACAAAGATTTTGTCCCGTCAGTAGACCGTAAAAATTCGAATTTACCGTACTTGAAAAAGTACAAAAGTAATCTTATGTTCATATCTCATCGAGCTAATAGGATTAAATCCAACGCGACAATAGATGAGTTGCAAAAGATTTTGCTATACCTTCAAACTAAATAATTTCCTACAAAATTTCTAGTACAGAATTCGAGGGCTTCATAGCCTGTCGAGTAAAGGACTGTCATGGCTCAATACATAAAGCCGCCACTGCAAAATCTCGATAAGCCCTGGGGGGTTAATCGTGATTTGAAGACCACGCGAGATACAATCAAAAAGATGCTCGCTGGTGGAACCCCTAATTGGTTCAAGTGGCCGAAGGACTACAAAGCGTTTGCCCAGGAATCGATACTCGCTGACAAAGAAGTGTCAGACAAGATGGCGTATCGGTACAAGATGGACGATCAAGAGTTGCTAATAAATGAATTAGCAAGAAAGGTCAATCCAATCCGTACCCGAGATTTCATCGAGAAGCTTCGAAATCATGGGATTAAATGCTACACCATTGATAACGGTTACCCGCCGTCAACAGTGGCATTGTGGGCCTTCAAACCAGGAACAGATCACGTCGTACCCGTGTGCTACCTCCAAGTGCCCGCGATGTATGAATGGTCTGTCTTGCGACTCGACAAGCGTGGATTGCCTAATGGAGAGGCATATCGCGGTTGGCGTACAGTCGAAGTCCAGTTGATCGAAAAAGGAATCGTCTCAGAGGCAAGAGCCCACGAGATATTCGGTCACCCCGTTGACGGCCCCGTCAGCAGGAGATTCCGAAAGAACCTGTTCTGGTACCGCAATCGGCGGGAATTAGCAGGAACTTCAACCTGGGTAGACCAGGACTAAGAGGCAGTTTTAGCCTACACAAACCCACCGAGGTTAATCGGTAAGCGAGAGAACATGACAGACCAAGTAAACCCCGGACAGGCGAAGCCTGCCCCGGAAGTGGCCTCTGATGCCACAACATTGCAGTTGCTAGTTCAGCTTCTATTGGCCGAGCGCCAGGAATCTTTGCTAGAGAGACAGGAAAAAGCACGAGCATTGGGAGCACGTAACGACCAAAGACGCAAGAATGCTGACTACGTCGTAGCCGAGAAAAATAAAATTCAGGCTATGTGTACTCACAAGAAGGGCGGCAGAGGGTTGAAGTCACCGAAGACAGATTACGCGGTGTACTTCCACACGTTTACGGATGCTTCTAGCTATATTCGTTGCCAGATTTGCGGCATGAAATGGCGCAATCAGGATACAACCCAATTCATATTCCGTAGTGGCAACAAGATGGACAACCACACGGGAATCGGTTGGAAGGAAGCCTATGAAATGGTTTCCAACTCTACGAACACCGCAAGTGCATCAGAAGTTAAACTGTCTACGCAGCCTATTCAGACTAACGTAGCAGACCTGAATTAAGATTTATCCGGTACGGCGGATTACATGTCCAGTCCCGTACAGACTGGACCTTTTTATAGGAGAAGACTCTGGTATACCATTCCTGATTACACCAACAGACTACGAAACGGGTCTGTAGGCCCGCCTTCCGTAGCCAGAGCATCTTATGGCTAATTCACAAAGTAAACTCACACTACAAAATATTCTCGATAAGGTTTGGCCCCTTGGCGATGTACAGCCAGTCCTAGCTAATGTTAGCGGCTCCCAACTAGAGCCCTTCGTTACTATCTGCACCGATGTTTATTCTGACATCGTTGGCGTTGCTTTTCCCCACAAGTGGAATGAAGTTAAGCTACCTGTATTTTACACCAACAGTTTTCAGCAGGACTATGCTTTACTGAACCCCGATGGCAGCAGCGTGTTCAACGTAGAATGGTTAGAGCGCGGCATCTGCGTAGATATGACCAGCAACTCTATCCCGAAGGCTTGGGGATACGTTGAGTGCGGTCGTCAACTGACTCAGGCAACAGGGACCTTCCTTCAAGTTACCACATGGCGCAATCCTACCTTCTTAGCGAACTGGTTCCCGAATTACATGCTGTATTACGGAACCTGGGGCGCAGCAAACTCTGGAAATCCTACAGTAGGAAACAACCCAGGTGCGGGCTCTATCTATACAAATCCTTTGAGCGCAACAGCCAACACACAGCCGTCTAATCCCATGACGCAGATTATAGATACAAACGGGAATATTCAGGTTGTAACAACTTACGGAGTCTGCGGACTAACCCAACCTAATTGGCCTGCGGTAAATGCTCTACCAGGAACCAACACTACCGATGGAACGACTGTATGGACCGTGGCTGACCCGAACGGGATTGGCATCCGTATCCTCCCTGTTCCGTCACAGACAGGGGCTGTATTCCAATTTAATTTGATTGCTCAGAAGCCTTCGATACAGTTTACTAGTCTAAGTCAGACCCTGGACCCGTTC
>WNGJ01006468.1_pt1 | contig 32921 bp, 33 predicted proteins | sample 5400611 | NCBI WGS metagenome assembly WNGJ01 (sample SAMN13153375, study PRJNA577476) | soil metagenome | isolation source: 40 cm soil or saprolite under Garry oak tree replicate 1 | place: USA:California | collected 2016-06-15
CTGATCCGAACCGCACGCAGGATGGCTCCCAGCCGGAGGTCGTCCATTCGCGGATGATCTCGCTCGGCCATTCGCCGCCGCTTATCGCTCCGCCAGCAGGCGCTGACGGCATACTCAACGGAGCCCGCAGAGAGGACACGTCATGACCGCCGTCATCTGCTCGGAACGCTCGTGATCGGCTTGTACGCTGCGGCGCTGGCGGGGATCGGGGTTGCCTTCGGCGGCATCGTGGGGCCTGGCGTTGCCACCGCTGCGTCGGGCGGCCTGGCGATCGCCTTCTATCTGGTCGATACGCTCGGTGCCGCGCTCCAGCTTCCAACGGCCATTCTCGACCTGCCGCTCACCAGGCACCTCGGCCACCCGATGATCGGGACCTATGACCCGGCTGGGGTCGTGGCGTGTTTCGTGCTCGCGGTTGGCGGCGTGATGCTCGGCGCATGGGGTATCCAGCGCCGCGACGTCGGTCGCTGACGGCACGGCCGCAGGCACGCCCGCGATGGCGGATTTGCCCCGCTGCGGCTGGGTGGCGACGAGCGACCCGCTGTACCTCGCGTATCACGACGAAGAGTGGGGGACGCCCTCGCACGACGATCGCCATCTGTTCGAGATGCTCGTGCTCGAAGGGGCCCAGGCGGGCTTGTCGTGGTCCACGATCCTCCACAAACGCGAGGGATACCAGCGCGCGTTCGCCGGCTTCGACGCCGCCGTAGTCGCCCGATTCGGCGACGAGGCGGTCGCCCGGCTGCTGGCCGACTCGGGAATCGTCCGCAACCGACTGAAGATCCAGTCGGCAATCGCGAACGCGAGGGCTGTCCTGGAGGTGGCCTCCGAATGGGGCAGCCTGGACGCCTACGTCTGGTCGTTCGTCCAAGGCGCGCCGAAGGTTGCAGGCTGGCAGCGCATGGGTGAGATCCCGGCCGAGACCGAGGTATCGCGGGCGCTCAGCCGAGACCTCAAGCGGCGCGGTTTTCGGTTCGTCGGTCCGACGGTGTGCTACGCCTTCATGCAGGCGGTCGGCCTGGTCAACGATCACACCGTCGGTTGCTTCAGGTTCCGAGAGCTCGAGGGTGCCTGACGGACGTGGATCCAGCTGTCTTCGGGCTGATCCTGGTGGCCGCCGGGCTGCACGTCTCGTGGAACGTCCTGCTGAAGACGGCTGGCGATCCGCTTCGTGCCGCCTGGGTCGGGATGATGACCGGGGCACTGATCATGGTGCCCCTCGGGTTCATCGGCTGGCTCGTCGCCGGTCGCCCGGCCATCTCCGGCCAGGTCGTCCTCCTGGCCGCGATCTCGGGGGCAATCGAAGGCGTCTACTTCGTGCTGCTCTCGATGGCATACCGCCGTGGGGACCTGTCGGTCGTGTACCCGGTGGCCCGCGGGACGGCGCCGCTGCTGGCGGTCTTCATCGGGGTCGCCTTCCTTGGCGAGCGTCTCGGGCCGGTCGCCATTTTCGGCATTGGCGCCGTCCTGGTGGGCTTGCTCGCGCTGCAACGCCCCTGGCGCTCGCTCCGGCTCGTCCGAACGAGGGCAGGAGCGGGGCTAGCCAACGGGAGCGGGTTTGCCTTCGGTGCCGGAGTCATGATCGCGCTCTATTCCGCGGTCGACCGCGTCGCCGTCCGGCTCGTAGAGCCGTGGCTGTACGCGGCCCTGCTGTGGCTGGCCATGGCGATCTCGGTGAACGTCATCGTGTTCGGCTCACGAGGCTTGTTCTCTGATGAACGCGCCTCGACGAACGTCGATGTCCCGCGCGCGGCGTTCGGCGGAGCCATCACCCTGGCCGCGTATTTCCTGATCCTCATCGCGCTCTCGCTGGCGCCGCTTGCCGTGGTGGCTCCGCTGCGCGAGTCCGCGATCGTCCTGGCGTCGGGCTGGGGCGCCCTGCGCCTGGGCGAGACGGCCGGCTGGCGATCAGCTGCCTCCCGCATCGCCGCGGCCTCGATCGTGCTGGCCGGCGCCGTCCTTCTCGCGCTGGGGCGTTGACGCTGGCCCTCAGTCGGTCATTTGAAGTACCCGGCGACGTCGAGGATCAGGTACGCCGTGCCGCTCCCCGCCTTGTACACGAGAGACATGTCTCCAGAACCATTGAGCGGGACGGTGACCCCGTTCGCGCGCGTGTCACCGAGTGGGAAGTTGATAGCGGAGGTCGCAGGCGCGTTGTCGGGGTCGGGGGTGATCGACGCGTAGCCAGCTCTGGTCTGGCCCGTCACCGTCAGATTGCCCGTGATCGCTTTTGCGCCCGCCGGGACACCGACGTGACCGTCGACGTCGAGCGTTCGCGCGACGCTGGCAGCGAATGGACCGGGCAGGCCGAGACTTACGTTTGGCCGGCCATCGAGGCGGCGGCCTGGGTTCAATGGGAAGAAGCTGAGCCCGCCCGTTCCGGGCACGTAGTAGCCGGTTACGTCGAAGATGACGTGGGCGGTCCTGAAACCGGACGTCTTGTACACGGCCCACAGGCTGCCCGTCGTGGTCAGCTTGACGCTCACGCCGTTGGCCCGGCTGTCGCCGACGGGGAAGTTGAGCGTCGACGTCGACGGGCTCGCTGTGTTCGTGTCACTCAGCGAGAGGTAGCCGGGTCCGGTCTGGCCGGTGACGGTCAGGTTGCCGGTGACGGCCGTCGCCGTGGTCGGCACGAGCCCCTGGTTCCAGACCGGGAAGACCCGCGGCACGTTTGCGATGAAAGGAGTGCCGTACGGCCCGATGTGGACGGTCGGACGGGTATCGAGAATCCGAGCCGGGGTGAGAGTGCTGTATGTCGCCCCGCCCGTGGGAAGGAAATAGCCGGTGACGTCCAGGAGCAGGTGCGTTGTCTTGCCGGCGCTTGCCTTGTACACAGCCGACAGCTTCCCCGACGCGCTAAGCGGCATCGTCACGTTGTTGGCCCGGACATCGCCGAGAGGGAAGTTGAGCGTGGACGTGGAAGGAGTCGTCGTCGGAGACACGGTCAATGCGACGTAGCCGGGGGCGGTCTGGCCGACGGCCGTCAGGTTCCCGGTGATCGCGCTGGCATTGGCGGGGATCCCCATTGTGCCTGCGACCGGGAAGGTCCTGGCGACGTTGTTCGGCAGCGGGCCGCTGATGCCCCGATTGATTCGGCTGTCCATGACCCGAACCGGCGCGATCGGCCAATAAGTAAACCCCGACCCGGTCTTCAGCTGGGAGACATAGGTGCTCCATTTGCTGTCGAACGAGACGAACTCGTTGCCTTGCCAGACGGCGTCCGGGTCCTGGGGATCTTGGGCGACCCCGACGTAATCACCCCAGCGCTGTCCGGTGTAGTTGGTCGCGCCGCCTTGAAGCGGTTGTTTCGGGCTAATCGAGTTGACCGCATCCGACGACAGCTGGTAGCTGGTGTACGACGATGGGTACTCGCCGGCGGTGCTTGACGACCGCGTCCAGACGACATGCAACGTCCCGTTGGCGGTAAGCCCGATGCCGCCCATGTAGTTGTCTTTTCCGGTCTCTGCAATAAGGAAGTCTTGAAGCAAGGTCGGACTGGAGGTTCCCGTGTTGATTTGGGTTAAACGCACGCAGTCCCGCGCTTGAGTGTCGCCCGCGGGAGTGCACGGATACGTCGCGATCCAGGTCAGCTTGTTGCTCTGCCAGATCGCGTCCGTGATCCGGGAGTCGATTGCAGATGGGTCGACGACGTTGCCACTTGGTTGCTGCGGCGTCGGCGGCTCCAGGGGCCTGGAGACCAGGTCGGCGAGCGTTGTGCCGTTCACATCGAATGTTCTGGCCGTGACCGATCCGGTGACAGTCCCTTCATTCACGACCAAACTGCCCGAGTCGTCGCCGTATGAGACCCAGTAGACGGCCGCACTGGTCGCAGGGCTCTGGACAGCCGGCCGGACGATGCTTCTGCTGTCGAGGACCCCGGTTGCTGCATAGCCGAGACCGCCCCCGTTCACGAGGTCCGCCCAGTCGAAACCGGTGAAGTCGGTGCCCAGCGGCGTGGTGCTCACGCAGTCCGCGCCGGGCCCCATCTGGAAGACGTTCGCGCTGAGAACCACCTTGTCCGTCGATGTCCCGATGCCCGGGTAGTCGGGCAAGGTGTCGTTATAGATCCGGTAGTAGCTGTCCCAAAGGCCGCGCGGGTTGTTCGTCCTCGAGATTGCGATGTCGAGATAGCCGTGGCCGAACGCGGCTCCCCCTCCGGTCGTGCAGTCCCAACTAAGCTCGATGGCAACCCAGCGACCATGCAGAGAGTCGTAGATCACGCGAGGATCCGAGTCGAAGGCATCGGCGGGCAGCAGAAAGAAGTCGGGGAGCGTGACGTCGAGAGCATTCGCCCCGTTGCGGTCGGTGATGCGAAGCATCAGGTTGACTGCCTGAACGACGCTGTCGGGGCCGACAGCCACCCACGGGTCAGGCGGCTCAACGAGGGGCTCGCCGGGGGTCGCAAGATTCACACCCTGGAAGCCCGGGAGTACGGCGGACGGATTCGCCGTCGGCGTGGCCGGAACCGGCAGAGGGGGTGTGACCGCAGCAGCGAAAGGCCAGCTTCCTGACTGCGCGTGGCGCAGCGGGAGCGCCGGGCGGCTCCTCGAAGACCGATGCGAGGTCTTCGGTGCTGGCAGATCGGCCACACGAACCTGACCGCGTGACGACATCGTGGCGAAGCGAGAAGGCTTGTCTGCGAAGGGCTCTCCGGTGACCATATGGCGCGATGAGGCTCCGCCAGCTGGTGGAGCGGCCGAAATCGCAGCCGCGATAACCATGGGACAGAGCAGGCCGATGCCTGCTCCGAGCGCCGCAATGCGTGCGCGAATCGACGAGGACATAACCGCGCTCCCACTCCTCCCCACGCCGGCACAGGTGACGGTCAGCGCGTTCCGGGCAGGGTAGTCGATATGACCATGAGTTGACACCGTGTCTTCGCCGTATACGGACCGCGGGCCTGCCACGCCAGGGGGCCGACGACCTACCATGCCCTGATGCTCAGTCCGGAGACGATCCGTCGCGCGCCGAAGGCTCTCCTGCACGACCACCTTGATGGGGGCCTCAGGCCCGCCACGATCGTGGACCTCGCCGCCGAATTCGGCTACGCAGGCCTGCCCACCACAGACCCGGTCGAGCTGGCCACCTGGATCCGCCGCGGAGCAGACCGGAAGTCGCTCGAGCTATACCTGGAAACGTTCGCCCACACCGTCGGCGTTCTGCAGGAACGGGACGCGATCACCCGCGTCGCCGCCGAATGCGCGGAGGATCTGGCGGCCGACGGCGTCGCATACGCCGAGGTTCGCTACGCGCCCGAGCTGTCGACCGAGCGAGGTCTCACGCTGGATGAGGTCGTCGAGGCCAATCTCGAGGGCTTCCGCATCGGCGTCGAGCGCGCGGCCGCTGCCGGCCATCCCATCGTGATGAAGGCCCTCGTGACGGCCATGCGCCAGGCGGCACGTTCGGTCGAGGTCGCGGAGTGCGCCGTGCGCTGGCGCGATGCCGGAGTCGTCGGGTTCGACATGGCGGGTCCCGAGAAGGGCTACCCGCCGACGCGCTATCTCGATGCTTACGACTACGTGCGCCGGGAGAACTTCCACATCACGATCCATGCCGGCGAGTCGTTCGGGCTGCCTTCGATCTGGGAGGCGCTCCAGTTCTGCGGGGCTGAGCGACTGGGACACGGTGTGCGGATCGTGGACGACGTCGTCGTTCAGCCGGACGGCTCGGTCGAGCTGGGACGCCTGGCCGCCTATGTTCGGGACCGCCGCGTCCCGCTCGAGATGTGCCCCACCTCGAACGTTCACACTGGTGCGGCTCCGTCGATCCACGAGCATCCGATCGACCTCCTAAGGCGCCTGCGCTTCCGGGTCACGGTCAACACGGACAACCGCCTCATGTCCGACGTCACGTTGTCGAGCGAGTTCGCGGCGCTCGACGAAGCTTTCTCGATCGGCCTGGGCGAGATGGAGTGGCTGACGATCAACGCCATGAAGAGCGCCTTCGCCCCGTTCGACGAGCGGCTCCGGCTCATCAACGAGGTGGTCAAGCCCGGCTACGCTCGCCTTCGCGCGGAGTCCAGCCGGGTGGTCGCGCGCGCCTGATCGGGGCCGCCTACCGGCGGGGCGCGTGCGACTCCACGTCGGGCGCCTCCGGGAGCGCAACGACGAAACGGCTTCCGCCGTAGCCGTTGGCCTCGATCCACACGCGGCCGCCCATGGCCTCCATGAGCCGCCGGGCCGCGTACAGCCCGATGCCCGAGCCGCGCAGATGGCGACGGTCGACGCGGACGAAAGCCTCGAATACGGACTCCCACTCCTCGCTCGGCACGCCCATCCCGTCATCCGTGACATAGGCCCGAACCTCGCCGTTGTCGCGCCACGCCCCGAGGCTGATCCCACGGCCGCGGGGGGCGTACTTCGACTCGTTTTCGAGAAGGTGCTCGAGGACCTGCCGGAAACGGGCTTCGTCGCCCAAGCCCACCAGCGGCTCCGAGGGCGCGCTCCAGCGCAGCTTGTGCGGGCGCAGGAGGAGGGCGAGGGTTTCGATCGAGCCGGAGACCACCTCGCCGACATCGAACGGCTCGCGAGCGAGTCGCGTCAGCCCGTCGCCGCGAACCGCGGCGAGGATCGAGTCGACCAGCCGGTCCAGGCGCGTGACCTGCTCCACCGCGGCCGAGCGCCAGTCGTCGGCGGAGGCTCTTGCGGGCGGCTCTTCGACCCCGCTGGCCGCATCGGCCAGGAGATCGAGGTAGGCCCGGACGATTGCCAGAGGCGTGCGCAGCTCATGGGTCACAACCGACAGCAGCTCGGCGCGTGCCTGGTCGAGGGCGGTAAGCGTGGCCAGCTGGGATTCCGCCTCGGCCTGGACGCGGCCCTTCTCGACGATGCCCGCGAGCAGCGCGGCGATCGTCTGCAGGAAGCCCACGTCCTCGGTCGCGAACGTCCGCGGCTCGGCCGTCTGGACGTTGAGAACGCCCACGAGGCGGTCGTCCCACGTCAGCGGAACGGAGAGCATCGACGTCAGACCCGCCACGTCGAACCCGGGAATCCACTTGAAGTGGGGATCGACGCGAACGTCGGGGACTTGGACTGGACGTCGCTCGGCTGCGGCCAGCCCGGTGACGCCCTCGCCGATGCCTAGGTGGACACGGCCGACCTGGTCGCTGTCCAGGCCGTTCGTGGCGGCGAGCGTCAGGCGGGCGCCGTCCCGGTCGAGAAGGTAGAAGGAGCAGACCTCGACCCCCAGGGCCAGCGTGGTCCGATCGACGAGCGTTCGCATGAGATCGTCCCAGTCGCGAGCGCGTGTAGCGAGCTGTGCGAACTCCTGGAGCAGGGACAGCTCGCGCAGCTTCCGCTCGGTGTCGGAGCGCTCCTGCGCCGCTTTCGGTCCGGAGCGGTCCCGCTCCGTTTTCGGCCGCGCGCCAGACACGGCGGCCCTCCGGCCTGGCCGTGGCGGCGTCGACGGGCGGTCAGTCAGCGTCGACGGGCGGTCAGTCAGCGTCGACTTGCGGGGGTTCATAGGGACCAGTGACGCACACCTCGCCCGATTCGTCGAGCGGCTCGCCACCGGTCCGGCGGACCCGGTAGCGGTGGTGGACCGTGGTGGGACCGGCCGAGACCATCGCGTTGATCGGGCAGTACTTGCGCGCCGACAGCTCGATCGACCGGCGGACAGCTGCCACGTCGAGGTCGGGCCCCTCGACGTCGTGGAGGAGCTCGATCGTCGTGAAGACCTGCGGATACGCGTCGCGCTGTTCGCCGGTGGCATGGACGGTGTAGGCGACCGGCGCCTGCCGCTTCTTGGCCAGGATCGACACCACGTCCATGCCGGTGCAGGTGGCGAGCGCAGCCATCAGCAGCTCGGTCGGCCGGGGACCGCTGTCTCCGTTCCCGTCGTCGACGGGGATTGCGTGGCCCGAGCCGGTCCTCGATGCGAACGCCATGCCGCCTTCGTAGCGTGCCTGGACGCGTTTGACGTCCGTCATGCCACTGGCTCGGGGGCGACGTCATCGGCGGCTCCGGCGGCGCCGGCCGCATCGGCCTCGCCGGCCGCATCGGCTGCCTCGCTCTCGGCCAGGAATTGCTCGCGATAGAGGCGCGCGTACAGGCCGCCCGTCCGGAGCAGCTCCGCGTGCGTGCCGCGTTCCACGATCCGCCCCCGCTCGTAGACCAGGATCCTGTCCGCCCGCAGGATCGTCGAGAGGCGGTGCGCAATCGCAATGGTCGTGCGGTTCTCCATCAGCCGTTCGAGAGCGGCCTGGATGAGCCGCTCGCTCACGGTGTCCAAAGCCGACGTCGCCTCATCGAGGATGAGGATTCGCGGATCCTTCAGCAGGACGCGCGCGATCGCCACGCGTTGCTTCTCACCGCCCGACAGCTTGTAGCCGCGCTCTCCGACGAACGTGTCGTAGCCCTCGGGCAGCTCCAGGATCCGCTCGTGGATCGCGGCGGCGCGCGTAGCGACCTCGAGCTCCGCGTCGGTGGCGTCCGGACGCGCATAGCGCAGGTTGTCCCTCACGGACGCGTGGAAGAGGTAGGTCTCCTGGGTCACGAAGCCGATCACTTCGCCGAGCGACGCGAGGCTGACCCGGCGGACGTCGTGCCCATCGATCTCGACAGCCCCGGTGTCCACGTCGTACAGCCGCGGCACGAGGTAGGTGGTCGTCGTCTTGCCCGAACCTGACGGCCCCACCAGCGCGACGAGCTGGCCCGCTTCGACCTCGAAGTCGATGTCCTCGAGGGCGAACGGAAGGATGGGCGGCGGCGCGATCGCAGCGCTGCCGTCGGCGTCCTCGGTCAAAACCTCCGCGACCTCCGGCGTCGTGGCACTTGCGGCCGAAAGCGCGACGGCGACCTCATGGCGATGCCCGTCGGCGGACGCGAGGGCTCTGGCCGAGGGGACCGCGGCGAGCGGGTAGCGGAATGCGACGTGATGGAAGCGGACGCGGCCTCGAACCGTCCGCGCATCCAGGCTCACCGCGTCCGGTGCGTCGACGATCTCTGGATCCATTTCGAGGTACTCGAAGATGCGGTCGAACAACGCCAGCGAGCCCTGGATCTCCACCTGTACGTTGAGCAGCTGGCCGAGCGGGAAGAAGAGCCGGCTCTGGAGCGTCGTGAAGGCGACGATCACGCCGGCCGTCGGGGCGGACGGGTCGCCGCTGGCGGCAAGCGTCCCGGCAAGCCAGTACACGAACGCTGGCGTGATCGAGAAGATCGTGCCGATGATCATGAAGAACCAGCGACCGACCATTGCCTGTCGGATCTGGAGTGCGGCCAGGATCCGATTGAGCCGTCGAAAGCGATCCAGCTGGGACGCCTGTTGCCCGAACGTCTTCATCAACAGCATGCCGCTGACGCTGAGGGTCTCCTCGGTCGCGGCGGTGATGTCCGCGAGCGACTTTTGGGTCTCGCTGCTCACGGCCCGGCGGACCTTGCCGACGCGGAACGTCAGATAGGCGAAGAAGGGCAGCAGCCCCAGCGACAGGAGCGTCAGCCGCCAGTCGAGCAGGAACATCGCGACGATCGTGCTGAGCGTGACCGCCAGGTTGCTCGTGACCGAGCTCGCCGTGTCCGTAACGACCGCCTGGACGCCGCCCACGTCGTTGGCGAGGCGGCTCTGGATCTCGCCGGTGCGTGTCTCGGTGAAGAACCGTAGCGGCATTCGCTGGAGATGCGCGTAGAGCGCGTTGCGAAGGTCCTGCATGACGTTCTGGCCAATGATGTTGTTGAGGTAGCTCTGGCCGACGCCGATCAGGCCGGACACGATGGGCAGCACGATCATCAGGCCGACATACAGGTTGAGCAGCTCGAAGTGGTGACCGACGATGACGTCGTCGATCAGGAGCTTGAGCAGGTACGGATTGACCAGGCCGATGAGGCTCGTCGCCAGGATCGCCACGAGGACGATGACGACCGGCAGCCGGTACGGCCGGAAGAAGGCCACGATGCGGCGCACGGTCCGGCCCCGGCGCTCCTTGGGAATCGGGGGGGCATCCTGGGCGCCCATCCCGAACCTGCCCCCGCCACCGCGCATGAAGGTCATGGCCGCGACGCTATCACGGACCCATCGACGACGGCGCCGAGCGGCTCATCGCTCGCCGCCGGTTCAGTCGTGGCGGGCAATCGCCTCGGCCACGATCGTGGATCGGCGCGAAGGAATCGATCGCGCACCGAGGTCGCCGAGAAGCCCCAGCACGTACGTCGGAAGGTGACGTCCCCATGCGCGGGCGAGGTGGCCGGTGGTCCGGATCTCGATAGCCGAGAAGCCGGCGTCTTCGAGCGCGGCGCGAACGGCCGCCGGGTCGTTGCAGGCGCCGACGATCGGATGAGCATCGGCCGCTGAGGCCTTGACCAGGCGCTGCAGTGGGCGTCGAACCCGCGGCGGGATCGCCAGATAGGCCCACACGAAGGGATGCCGGCGGTTGACCGTCGACAGGACCAGCCTGCCACCCGGTTTCAGCCACGCGCGCAGGTTTCGGAGCGCCGCGGGTGGATCGGCGAAATGCTCCATCGTGAAGCTCGACAGGACCACGTCGAACGAGCCCGGCGGGAAGGCATCGGCCTCCGAGCACAGGTCGACCGCCGCGAACTCGTCCAGGTGGGGCAGGGCGTCCGGCGCAGGTGCATGGATGTCCGCGCCGACGAACCGTCCGATACGCGCTCGGTAGGCGGTCAGGGCCGATGCGCGGCCGCAGCCTGCGTCCAACGCGACGATCTCCTCGGCAGGAGCCGGAGACCCCGCGAACGCCCGGTCCAGGGCTTCGTGGACCAGTTCCCCTGCGGTCGGTCCGACTCCACGCCGGGCAAGGACCGCCGTTCGGCCGGGAGCCCTCACCACGCGGTGGCCGTGCTCGCTTCCGTCACGCCTTGTGATTCCAGCCAGCGTTCGGCGTCGATGGCGGCCTTTGAGCCGTCACCGGCGGCGGTCACGGCCTGCCGGTACCGGTGATCGTGGACATCACCGGCGATGAACACGCCGTCGATCTTCGAGCCCGTCTCGTCGCGCACGACCAGATAGCCCATCGGGTCGATGTCCAGCCAGCCGCCGAAGATCTGCGTATTGGGCTTGTAGCCGATGGCGATGAACAATCCCTGGACGTCCATCCGATCAACTTCGCCGCTCGCGGTGTTGCGAAGCTGGAGAGCCTCGACGTGGTGCTCCCCGAGGACCTCCTCGACCACGATGTTCGGGTGGATGTCGATCTTGGGATGGGCTACCGCCCTGTCCTGCATGATCTTGCTGGCGCGGAACGACTCGCGCCGGTGGAGCATGTGGACCTTGGTCGCGAAGCGCGTCAGGAAGAGGGCCTCTTCGAAGGCCGTGTCGCCCCCGCCGACGACCGCGATCTCCTTGTCCCGGAAGAAGAAGCCATCACAAGTCGCGCACGCGGACACCCCGCGGCCACGCAGGCGAGTCTCGCTTTCGATCCCCAGCCACAGCGCGGATGCGCCGGTCGCCACGATCACGGCCTCGGCGGTGTACTCGACGCCCCGCGCCCAGGCATGGAACGGCCGGCCGGTCAGGTCCACCCGGTCCACGTCGACGTCTTCGATGTGTGTCCCGAACCGTTCGGCCTGGGCCCGGAACAGGGCCATCAGATCCGGCCCCTGGATACCGTCTGGGAAGCCCGGATAGTTCTCGACGTCGCTCGTGATCATGAGCTGACCGCCCGGTGCCGATCCGGCCAGGACGACGGGCTCGAGGTTGGCGCGAGCGCCGTAGATCGCAGCCGTGAGGCCGGCCGGCCCGGACCCGATGACGAGCAGCTTCGTATGGGTTCGGCCCCCGCGAGCCGATTGGCTCGATGGGCCGCCCGGCGCAGCGACGGCGCCCGACTCGATGGCGATCGGGCTGAAGCCAAACGAACCACCGGCTGGAGCTTTGGAGCCGCCGTCGGCGGAGAAGTCGATGGTCAGACCCCCGAGTGGCGAGGACGCCTCGTCTGCCGCCGTATTGGTCTCGTTCATGTTTCGCTCGGTCATGTCTCTTCACCGAATGCTAGCACGAGCGGCATACTCCCTGGGGGTATCGTGCCACGTCGAATCAGGCGGCCTTCAGCTGGGGAATCAGCTCCCGCCCGATCAGCTCCAGCTTGTCGGTGTCGAACACATCGCGAACGCTGACGACGATGTGCTGTGCCCCCGCGTCGCCCAGCTCCCCGAGCCGATCCGCGATCCGGCTGGGCGTCTCCGTCCCGTTACGGCCATCGGAGGAGATGTTCAGGAACTGGAGCGTCGACCGCTCGATCTCCTGGTAGGGTCGGCCAACGGCCTGGCAGTGCTCCCTGAGGATGGCGTACTTCCGGGCGATCCCCGAGGGCTGCCCGAAGACGTTGCACGCGTCCGCGTACTGGGCGACCAGCCGGAGCGTCTTCCGTTCGCCGCCGCCTCCGATCATGATCGGGACGCGCGGGCGGGACAGCGACTGGGGTGAGTTGAGGAGCCGGGTCCCTTCGAACATGGCGTGGGCGATCTCCAGGGTTTCCTCGAGCATTTCGAAGCGCTGGCCGAGGGGCGGGAACGGGAACCCGAGGGCGCGCGACTCCTGCTCGTTCCATGCCGCTCCGATGCCCAGCCAGGCGCGTCCGCCGGACAGCACGTCGAGCGTCGTCGCGGCCTTCACCCACAGGCCGGGGTAGCGGTAGTGGACGCCACCGACCAGCAGTCCGAGCCGCGCGCGCTGTGAGTTCGCGGCCAGGAAGCCCAGGGTCGTCCAGCCTTCGAGCATCGGATCGGTCGTTGGGCCCACGCTGCGGATCTGGAAGAAATGGTCCATCACCCAGATCGAGTCAAACCCGGCGTCGTCGGCGGTGCGCACGATACGGGCCAGCGTGGGTGCGATTGCCGGGGTGCCGCCGGGAAAGGCGAACGAGGGAATCTGAAGTCCGAGCTTCACCGGGATCTCCTGGGCAAACGGAAGGCGGGCCGCAGCCCGCGAGGCAGAGCGGCTAGCGTACGCCCCGGACGATCACGGCGCGTCAGACGCGCCGGCGGAATCGGAGCCGCTAGCGGAAGAGGTCGTTCTCGGGCGGCATGACCATCTCCCGGATCGAGCCTTCGCCACGCCTGATGCCTGCGCCCCGGACGACTGCCGCCGGCCTGCCGGCAGTCTTGCCCAGCACCAGCTCTGCGGCGGACGCCAGCTCGTCGGCGATCGCCCGAACCGTCGAGCGCATCGGCCGGCCGTCGTGGTCGACGCTGCCTCTCAGGTCGTCGAGCGGGGCCAGCCCGGAAACGCCGATCGCCACATCGACGATGCCCCATCGCCACGGACGCCCGAATGAGTCCGAGACGACGACCGGGAGGTCGACTCCGGTCCGCTCCCGCACGCCCTCCCGGATACGCGCTGCCGAGGCATCGGGATCCCGCGGAAGCAAGGTCACCACGCTCCCCGAATCCGGGCCCACGTTCGAGGCGTCGACGCCCCCATTGGCGCACACGAAGCCGTGCTCCGTTTCGGTGATCAGCACCCCCTGCTCCATGCGTACCACTCGGCGCGCCTCTCGAAGGACGACTTCCACCTGCCGCGCGTCCCGGTCGAATCGCCGAGCGAACTCGCTGGCTTCGGGCCGCGGCCGGACCGTGGACAAATCCACGATGGCGCCTTCTGCCTTGGACACGACCTTCTGCGTCACGACGAGCACGTCGTCCTCGCGGAGTGGCGCCGCGTGAGGGGTCCGCGCGATCGCGTCGTTCAGGAGGGCCGCGAGGTCGTCACCAGTCCGAACTTCGGGCACACCCTCGAGCGCGATCACCCTGAGCTCAGAGGGCATCGACGGCACTGGGCAACTCCGCCTGCACCAGGAGGAGATCGTCGGGGGTGTCGAGGTCGAGCGTGAGCGGGCCGTCCAGTTCGACGAGCCGAGCCCCGACTTCCTGGGCACACTCCGCATGGGCGGCGCGGCTGTCGCCTCCGAAGCCGAATTCAATAGCGTCCGGCGGGGCGACCAGGAGGGCGTTCGTACCCCGACCGTGTCGGTCGGGGACGATCACGACCAGCGGCCGGCGCGGGTCGCGGAGAGGTGCCAGCACGTCCGAGATCGCATCCGCCGACACCCGCGGGAGATCGATTGGCAGGACGAGCAACGCGTCCGCCCCGGCGGCGACGGCCTCCTCGCGCGCTTCGCCCAATCCTCGGTTGAGGCCCTGGCTCCGCTGGCGCAGCGGCCTGGCGCCGGCGGCGAGGGCGAGCTCGCGGACTTCCGCGTCGGGCGTCACGACGAGGACCTCGTCGATGTCCGGCGAGTGCGCCGCGGCTTCGATTGTTCGGCGCGCCATCCGCAGCGCCAGGTCGTGCCGTTCCTCCGCGTCGAGGGTCTCGCCGAGTCGCGACTTGGCGCCCTCGAGGGACCCGACCGGAATCACGGCGAAGGTTCGGGATGGGGGCGCTGGGCGGGCGTCCATCCCGGCATCCTACGCGACGTGACGCGGGAGCTCAGCGCCTGGCGCTCTTCGCCGCTTCGAGCACCTCCGCCGCCAGGCGGGCCCGGCTCGCGTCGTCGGTCATCACGGTGTCCGTGACGACAGCCTGCAGGCCCAGCGCCCCGACGTCCTTCGCGAGAGCCGCGTCGGCCCGGTCCAGCACGAATGCGTCGACCAGCCCTTCGTAAATCCGCGCGACGCCGAGCGCGCTGGCCTCATGACCCAGCGATGCGAGCATCGTGTCGGCTGGGCCCTTCAAAGCCCGGCCGCCGACGATCGGGGAGACCGCGACGACCGGGGTGCCGCCGCGTCGAGCGGCGTCGAGCAGCCCGCGCATCCCCGGCACTGCCAGGATCGGCCCGATCGAGACGATCGGGTTTGACGGCGCCATCACGATCGCTTCGGCGAAGCCGATCTCGCCGCCAACTCGCGCGGGCACGACGGCACGTTCGATCCCGTCAAAGCGCACTTCATGAACGACGGGCTCCTGGCGTCGATGGACGAAGTACTCCTGGAATTCGAGCCACCCGTCGTCCGTTCGGACTTGGGTTCGCACGGCGTCATCGGTCATCGGCATTATCGTCGCGGACACCCCCAATGCCCGCGCGAGGCGCATGGTGACGTCCGTCAGCAGCTCGCCGCCGCGCAGCCGGGCGGTCCGGACGATGTGCGTTGCCAGGTCACGGTCCCCCAACCGGAACCAGACGTCCTCGCCGTAGCGTTCGAGCATCCCGGAGGCGTTCCACGTTTCGCTGGCCAGGCCCCAACCCTGCTCGCGGTCGGCCAGCCCTGACAGGGTATACATGACGGTATCTACGTCAGGGCACACGCGCAGGCCATGACGCTCGAGGTCGTCCGCCGTGTTGACGACGACCGACAGATCGCTACCGACCTGCGATTGGAGGCCGTAAGCGAGCTTGGCGCCGCCGACCCCGCCGGCCAGCGCAACGACGCGCACGCCTTCTCAGCCTGCCTCCACGAGCGCGCGAACTTCACCGATGCGATCCAGGGTCTCACGATCGTAGGGCGCGGGCATCCGCGCGAGCACGTGCTCGAAGCCCATCTCACGGTACGGCTGGATTGCCTCCGCGATCGCGCTTGGGGGACCGAGCAGGATGGGCACCCCGGTCATCTCCGTCAGCCCGTTGTGCACGAGCAGTCCATCGAACGCGCGCTCGGCATCCTCGCGCCGATCCCGGATGATCATCGGAAAGCTGACCGTCATCTCGACCGTTGCCGGATCGCGCCCAACCTCGGCGCAGCGCTCCTGCAGCGTTGCGACCCTCGTGCGGGTCTCCTCCACCGTCCCGCTCGTGTTCCAGGCATCCGCGGTGCGGGCCACCGTCCGAAGCGTCTTCTGGGGTCCCGAGCCGCCCACCAGGATCGGCAGATGGTCCTGCACCGGCCGCGGCTCGCACACCGCGTCGTGCATCCGGTAGAAGCGACCCTCGTACGTAACGCGCTCCCCGTCGAGCAGGCGGCGCAGGAGCGCCACGGACTCGTCGAGGCGGTCCAGCCGCTCCCCGACGCTCGTGCCGAAGTCGATGTCGAAGGCATCGTGCTCGCGCTCGAACCACGCACCGCCGATGCCCAGGATGGCGCGACCGCCGCTGACGTGATCGAGGGTGGTCGCGAGCTTGGCCATCAGGCCGGGCTTGCGGAACGTGTTGGCGCCGACCATGAGTCCGACCGTCACCCGTCGCGTCAGGGCGGCCCACGCGGCCAGCGTGAGCCAGCCTTCGAAGATCGGCTGCTCCCATGGCCCCTGGATCGCCAGGAGGTGGTCCCACGTCCACAACCCGTCCCAGCCCCCGGCCTCCGCCGCGAGGGCGGCGTCGCGAATCGTCGGCCAGTCCGAGGCCTGGGACCACAGCTGGGCTCCGAACTTCACGGCCGTGTCACTGGCCTAGCTGCGCAGCTTCGGGAGGACGTCCTGGCCGAACACCTCGATCCAGCGATCCTGGTTGCGACCGACGTTGTGCAGGTAGATCTGGTTGAACCCCATGTCGAGGAATTTCTGGATCTCCTTGCGATGCGCCTCGGGGTCGGCGGAGATGAGCATGCGGCCGGCGAAATCCTCGGCCCGCACGAGCTTGGCCATCTCGGCGAAGTCGTGGGGTGAGCGGATGTCCTGCTTGGGGAACTTCATGCCGCCGTTTGGCCACTCCACGATTGCGTTCCGGAGGGCCTCCTCGTCGGTGTCCGCCCACGACAGGTGGAGCTGCAGGATGTAGCGGAACTTGGAGGGGTCGTTGCCGGCCTCGATGCAACCCTCGCGGCATTTGGCGAAGATCATCTCGATCTTCTCTTCCGGTGCCCCGACGGTGATCAGCCCGTTGGCCAGTGCACCCGTCCTCTTGGCGGTGATCGGCCCAGCGGTGGCCACCAGGATCGGCGGCGGCTCTTCCGGCATCGTCCACAGCCGGGTCGACTCAAGCTTGTAGTACTTGCCCTCGTGCTTGACGTCCTTGTCGCGGCTCCCGAACAACTTCCTGATGATCTCGATGCCCTCGAACATGCGCGCGATCCGCTCCGGCGTCTCGGGCCAGTAACCGCCCAGGATGTGCTCGTTGAGGGCTTCGCCCGAGCCGAGGCCGAGCCAGTGCCTGCCTGGATACATGGCCGCGAGGGTTGCTGACGCCTGGGCAACGATCGCGGGATGCATGCGAAATGACGGACAGGTGACCCCTGGGCCGAGATCGCCCTTCGTCCGCTCGCCAACCGCGGTCAGCACGTTCCAAACGAAGGCCGCGTTGCCCTGCTGGGGCACCCACGGCTGGAAGTGATCCGCGGCCATGACCCCGCTGAACCCGGCTGCTTCCGCGCGCGCGGAGTAGTCCACGACCTCCTGCGGGCCGAACTGCTCGAGCATGGCGGCGTAGCCGATCCTGGCGTTGGCCATCGCGATCAGTCCGCGCCGTATTCGAAGAGGCGGGTCGCCCGGACCGCGAAGCTGACCCGATCCTGACCGCGGTACTGGTCCGGGTTCGAGCGGTAACGGCGAGCCATCGCCATGATGTCGCGGAGCGCATCGTCACCCTGGTGAAGCAGCTCAGCGCGGCCCTTGAGACCGATCCAGTGCTCGGGATCGCTCCAGTCCTGGACGGCGACGGAGATTCGCTCGTCGCGCATGAGGTTGCGTGGCCAGCGCCGCTCGCGCCGACTGTTGATGACCAGCCCGTCGCCCTTCAGGAGGTACCAGACCAGGGCCTGGTGTGGCGATCCGTCGGGATCGACCGTCGCGATCGCTGCGAATCGCGGCTCGGCGAGGAAGGTCCTGATGCGCTCGGGGAATGAAACGTCGGCCGCCTCGCGGGCCTGGGCAGACACGCTCACGCGTCGATGGTACGCGACGGGCGTCCGAGAGCGCTGGGTGGCGTTTCGTCAGTCGGAGAGAGAGGATCCGGACCGCCGCAAGGTTGCCAGCGACGAGGTGCGGCCGGGCGAGTCCCCGGCGGTGCGCCGACGCCGCGATCGACTGGCCGTGAGACTGGCGACCACCCGGCGTGGCAGGCGTCTTGGCAGCTCCGGCTCGGGTGCCGGTCGACCCAGCAGGAAGCCCTGGCCGTACTCGACGCCGAGCTCGATCAGGGTCTCGAGGTCACTGCGCCGCTCGATACCCTCGGCCACGAGTCGCGCGTCGATACGGCGGCCGAAAGAAACGAACGCCTCGACGAGGGCCTGCTTCGCGTCGTCGCGGTGAACGCCGCGCACGATCTCGCGATCGATCTTGATGATCGAGGGTCGCAATGCAGCCACGAGGGTGAAGCTGGCATAGCCGGCGCCGGCATCGTCGACGGCAAAACCGAAGCCGAGCTTGCGCAGTGCCCGCGCCTGGCGCTTCAGCGGGCCGACGTCGGAAACTGCCTGCTGCTCTGTCACTTCGACGGTCACCTGTCGCTGCTTGAGGCCTGCGGCGTGGACCATAGCCGCGAGCGCGTGAGCCTCGAAGCGAGGGTCGAGGAGACCGCTCGGCGTGAAGTTGATCGAAAGTCGCGGCGACGGCGCATTGACTGCCGCGGCGGCGCGCTGGAGGCCCCCCGCCCGCTCCAGGATGATCCGGATGATGAAGACGTCGAGTTCCGTCGAGCGACCGGTGTCGATGGCGGCCTGGACGATCGCGCTGATCGACTGCGGGAGCGTTGGCATTACCGGGCGGAAGAGACACTCGTGCTCGTGCAGCTCACCCGTAGCCAGCTCGACGATCGGCTGGAAGAACACCTGGTGCATGGCCCGCAAGGTGAAGAAGTGATCGAGTGTCTTGGTCTGGGCAACCTGGATCGACTGGCCCATGCCGATGCGGTCGGCCAGGCCGGACTGCTGCACGGCGGCGCCAAGGGCGATCAGGTAACGGTCCGATTCGGGGATGGACGAATCCACCGAAACGAGGCCGTAGTCGGGGCTGCGGCTCGCTCGGGCGACCTCGGCGGCGTTCGCATCCGTGAGCAGGAGGGCCGGCGCAATCAGGCAGATACCGCCCTCGAGGTCCAGGAGGCGCGCACCGGGCAGTTCCTGCGCGAGCTGGTTGACGAAGCGGATGTCGCGAGACCAGAGCAGCCGTTCGTTTGACCGACGGCCGGGGGTGAAGAACCGCACGTCGTCCTCGCTGCTGCCAGGTCGCAACCGTTGGCGTCCACTCGGCGCCGTGGACCGGCTCGATCCCGCACGGCCATCTTGCCCGACGCGACTGCCCTCGACGGGCGGCCCAATGTCCGCATGCCTGGCGACATTGGTACCAGCAGCGACCCACGGCGAGTCGGCCCCGTTACGCGATTCGCTCTCCGGCCCGAACCTCGATGTCCAGGCGGTTTTCGGGCGGCGCGAGGGGGCATGCCCACTTCGGGTCGAACGCGCACGACGGCTGATAGGCGAAGTTGAAATCCAGGATCAGTGACTGCCGCTCCAGATCGCCCCCGAGATCGGCCGACTTGGCCGCGTCCAGCAGGTAGCGGCCCGCGGGATAGGTTTCGCGGCCGTTGGTCGCATCGCGGAACGGCAGGAACAGGCCACCGGCGTAGCCTTCCATCCAGTACAACGCGAGTCGTCGCTCGCCGGCCGGGAAGGGGATCGCCAGCCAGCCGATCCTGCCGAAGCGCATGAGACCGCCGGCGCTCACGGGCAGCTCCAGGGCGAGCCCCAGGCCCTTTGCGTCGATTGTGTGATCGGGCTCCAGCGCGACTTCGAAGCGCAGCGTCGGGTCGTGCTCGAAATGGCCGGCCCGGAAGGACGGTCGATCGTCGGCGGGCACGGGTGACTGCGGATGGCGCTGGTACAGACGCTCGCGGACCTCCCGCCACATGGCCAGTGCCGCCGCGGGATCTTCGGCCGCCAGGCGTCGAACGTCCGCGTAGAGCTCGGCGACGGTTCGTCGCCAGTCGGCCAGCTCCAGCTCATCGCCCTTCGTCGCGGTCTCCGCCACCGGCCCATCCTAGTCGAGGCACCACTAGAATCACGCTCCTGTCCGCCCACCGGCGGTGCTGTCCACGAAGAACCCCCACGAGGAGACGCTTCTGTGGCGAACATGACGGATCGCGCGGACCGCGCGGAGATCGGGGTCTTCGGTGGGTCGGGCTTCTACTCGCTGCTCGAGGACGTCCGCGAGATCAAGGTCGACACGCCATACGGCCCCACGTCCGACAGCGTGTTCCTGGCGGATGTTGCCGGCCGGCGGGTGGCATTCATGCCCCGCCACGGCCGACGGCATACGATCCCGCCCCATCGCATCAACTACCGGGCCAACGTGTGGGCCTTCCGCACACTCGGAGTCCGGGCGGTCATCAGTCCCTGCGCGGCAGGCAGCCTCCAGCGCAACGTCCATCCCGGCGACTTCGTGCTGTGCGACCAGTTCGTCGACCGCACCCGAGGCCGGCCCGACACCTTCTTCGACGGGCCCATCGTGACCCACGTCTCGCCGGCGGAGACGTACGACCCCGAGCTTCGGCGGATCGCGGCCGAGGTGATCCGTAGCCACGACATCCCACTCCACGAGCGGGGCACAATCGTGATCATCCAGGGCCCGCGCTTCTCGACCAAGGCCGAGTCGAAGTGGTTCTCCGACGCCGGTTGGGAGGTCGTCAGCATGACCCAGTACCCGGAGGCCTACCTCTGCCGGGAGCTGGGCATGGCCGTCGTCAATATCAGCCTCATCACGGACTATGACGCCGGCCTGCTCGAGGGAACCGAGGCGGTCAACGCGAATGCGGTCCTCGAGGTCTTCCAGCGTAACGCGGAGCGGATCCAGCGCGTGGTGCTCGACATGATCGGCCGTTTTCCGGCCGATCTGGATGCGCTGGGTGCCCGCGAGGCGCTCGAACCGACGCGCGGTGACGGCCACGCGGCTTCCTCGGAAGACGTGCGTCTCTTCGAGACGCGGCTCTGGTAGGCGGACCGGGATCGGGGGCAAGCGAACCCGGCCGGCCATCCGGAGGGCAGCCTGGCCCGCCGCCGATCGGGGTAGCCCTCGGGTCGATCGGCGTCGATATCGGCTGGTGGCTGGACTCGGCCCGGCGCCTCGATGAAGCCGGCTACGACGCGCTCTGGTGCTGGGACCACTTCGTCAGCCGCGGCCGCCTAGCGGACCCTGTTGTGGAACAGTGGACGACGCTCACCGCAGCCGCAGCAGTGACGACTCGTATCGGCGTCGGCACGTTCGTGACCAACGTCATGAACCGCCACCCTGCAGTCGTGGCGCGCATGGCGGCCACCCTCCAGCAGCTGTCGTCCGGGCGGCTGACCCTCGGCATCGGGGCCGGCGGTAATCCCGGCGAGCACGCGGCGTATGGCATCCCGTTCCCACCGATCGAGGAGCGTGTGGGGCGGCTCGAGGAGGCTGTCGGGGTCATCAGGGCGCTGTGGACCGGCGGGCCGGTGAGTCGTGAGGGCCGCTTCTATTCGCTGCAGGATGCGGTCGCGTTTCCTCGCCCCGAGCCCGCCCCAAGGCTCCTGATCGGAGCCAGCTCGCCCCGCGGCATGCGGCTGGCGGCACGAATCGGCGACGGCTGGGCAGCAGAGGCTGACGACTTCGTTCGGCTGGAGGTCGCCTGGCACCACGCGCTCGAGCACGAAGGGCGGGTCCCGGGAGACGTCCAGCTCGTGCTCGGCTTCGGGAGCGGGCGGTCGGGCGAAGACGCCCTGCAGGGAAGCCCCTGGACGACCGAGCCGCTCGAGGCCCTGGCGACGTGGCAGGCCCGCGGCGCCGATCGGATCGTGGTGCCCGCCCGGACCACCCCGGACGTCGATGCGCTGGTGAAGGCCGCAGAACGCTGGTAGCCCGATCTCGTGGCGCGATCGGCGTGCGGTTCGGCCGTTCGTGGCACCATCGACGCAATGGCTCACCAGCCGGCCCCCGTTGCCGTCCTCCCGCGGCCCGAACCAACGCAGTCCTGCGTGCGTTGCGGAGCGGTCGTCCCCCTTGGCACGTCGATGTGCGAGGACTGCAATCCCCTGGGCCTCAAGGCGCCCGCCTCCAGTCAGGCGCACGGGACGATCTTCCTGGCCATCGTGATCTCCGTCGCGCTGCTTGCGGTCGCCGGGCGGCTGGCCGTGGCCGGAGTCGGGCCCTTCGACGCCACCATCGCCCGGGTGGAGCCGGCCGCGACTGGGCTATCGATCACCATCACCGTCACGAACAAGGGGACATCGCGCGGGGCGACGACCTGCCGCGTATTCGACCCCGACCAGGTCGACTCGCCGCTCGCCTACCTGCTCAGCCCGCAGATCGATCCGGGGACCACCGTTTCGTTCTCCCGCCAGACGAGTGAGCTCGGGACCCAGGTCGTGCCCCTGCAGGCGGTATGCAGCTCTCCGTGAGGTGAGTCCGATCGCATCCGCCTCGACGGGCGAAGGCTCGGGCACGGCGTCCGCGTTTCAGGCGGACCTGGAGCTTGCCGTGGAGATGGCGCGGGATTCGGGGCGCCTGCTCATGGACCGCTACGAGCGAGTCGAGCAGATCGACTACAAGGGCGCCCGAGACGTCGTCACCGAGGTCGACCACCTGTCCGAGGAGCTCATCATCCGGGCCATCCAGGACCGCCGACCGGGGGACACCATCCTTGCCGAGGAATCGGGCGACGTCGTGCGAGGCGATGACGGGCCGCCGGCCACGATCTCGACCGCGTCGCAGGCACCCTTGCCCGACCCGCTGCCCGGTCGGGCGATCGGACGAACATGGGTCATCGATCCCCTTGACGGAACCGTCAATTACGCGAACGGGATCCCGATTTTCTGCGTCTCGATCGCCATGCTGGTCGACGGGCAACCTGCCGTCGGGGTGGTGCACGACCCAACCCGCGGAGAGACGTTCGCGGCCGCCATCGACGGGGCGGCAACGCTCGACGCTCGTCTCATCGCCGTCAGTGACAAGGAGCGGCTGGGCGACTACGTGATCTCAATGGCACTCGGTGGTCGCGCGGCAACCTTGCGCGCGCGGGCGATCCGAAAGCGGATTCGGGTCTCGCGCTCGATGGGCTCGGCTGCCCTCGCCCTTGCCTACGTCGCCAACGGCCGGTTCGACGCCTTCATCCAGTGGGGTGGACTGTCGTCGTGGGACATCGCCGCGGCGGGGCTCATCGCAGCTCGGGCGGGTGCGACCGTGACCGACGTCCATGGCGGGCGGTGGTTCGACGTCGGGCGAGCCCATCGCGCGGCTGGTGTCCTTGCTGCTCCGCCGGCCCACCACCCCGTGCTCCTCAAGCTGATCACGGAGCCGCCCGCCCCCTGAGCGATTCGGCCCGCGTCGCCATGAATGCTGTCACCCACCGCCGCTGCTCGTCGTTGTCGGGAACGGGATAGCCCCGCGCCGCAACGACCAGCTGCCAGGCCGCGTCCGGCTCGCGGCCGCCCAGCGCCAGAATGGCCGCCACCAGCATGGGCGACCTGCCGACGCCGGCTCGACAGTGGATTGCCACTGACCTCCCGTCTTGCACGGCGCGGGCCAGCAAATCGAGCGCGTCGCCCACCGCGGCCGGCTCGGGAGTGCCCGCGTCAGGGATCGGGATCGACACGAACTCGAGGCCGGCATCGCCGGCCAGACGCGCTTGGTCGGCCAGGCCCAGGCCGGCGGCCTCGTCGGGCGGCAGCGCCGACACCAGAATGTCGACGCCTGCCGACCGCAGCTGCCGCAGGTCTTCCGCCAGCTCGGGCTCGCCGGCCGGCCGAGCGGCCACGGCCAGTCGGTGGCCTCGTATCCAGAAGAGCTCACTCACGGCGAGCCGTGGCAAGCGGCCAATCCCTACCGCCCTTCACCCCGATCGCTTCAGGCGGGCACCGGCTCGCGCTCTTCGCGCCAGCGGTGCGGCCGGTTCAGCAGCCGCGGGAGGCCGATTTCCGCGCAGAACGCGCGCCATGCGGCGCGAGGTGTTCCCTGCCAGCGCAACTCGTTCACCGCCTTTTCCGGGATCGGGGCATCGAGACGTAGTCGCGCCAGGGTGCGGTACAGCTGTACCTCCTCCCAATGGTCGGCGAGGACCGCGGCGAGGCTCACCGCGCTCCGGACTCCGCCTGCCACGTCCCATTCGCTGGCGCGTCGGGGAATGGCCTCGAGGGAGCCGTATCGAGCGAGGACGATCGCTGCCGAGCGTGAGCCCCAGCCCGGCAGCCCGGGGTAGCCATCCGCCGAATCTCCGACCAGCGCGAGCATGTCGGGGATCGATTCGGGCTCGACCCCCCACTTTGCCCGGACGCCTTCAGCGTCGTACGTGAGGTCGCGGCGCCGATCACGGAGCACGACGCGTTGCCCTCGGACGCATTGCGCCAGGTCTTTGTCGGGCGAGCAGATGACGATCTGCTCGACGTCGGGCGCGCCGCTCCAGCGTGCTGCGGCCGCCGCGATCGCGTCGTCGGCTTCGAACTCGACCATGGGCCAGAGCACCAGCCCGAGGGCTTCGATGGCACGCTCGGCGATGGGGAATTGGTCGAGCAACTCGGGGGGCATGCCGATCTCGGTCTTGTAGCCCGGAAACAGCTCGTTTCGGAAGGAACGGATCACCCGGTCGGTGGCACATCCGACGTGGGTCGCGCCCTCGTCGCGCAGGATGGCCAGCAGGTTCTCGACCAGGCCCCAGGTGGCGGTCAGGTTCTGGCCGTCTTCGGCAAGCACGGCAGGCCGTGGCGCGAAGTGGGCGCGGAAGAGCTCGTAGGTTGCGTCAACCAGGTGGAGACGCACGCCTCAGTCGGCCGCCGCCGCGTCGGGCGCCTGGGTGGCCTGCCCCGCAATTTCGGCTTCGTCGGCCTTGCCGTCTTCGGGCCTCGCGCCTTCGGGCCCGGCGCCTTCAGGCACCGCGCCCTCCGCCGAGGCGTCGTCGGGCGGTATGCCGCCTCCGGGAGCGCCTTCCGCGGATACGCCTTCCGCGGAAGCGCTTTCAGTTGGTGTCCCTTCCACGAGCGTCTTGAGTTGTTCGAGGTCCGCCTGGAAGATCGGCCCGCAGACCGAGATTTCGATCGGGTCCGGCACACTGATTCCATACAACGACACGATGCCGTCCAGGCGCGATCCGACCCGGATCGGTCCGGGGGTCTCAACCTTGACCGAGCGAAGGTCCCGCATCCAGCGGGGCTGACTGGGAACGTCACTGATTTCTCTCCACACCCGCTCGACGGGAGCATGGATCAAGACCGAGGAACGAATTGGGCCCGCCAGGCCATCGCCCCGCTCGCCGCCATTGCCCTTGCGCAGGTTGCGCTCCCCGAGCCACCAGTCCGCCAGCCACGCGAGGAGAAGGCCTCCGAGGACGAGCCTCACGACGCGGACGATCATTTGGGCACCCCGGCTTCAACGGCCCACGCGAGCTCGACGCCCGCCGCGGTCAAATCCTGGAGTGCCCGGTCGCCGTCGCCGGGCCGAAGGTCCACTGCCCGAACCGCGTCCGCCAGGACCGTCGTCTCGAATCCGAGCGAGGCGGCATCAAGGGCCGTCGCCTTGACGCAGTAGTCGGTCGCCAGGCCGCACACGACCACCCGGCCGATGCCGCGCTCCTGGAGGAGGCCGGCGAGCTCTGTTGGCTCAGTCGCGCCGCCGATCGGATCGCGCATCGTGAAACCCGAGTACCCGTCCTCCCCGTTCGCCCCCTTGCGCACGATCGGGCCCTGCAACGAGAGCAACGAATGCAGCTCGGCTCCCCAGGTTTGCTGCACGCAGTGCACCGGCCACTGACCGCCATCGCGCGCGAAGTGCGGGGTGTGCTCGGGGTGCCAATCCTGCGTGTAGACCACGAATGACCCGGCCCGGCGGGCCCTGCCCACCTCCTTGTTGATCACGGGGATGACCTCGTCGCCAGTTGTCACGGCGAGGCTGCCCTTCGGATCGGCGAAGTCGTTCTGGACATCGACGACGATCAGCGCCGTCCGGCCGTCGTAGGGCTTCATCCTGCCTACGCTACCGCAGTCGAGGGCGCGAGGCCGCGGGATGGCCGCGCCAAGAGTTCTCAACTGGCGATCACCGCGGACGAAAGCCACGACTACCGGATCGGGTATTTCTTGCGGGGGATGCAGGGAATCGGGCGCGACTTGCGTGTAGTGCAAGTAACAGCGGCCCGAGGGCCCGAGTCTTGCGCTGCGTGAAAGAAAACGGCCGCAAGTGACGTTTCGCGCCCCACTCCTTACTTGTGACGCGAGGAATCCGCGCGGATAGGGCGGCCCGAGCATTCGCGGGTGCGATTACTTGCACCCGGTGCAAGTGCGACTGGCCGAACCGCGGCCGGCCGGCAGAAGCGCGACTGACCCGCCGATCGGCTACGCTGGCAACATGCCCTTCAGCGAGAGCGACCTCGCCGCGCTCGACGCGGCCGAGGAGGTCGAGATCGAGACGCGCCGTTCCGACGACGCCCCCGCCCACCGGACGATCATCTGGGTCGTGGTGGACGACGGAGAAGTGTTCATTCGCTCCTACCGAGGACCCGATGCGCGCTGGTATCGTGAGACTCTTGCGAATCCCAGCGTCGCCTTGCATCTCGACGGCAGGAGGATCGAAGGTCGGGCCGTGGCCGCCACGGATGACGCATCCGTTCAGCGGACGACGGTTAGGCTGGCCGACAAGTACGCCGGTGATCCGGGTGTCCGGTCGATGACCACGCGATACCTCGACACCACGCTCCGAATCGATCCAGCCTGACCCAGCGAGAGCGCCATGTACTTCGACGAATTCAAGCACCAGCTGCCCGACATCGATCCGCAGGAGACCGATGAGTGGCTCGCGTCGCTCGATGACGTCGTCGGGGAGGAGGGCGAGAACCGCGCGCGCTTCCTCATGTTCAAGCTCCTCAAGCGCGCTCGCCAGCTGCACGTCGGACTACCGCCGCTCACCCAGACGCGCTACATCAACACCATCAGCCCGGAGCAGGAGCCGTTCTTCCCGGGCGACGAGCAGCTGGAGCTACGGATACGGCGAATCATTCGCTGGAACGCGGTCGCGATGGTCCTGCGCTCGAACAACCAGTTCCCCGGCATCGGCGGCCATCTGTCGACCTACGCCTCGTCGGCCTCCCTTTACGAGGTCGGCTTCAACCACTTCTTCCTGGGCAAGGACGCGGAAGGGGGAGGCGACCAGGTCTACTACCAGGGTCATGCCGCTCCGGGAATGTACGCTCGCGCTTACCTCGAGGGCCGCCTGAGCGAGGAGCAGCTGGACCACTTCCGCCGAGAGGTGAGCGGCAAGGGCCTGTCCTCGTACCCGCATCCCCGGCTCATGCCCGAGTTCTGGGAGTTTCCGACCGTCTCCATGGGACTCGGTCCGCTGGCGGCCATCTACCAGGCTCGATTCAACCGCTATCTCCAGAACCGGGGCATGAAGGACACCTCCGGGCAGCGTGTCTGGGCATTCCTCGGCGACGGCGAAATGGACGAGCCGGAGGCGCTGGCTGGCCTCTCACTGGCGGCCCGCGAAGGCCTCGACAACCTCACCTTCGTCGTGAACTGCAACCTGCAGCGCCTGGATGGCCCGGTGCGCGGCAACGGCAAGATCATCCAGGAGCTAGAGGGCCTGTTCCGCGGCGCCGGCTGGAACGTCATCAAGGTCATCTGGGCTCGCGAGTGGGATGACCTCCTGGCTCGCGACACGGACGGCGTCCTGGTCGAGAAGATGAACAACACCCTCGACGGTGAGTTCCAGAAATACTCCGTCGCCGGGGGCGCGTATATCCGGGAACACTTCTTCGGACCCGACCCCCGTTTGCGCAAGCTCGTCGAGCAACTATCGGACGACGACCTGGTGAAGCTGCGCAGGGGCGGCCACGACTATCGGAAGGTGTACGCCGCCTACAAGGCGGCAACCGAGTACACCGGCGCGCCCACCGTGATCTTGGCCAAGACGATCAAGGGCTGGACGCTGGGCCCCGGGGTCGAGGGCCGCAACATCACGCACCAGGCCAAGAAGCTGTCGGAAGCCGAGCTCAGGATCTTCCGGGACCGCATCGAGTTGCCGATCCCCGACGACAAGCTCAAGGACGCTCCCTACTATCATCCGGGCCCAGACTCCGAAGAGGTCGACTACCTGCGTGAGCGCCGGCGGGCGCTGGGCGGGCCATTGCCGAGGCGTGTCGTGCGAGCCAAGCCGCTCACCGCCCCTGCGGCCGAGATCGACAAGGAATTCGAGGCGGGCAGCGAGATCCCCGTCAGCACGACGATGGCCTTCACGCGCCTCCTCCGCAATCTCATGCGCGACAAGACCCTTGGATCGCAGATCGTGCCGATCATCCCCGACGAAGCGCGCACCTTCGGCATGGACCCGCTCTTCAAGGAGGTCGGGATCTACGCTTCCCTGGGCCAGCGCTATGAGCCCGTCGACTCAGAGCTCATTCTGAGCTACCGCGAGGCGAAGGACGGCCAGGTACTCGAAGAGGGCATCACGGAGGCAGGCTCGATGGCCTCGCTCCAGGCAGCCGGCACCTCGTATGCCACGCACGGCCTGACCGCGATCCCGTTTTACATCTTCTACTCGATGTTCGGGTTCCAGCGCACGGGCGATCAGATCTGGGCGTTCGGCGATGCCCGCGGCCGCGGCTTCCTGATGGGCGCGACGGCTGGCCGTACGACTCTGACGGGCGAGGGCCTCCAGCACGATGACGGCCATTCCCACGTGCTCGCGTCCACGGTGCCGAACCTGTGCGCCTACGACCCGGCGTTCGCCTACGAGCTGGCCGCGATCGTGCGGGCGGGCATCGAACGAATGTACGTCCAGGGCAAGGACGTTTTCTACTACATCACCCTGTACAACGAGAACTACGCGATGCCCCGAAAGCCGGAGGGCATCGACGAGTCGATCGTCCGCGGCCTGTACCGTTTCCAGGAGGCTCCCGACGGCGGCCCGAAGGCGCTCAGGGTCCGGCTCGTCGGCAGTGGCAGCATCCTTCAGCAGGTCCTTGCCGCCCAGGGCCTCCTCGCCGAGAAATTCGGCGTTGCCGCGGACGTCTACAGCGCGCCGTCGTTCCAGCAGCTCCGGCGCGAGGCCCTCGGAGTCGACCGCTGGAACCGGCTGCATCCCGACCAGACGCCTCGCCAGCCGTACGTCGCGCAGGTGCTCGGGCCGGATGGTGGCCCGATCGTGGCTGTGACCGACTGGATGCGTGCGGTGCCCGACATGGTTTCCCGCTGGTTGCCCGACTCCTACCTCTCGCTGGGCACCGACGGTTTCGGGCGGAGCGATACGCGCGAGGCTCTGCGCTCGTTCTTCGAGATCGACCCACCTTCGATCGCCGCCGCTGCTCTGGTCGCCCTCTCGCGCTGCGACGGGCTCTCGGAGCGGAAGGCGGCCAAGGCGATCCGCGAGCTCGGCATCAATCCCGACGCCATCGATCCGCTCAGCGTCTGAGCACTCGCAATAAACGGCCGGCAAGGCCACCTGCGATCCGATATCAAGCGCGCTTGACGCTTTTCTGAAGGCCCGGCTACCATTTTGATATGGAGATCGGAGCTCTTTCCAGCGGCCTGTTGACAGGCCTTCGCGAAGGCGTCGAGGCCGCCCTGATCGTGAGCATCGTCCTGGCCTACCTCGCCCGGACGGGCAACCTGCGCTTCGCCAGCCGGATATGGCTCGGGGTCGTTGCAGCGGTGTTGCTCAGCGCCGGTCTGGGGGTCCTGCTGTATGTCACGGTGGGCAACCTGCCGCAGCCCTACGAGCAGGTGTTCGAGGGCGCGACCCTGCTGGTCGCCGCGGCGGTGGTGACGTGGATGCTCTTCTGGATGCGGCGTGCGTCCGCCAGCGTCAAGGGTGAGCTCCAGGCTGCCGTCGGACGTGCGCTGGGGGAGAGCAGCGCCTGGGGCCTCAGCCTGCTCGCATTCACCGCCATCGTGCGTGAGGGCCTGGAGACATCCGTGTTCCTCGTTGCCCAGGTCACGGCAACGGGCGGCCACGTCCAGCCGTCGGCCGATGGTGCGCCCGCGGGAATCGGAGTCCTCCTGGGAGCGCTTGCCGGGCTGGTGATCGCGGCGGCCCTCGGCGTCGGCTTCTACCACGGCAGCCGCCGGATCAATCTTGCTCGTTTCTTCCGCTGGACCGGGATCGCGCTCATCGTCATCGCGGCGGGTCTGCTCGGCCGTGGCCTCCACGAGTTCGCGGAGATCGGGGCGATCACGGCCGGCAGCCAGACGGCCTTCAATCTTCGAGGGGTGCTCCCTGACGACGTTGGCCTGGGCGCGTTCCTGCGAGCCCTCGTCGGCTACTCCGCCGCACCCGAAGTGGTGACCATCCTCGCCCAGGGCGGCTATCTGATCGCGGTCCTCGCGCTCTACCTGCGCCCTCTCCGCCCGGGTTTCCCCACCCCGGCGGCCCAGCCGGCATCGCCCGTCCGCCCCTGACGCTCGCGGCGAATCAGCCCTCGACGACCTGCCAGATCGTGCCGCCCCCGATGTCCGCAACGTACAGCTCGCCAACCTCGTCCTCGCCGAGCGAGCCAATGGTCTTTCCTGACTCGAGGATGATCCGGGGCTTCACCCCAGTGCTCGCGCCCGCGCCGACCACGCGCAGGGTCTCCGAACAGGTAGCCGCCCACCAGATTGGGGATTGCTGCGCCGCGATACACGAAGCCGCCGATGATTGCGCAATCGCCGGCCGAGTGGTCGTACTCCGTCAGCGGGGGGACGTACCGGGCCGTGTCGCAGCTGTTCCCGGACGGGTAACAGTGCGCTCCCTCCATGATGTTCCAGCCGAAATTGGCACCTCGGCCGAAGCCGTCCTGGTCGGTCGCGCGGTCCACCTCCTCGTAGCGGTTCTGCCCGACGTCACCGATCCACAGGTTTCCGTTCGCCCGATCGAACGAGAAGCGCCACGGGTTCCGCATGCCGTACGCCCAGATCTCCGGGCGATCCGAGCCGCCGCCAGTGAAGGGATTGTCGTCGGGTACCAGGTACGGAGCGGAGCCTCGAGCGCCGGTCACGTCGATCCGAAGGATCTTGCCGAGGAGCGTGTCCAGGCGCTGGCCGTTGCCCATGGGGTCGCCGCCGGAACCGCCGTCGCCCATCCCGATGTAGAGGAACCCGTCTCGCCCGAAGGCCAGACCGCCGCCGTTGTGGTTCGCGAAGGGCTGCTTGATGTGGAGCAGCACGCGCCCGCTCCCGGGATCGGCCAGGTCGCCGTCCTGCCCGCTCACCCGGAATTCGCTGATGTTCGTGTCGCCGTTGACGTCGGTGTAGTCGACATAGAAGGTCCCGAACCCGGCGCCGCCGGCAGTGGCGTAGCCTGGCGGGAACGCAAGCCCGAGGAGGCCGCGCTCGCCGCCCGAGCCGACGCGGGCGTGGATGTCGAGGAATGGGGCCTTGACCAGCTGCCCGTCCTTGACGATCCGGATCGTTCCTGCCTGCTCGAGGACGAACAGCCGTCGGCTGCCGTCGGCGGCGCTACCCACGAAAACCGGCGCGGCGAGGCCCCCGACCACCTCGCGAAGGCCAATACGCGCCTGACTCAGATTGCCGGGCGAGGCGGCTGGGGACGGAGCGGGGCTGACCGACGCGGTCGACGGCGACGTCGAGGGAGCTGCGGCAGGCGTTCCAGAAGCGGTCGAACGGGGCACAGCCGTTCGCGGCGATCCCGGTTGGGGAGTCGGCTCGATGCGGCTGATCAGGAGAACGGCGAGCACCACCGCCGCACCCGCGACCAACGCTGCGAGCAGTCGAACGCGGGGGGTCATTGGGCTTGGATGCTACCGTGGCCCGAATTCATCGGCGATCGGAGGTAGGCGTGCAGGTCTTCGACATGCGCGAGATTGCCCGGCTGGAGACAGATGGCCGCCCCTACCTGGAGTTCCTGCGCGTTCCCGATTTGAGCGTCGGGTTGTACATGCTGCCGGCTGGAGGCGAGGACCGCCAGTCTCCTCATACGGAGGACGAGGTCTATTACGTGCTCGCGGGGCGATCTCGAGTCCGCGTCGGTGACGAGGTGGGCGACGTCGCCGCTGGCTCGGTCGTCTTCGTGGCGGCGCACGTCCCGCATCGATTCGAGGACATCTCGGAAGCCCTGAGCCTTCTGGTTGTGTTCGGGCCGGCCGAGGGATCGCGATGGAGCTCCGCGACTGGTAGCTAGGTGCGAGCCGAGGCGCCCTGTCGCTCCCTGACGCGGGCGGCGAGGGATCGGGCGAGCCCCGGATTCTCGCCGGTCTCGTCGTGCCGGAAGAAGACAAAGGCGTCGAGGCCGCCGTCCAGGAAGGGCACGAGGCGGTCCGCCCAGCTCGCGACGTCCACCTCCGAGTACTCGTGCCGCCGCAGCCGCACGTACAGGAATCGTCCGGTGACGATGAGCGAAGGGCGGTCTTCCGTGTCCGGCAATTCCGTCGCGCAGAGCGTCGCCCTGGCCCGTTGGAGGAGATCGAAGGTCTCGTCGACGTGCCAGGACGCGTCCTGGAACTCCATCGTCAGCGGCAGGTCCGCCGGCCAGAGCGCGAGCAGAGCCTCGAGCCGGCCGTCGTCGCGCTGGACGTTGGCCGGGACGCGATACAGGACCGTTCCGAGGCGCTCCCCGAAGAAGCGATACGGAGCCGTGAGCCAGGGCACCGAACCGGCGGGATCAGACAGCAGCGCTCGCATGGAACCGCCCTTCTGCGCCTTCACGGCGAACCGGAAGTCGGAGTGGGTGGCGGCCAGCCAGGACCGGATCTTGGCCTCGGTCGGGTGCTGGTAGAAGGTGTTGTTGAGCTCGCAGGCCGAAAGTTGACCCGCGTAGTGGGCGAGCAGGTGCTCGGGGCGCAGCCCGGTCGGATAGAAGCTGGGCGCCCACGCCGGGTAGGCGAAGCCGCTCGTTCCCGCGTACAGCGTGCCGGTCACGCTGGGAGCATAGATCGTCCCCACGATGGGTCGCCCTCGGGGGCGGCTTCCGGCCCGTGATACCGTGATCGGCACGCTTGGGCTGGTTAAAGGGGGCCAGGCCAGAGGGAGAATGACCATGCGGGTCGGCAGGAGTGCGTGGTCCCTTGGGCTCCTGTTCGGGGCCCTATCCACGGCGCCCTAGCTCTCCAGGCCCTCGGCGGCGATGACCCTCGCCGCGGACGGCGTTGCACAGCTTCGAGGCGAATTCCCGGCATTGCAGCGCCTTGAAGGCGGCCGGACCCTGGCCTTCCTCGATGGGCCGGGTGGAAC
>WNGJ01000622.1_pt1 | contig 32916 bp, 23 predicted proteins | sample 5400611 | NCBI WGS metagenome assembly WNGJ01 (sample SAMN13153375, study PRJNA577476) | soil metagenome | isolation source: 40 cm soil or saprolite under Garry oak tree replicate 1 | place: USA:California | collected 2016-06-15
GTGGGCTCGCGGTGGTCATGGATCGCTGCACGGCCATCGAGGTCGGCCGGCTGGGGCGGTAGCGCCCCGGCTCTCGCATGGCCGGGGCCGCCGCGCTTGGCCGCGGCCGCCGCGCGAGGAGCCTCGCAACACCCGGGCGGGTTGGCCGGGCGATTTGGTGGGTCTAACGCACCGCGAACCCCACGAAAACGAGCACGAAGCCCAGGACCGCGATGAGAGCGCCGGTCTGCGCCTGGCGCCTGAGGATGGCCATCGCGACCGACGCGCCCGAGGGTGAGTCGTCCCGGAAGCCACCGCGCCAGGCCGAGTAGCGCGCTTCGTTCGCGTCCTGTTCCTTGAGCGCCTTGTAGCGAGCCCACGGCTTGCGCGCACGGCCGTAACCCGCGGCGATCAGCGCGATCCCGCCGAGCCAGAAGACCAAATTCAGCATGCCCACTCAGGCATCTGCGGCGGGGCGGTCGAGGCGCTCCCGCAGCGCGGCTTGCACGACGCCAGCATTCGCCTGGCCGCGCGTCGCCTTCATGACCTGACCGACCAGGAAGCCGACCGCCTGCGGTTTGCCCGCGCGATAATCGCCGACCGCTGCGGGGTTGGCGGAAAGGACCTCATCGACGATGTCGGACAGCGCCGAAGCATCCGAAATCTGGCGAAAGCCGCGGGCCGCCACGATCCCGGAGACCGCCTCCCCACTCCGCAGGTGCTCGCCGAGGACCTCCTTCGCGTTGGCCCGCGAAAGCTCGCCGGCGGCAACCCGTCGCAGCAGATCGGCCAGCTCGGCAGCGCTGGAACGCCCGACCAGACCGTCGGGCGTCCGCTCCTGGATCTCCTTCGCCGCTCGACCGTAATCGCCCGCGACCAGGTTCGCGACCTCCTTGGGCGGCAGGCTCGGATCCGATGCGAGAACTGCGCTGAAGGCTGCCGACATGGCCGGGTCGGCCACGATGACCGCGGCATCGTAGGCGGAGAGCCCAAGCTCGCTCGTATAGCGCGAGCGGCGGGCCGTCGGCAGCTCGGCCAACCGCGCCCGAACCTCGTCGAGCCACACCGCATCGACCTTGAGCGGCGGCAGATCCGGTTCCGGGAAGTACCGGTAGTCCTCCGAGGTTTCCTTCAGGCGCATCTGGTAGGTCGAGCCTCGACCATCGTCCCAGCCGCGCGTCTCCTGGACGAGTGGCTGGCCGGCGTCGAGAGCAGCAGCCTGGCGCTCGATCTCGAAGTTGACCGCCCGCTCGACCGAACGGAACGAATTCATGTTCTTGACCTCGACCCGCGTGCCGAACGCCTCCGTGCCGCGCGGTCGCAAGGAGACGTTGGCTTCGACGCGCATCTGGCCCCGCTCCATGTCGGCATTGCTGACACCGATCGCTCGCAGCAGGAGCTGGAGCTCCTCCGCGTAGCGGCGAGCCGCCTCTGCCGACCGGACATCGGGCTCCGTGACGATCTCCATCAGCGGCGCTCCTGAACGGTTGAAGTCGACCAGGCTCACCTTCCGGCCATCAGGCGTCGTGGCGTGGACGAGCTTCGCCGTGTCCTCCTCGAGGTGGGCGCGGGTGATACCGACGGTGACGTCCCCTCCCGATGTCCCGAACGTCAACCGTCCGGCGGCGGCCAGCGGGATCGCGTACTGGCTGATCTGGTAGCCCTTGGGCAGATCCGGATAGAAGTAGTTCTTGCGCTCCCACCGAGTCGTTGCGGCGATGGTCGCGTCGATCGCCAGCCCGGTCGTCAGCACGTGCTCGACCGCCAGCCGGTTGATCGTTGGTAGGGCGCCGGGCAAGCCAAGGCAGACGGGACACGTGTGGGTGTTCGGCGGTGCGCCGTCGTAGTCGGTCGAGCAGCCGCAGAACATCTTGCTCGCGGTCCGGAGCTGGCAGTGGACCTCGATTCCGATGACCGGCTCGTACCGTTCGAGGACGGACGCGGGTACACCAGTGGGCGGAGCGGCGCGCACGGCGGTCATCGCACGAGGATGGCGTCGCCGACGGACAACAGGTACAGCCCGTACATCGCCACAACCAGCCAGCCAACCGCGAGGAAGACTCGTCTGGCGAAGAGCCGGACTCGGGGGCGCTCGATGACCGGCCTCGTGGCCTCGAGCGCGGTCCGGGTCGGGTCGCCGTCGTGGACCAGCGGGCCGATCGCCTCGCGGGCCATGACATAGCTCCGCCAGCCTCCGGCGGCAGCGAGGAACACGCCGGACGTGATCAGGACGAAGGCCACGCCGTTAGTTTCGCACAGCCGCCGAGCGGTTCAGCGCCTCCAGCTGCCCCGCCAGAGCGGCCCGACGCCGGCCCACGGCGCCCCGAGCCCGCTTCATTCCGGGGTGAATAAGAAAGCGGTGCACCACGTTCACTCAGGCACCGGTAGGTACAAATCTGAATGTCGCCACGCTAGTTGTGGGCGGATCCTAGTCAGGGCTGAATAGCGCTCGGGTTTCACCAGGAGAGTCGGGCCATGCCGGCCTGCTACGAGGGACGATGATGCTCCACGAACCGGCCGATTCGAACGAGCGCCTCCTGGAGCTGCTCGTAGGAGGTCGCGTAGCAGGCGCGCACGTGGCCCTCGCCCGACGGCCCAAATGCGCCACCCGGCACGACCGCCACGTGTTCTTCCTCGAGAAGCCGCTCCGTGAACGTCTCCGAGTCCATGGCCGTTGCGGGCGTGACCTGCGGGAACGCGTAGAAGGCGCCTTTCGGCTCGAACGTGCGCAGCTCCAGCGCGTTCAGCCCGTCGACGAACATCCGCCGTCGCCGGTCGTACTCGGCGAGCATCCGCTGCACCTCGCTCTCACCCGATCGCAAGGCCTCAAGCGCGGCGTCCTGGGCGGTCGTCGGGGCCGACATGATGCCGTACTGGTGGACCTTCACGATGCCTTCGAGGATCACCGACGGCGCGCACAGCCAGCCGACGCGCCAGCCGGTCATCGCGTACGCCTTCGAGAAGCCGCCCATCAGGATCGTCCGCTCGCGCATGCCCGGCAGTGCGCTGAACGCCCGATGGCGGTACGAGCCATAGGCCAGACGATCGTAGATCTCGTCGGAGTAGACCAGCAGGTCGTGGCGCTCGGCGAGGAGGGCCAGCTCGTCCTGCACAGCGTCCGGCAGGACCGCCCCGGTCGGGTTGCACGGATAGCCCAGGAACAGCGCCTTGGTCCTGGGGCTGATTGATGCCTCGACCTGCAGCGGGTCGAGAGCGAAGTCGTCCTCCATGCGAGTCGCCACGTGGCGCACCACGCCGCCCGCGAAGATCACTGCCGGCGCATAGGCAACGTACGAGGGCTCGTGCAGGATCACCTCGTCGCCCGGATCGCAGGTCGCCCGGAGGGCGAGGTCGACCGCCTCGGAGGCGCCGACCGTGATCAGGATTTCGCTGGCAGGATCGTACTGGACGCCGTAGCGCCGCTCCAGATGATCCGAGAGAGCGCGGCGCAGTTCGATAGTCCCGTAGTTGGAGGTGTAGTGGGTCCGTCCGCGGCGGAGGCTGGCGATGCCCGCCTCGACGATCGGCTCGGGAGTATCGAAGTCGGGCTCCCCGACGCCCAGGCTGATGACGTCCTCCATCGTGGCCAGGATGTCGAAGAAGCGGCGAATGCCCGATGGCGGAACCGCGCGCACGCGCTCGGACAGTGCCCGGTCGGCCAATGGGCCGCGCGCAGAACCGGTCAGGACCCGTGGGGTCGTTTCGGCTTTCAGGGTCGCCTCGTCTTCAGCTGTCGGTTGCAGTGCGGGCTCGACTCGGGCGTCAATCGTCATGACGCAGAGAGTACGCCCGCTCGCTCGGCCGGGGTCGGCGTGCCGGGATCGTCGGCACGTGCGAGATCGGCGGGCTCCAATCCGCGCCAGTCCGCACCGGCGGTGATGGCCTCATACGCACGCGACAGGTGAAAGAGCTCGAGCTCGGACCAGGCAGCGCCGATGAACTGCAGGCCGACCGGGAGCCCATCCGCGAGTCCACAGGGCACCGAGATCCCGGGTAGTCCGGCCATGTTGACCGGCAGCGTGCACGCGTCGGACAGGTACATGGAGACCGGGTCCGCCATCTTTGCGCCGAACGGGAAGGCGACCGTGGGGCTCGTCGGGGCGACGAGGGCATCGAAGCCTTCCAACCACAGCCGGTCGAAGTCCTGCTTGATGAGGGTGCGGACCTTCTGGGCCTTGAGGTAGTAGGCGTCGTAGTAGCCGGCCGAAAGCGCGTACGTTCCGAGCATGATCCGCCGTTTCACCTCCGGCCCGAAGCCACGGCCGCGAGTCGCCAGATAATTCTCCAGGACGGTGCCGTTCCCCAGGCGCGGCCCGTAGCGGATCCCGTCATACCGGGCGAGATTGGCAGAGGCCTCGGCCGGCGCGACGATGTAGTACGTAGCCAGCCCGTAGTCGGTGTGGGGAAGGCTGACCTCGTCGACCCGAGCGCCCGCTGCTTCGAGCGCCGCCACGGCCGCTCGGACGCGGTGCTCCACCTGCGGCTCCATGCCCGCGACGAAGTACTCGCGGGGCAGCCCGAGACGCTTGCCCCGGAGCCACCCAGCCGCTTCGTCGTCGGCGGCGGGCAGGCTCAGCAGCTCGTCGGGAACCGACACCGGCGCCGACGTCGAATCGCGCTCGTCTCGGCCGGCCACGGCGTGAAGCAGCGCGGCGGCGTCCCTGGCGTTCCGTGCAAACGGCCCGATCTGGTCGAGCGAGCTCGCGAAGGCCACGATCCCATAGCGGCTGACGCGACCATAGGTCGGCTTGAGCCCGACGATCCCGCACAGTGCCGCGGGCTGGCGGATGGAGCCGCCCGTGTCCGTGCCGATGCTCACCGGCGCATGGAAAGCGGCCACCGCGGCCGCCGAGCCGCCACTCGACCCGCCGGGCACCCGATCGAGCGCCCATGGGTTCGCCGTCGGGCCATAGGCGGAATGCTCAGTCGACGAGCCCATCGCGAACTCGTCCATGTTGGTCTTGCCGAGGATGACCGCGCCGGCGTCGCGAAGCCGTTCCGTGATGTGCGCGTCGTATGGCGCCCGGTACCCGTCGAGGATCCGGGAGCCCGCAGTGGCCTTGCCGCCCGCCACGCTCACCAGGTCCTTCAGCGCGATCGGGATCCCGAGGATCGGATGGAGCGCGTCGACCGCCCGCGCTCCCTCGGCTCGTGCAGCCGCGAGCCGCGCGTCGGCGGCGTCGGCTTCCGCGAGCGCCCGGTCGCGGTCGATCGTGAGCCAGGCATTGAGTGCCCGGTTCTGGCGCTCCGCTAGCGCGAGGTGCGCCTCAGTCAACTCGCGGGCGGTGACGTCTCCGTGGCGCAGGAGGCGTGCCATCTCGTGCGCGTGGAGCCGCGTCAGATCGATCACGGGACGCTTCTGCCCGTGGCACCCCGGAAGCGGTCGTCCCTCATGGCTCCGAGTCGCCGATGATGGGCGGAACGACGATGAAGTCACCGTCGCGTTCGGGAGCGTTTGCCAGCGCTTCGTCGGGCGTGAATGACGGTTGGACCACGTCGTCCCGCAGGATGTTCTCGAGCTCGATCGTCTGGGCAGTTGGCGGGATCGCGTCGGTGTCGAGCTGCGCCAGGATCGCGTACTGGTCGAGGATGTGGTTGAGCTGCCCCTCGAGACGTGCGAGTTCCTCGTCGGTCAGGCCCAGGCGGGCCAGATGGGCGACGTGGGCGACGTCGTCCCGCGACAGGGTGGCCATCGACCGATGATAGCCGAGGGGGTCCCGCGAACCAGCTGTGGCGCGTGATCTCGTACGATCGGGCGGTGTCTGCCATGGCCGCCGCCATCCGCCCGATGACCCAGCGCGACGTCGCTCCGGCGGCGGAAGCCTTGCTTCGTGGGCAATGGGGCGATCGCCGTGCGTTTTTCGACTTCGCCGTGCGGCATCCCGAGTGCGAGCCGATGGTCGCCGAGGTCGGGCGCACCATCGCGGGCACGGTCGTCGCGACGCGCCACGGCTTCACAGGCTGGATCGGGCTGGTCTTCGTATCGGAGGACCAGCGCCGTGCCGGGCTCGGGAGCGCGCTGACCAAGGCAGCCCTGGAACGGCTTGAACAGGCCGCGTGTCGAACCATCAGCCTGGTCGCCACGGACATGGGCCGGCCGATCTACGAGCGCCTGGGTTTCGAGGTGGTGGGCCGGTACATCGGCTTGACAAGGCCCGGCGCGCCGACCGACGGCGACGACGATGGGGCCACAGCGCGGGCCTTCCACCTCCGGGACCTGGATGCGGTCTGCCGGCTGGACGCCTGGGCTACGGGCGAGGACCGCTCGCATCTCCTGCAGGCGATCGCGCTGGAAGGCGCGGGCATCGTCGTGGACGCCGCCTCGGGATCGCGGAGGCTGCGCGGTGGAGGCCCCCGAATTCGAGGCTTCAGCCTGCCCTCCGGCTGGGGCGGCTGGCCGACGATCGCCACTACCCCCGGGGACGCGCTTCTCCTGCTGGAGGGCATCCGCCGGACACGCGGCACCGATCGCGCGCTTCACAACGCCGTCCTGGAACAGAACGTCCCCGGTCGGAGGTTGCTGCTAGACGCGGGCTGGCAGGAGACCTGGCGAGGTGTCCGCATGATCCGGGGCGAGCCGCTCGACTGGCACCCAGACGCGATCTACGGGCAGTTCAACTTCGGCCTGGGCTGAGTCAAGGCCTCGCCGCCAGCCGAGCCTCAGCTAGGTCTCCCCGGCGAGCACGCGGCGGAAGCCTGCTTCGTCGAGGACCGGGACCCCCAGCTCCTGGGCCTTTTCCAGCTTCGAGCCAGCGTTTTCGCCCGCGACGAGGTAGTCCGTCCTGCGTGACACAGAGCCAGCCGCCTTCCCGCCGGCCGCCCGGATCGCATCCTCGGCCTCCTCGCGCGAGAAGCCGGACAACGTGCCAGTCACCACGAGCGACTTGCCGGCCAACGGTCCACCACCCGCCGCGGCCGCGCGAGGTGCCGGGGGCTCCGGCTCGACACCGACCTGGACGAGGTCCTCGAGCACCTCCCTCCCCGGTCCGCCTTCGCCGAAGTATTCGGCCAGGCTTGCCGCCACGTTCGGGCCCACCCCCGCGATCTCCTCGAACCGCTCCGGGCGCTCGCGCGCCGTCTCCGACAGGAACCGAGCTGCGCGCGCAAACCAACCGCCGCGCCCACCCATAGGCTCACCCTCGTGGGGCGGCACCTGCTCGGCCAGCCAGCCGGCCATGTCGATGGCCGTCGTCCAGCCGACCTGCGGAATGCCCAGCGCGGCGATGATGCGCTCGAGCGGGCGACGGCGGGCTCGCTGGATCGCCCGGTGCAGGTTCTCGGCGCTCTTGCGGGCAAAGCGCTCCAACGACTCCAGGTCTTCGACCGACAGACGGTAGAAGTCGCCCCGCCGCCCGATCAGGCCCCGCTGGAGGAGCTGGCTGAGCACCACCCAGCCGGCGCCTTCGATGTCCATCCCGCCGCGCCCGGCAAAATGGCCGTATTCCTGTGCGACGCGCGCCGGGCACGCCAGATTCGGGCAGTAGTGGCGGACCGCGCCCTCGTCGCGAACGACTGGCGTGCCGCAGACGGGGCACTGCGCCGGCATCTCGTACTCCCGCTCGTCGCCGGTTCGCTTCTCGACCAGCGACCGGACGACTTCTGGGATCACGTCGCCGGCCTTCTGCAGGATCACGTGGTCCCCGATTCGGATGTCCCTGCGCCGAACCTCGTCCAGGTTGTGCAGGGTGGCTCGCGCCACGGTCGAGCCGGCGACCTTGGCGGGACGCAGGTGGGCGACCGGTGTGAGGGTGCCCGTTCGGCCAACGTACGGGACGATGTCCTCCACGACGGTCTCGACCTGCTCGGGCGGGAACTTGTAGGCGATCGCCCAGCGCGGTGCGCGGGCCACCATCCCCAGCCTTGCCTGCTGGTCAAACCGATCCACCTTGACCACGACCCCATCGGTCTCGTATGGCAGATCGTGGCGAGCCTCGCGCCAGCGCTCCGTGAATTCGATCACGGCTTCGATGTCGAGCCCTTCCTCGCGCTCGGGATTGACCGGGAAGCCGAGCTGCTCCAGGCGCTTCAACGCCTCTGCCTGGCGGCTGACCCCCGGCGCCGCCGAGTCGACGGATTCGCCGGCCTGCTCGAGGGTCGGCGCGGCCGCCGACTCCTCGATGAGCTGGTAGAACCACGCCGAGAGGCGGCGGGAGGCCGTCACGCCCGGGTCGAGCTGGCGCAGGGAACCCGCGCCGCTGTTGCGCGGGTTGGCATACAAGGGCAGGCCCGCTTCTTCGCGCTCGGCGTTGATCCGCGCGAATTCGGCCTTGGGCATGAAGACCTCGCCGCGGGCTTCCACGGTTGCCGGGCCACGGAGGCGGCCCGGGATTCCGGTCACGGTTCGCAGGTTGGCTGTCACGTTCTCGCCGGTGAACCCGTCGCCCCGCGTCGCGCCCTCCGCGAATCTGCCCCGCTCGTAGTGCAGCGACACCGCGAGGCCATCGATCTTGAGCTCAGCCACGTAGCGCAGCTCGGCTGCTTCTTCGGGCGCGCCCGGCAAACCCAGGCCGCGGCGCACTCGTGAATCGAAGGCGCGCAGCTCGTCGTGTGAGAACGCGTTGCCCAGGGACAGCATGGGCCGGCGGTGGCGGACCTCGTCGAACGTGCCGGATGGGGCGCCGCCTACGCGCTGCGTTGGCGAGTCCCGCGTGACCAGGGCCGGAAAGGCTGTCTCCAGCGCGACCAGCTCGCGGAACAGCTGGTCGTACTCGGCATCGCTCAGCTCGGGCGCGTCCTGACCGTAGTACAGCTCGTTGGCGCGCCGGATCTGCTCACTGAGCTCGGCGTGCCGGGCTTCGGCCTGGTCCGGCGCGAGCGCGGCTGCGGCATTCGCCAGCTCGGGATCGACGGGGAGACGCTCGCCGGCGTCGAGGATCTGGGCCACGAGCCAAGGATACGAGGGCCGACCCGATTTCGACGTTCAGCGACGACGGCCGAGGAAGCGATCGCCTATCGCGCGGAAGGAGTTCAACCTGTGCGCTCGAGGCCGGCCAGGCTTGCCAGCATCGTCTTGTGCCCAACCGATGGGTCCCGAAAGGCCACCGTGACCTCCTCGTCCGCGCGCGTCAGCTTCGAGGTGACCACGATTCCGTCTCCGAACCTGCCGTGGTGGACGCGATCGCCATCCCGGAATTGCCGCTCGCCGGGGATCACTGGCCGCGGTGCAGGGCGAATCTCCGAAACGCGTCGGCCGCCGCCGTCCTCGTGCCCCGAATCGCCGCCATCGTCCACCGCCGTGCCGTCATCCCAGGCGTCCACCGCGCGGCCCAACCGGCCGGAGCGCGCACCCGCCGCAAATGCGTCGCGGCGGGCAGCAAGATCGCGACTCGGCTGGAACCCTCCAACGGGTGGCGCGCCCGGCTGGCCGCTGCCTTCGCGCCACGCGCCTCCGCCAGCCGTGATCGGGGTGCCGAAACGGGACGCTCGACGCCGGTCGAACATGAACTCGAGGTCGAGGGCTTCAGCACGTTCCTCCCCGTCCACCACCAGCAGCGGCCCCTCCATCAACTCCGGGGGGATCTCCAACAGGAAGCGCGATGGGATGGACAGCTGGCCCATGCCGCGGAACACCCGCCGCGAGGCATGCGTGAGGTACAGCCGTCGCTTGGCCCGCGTGATCCCGACGTAGGCGAGTCGGCGCTCCTCCTCCAGCTCCTTCTCGTCGTCGAGCGATCGACTGTGCGGGAAGAGGCCTTCCTCGAGGCCGGCGATGAACACGACCGGGAACTCGAGACCCTTGGCAGCGTGGAGGGTGATGAGCGTGACCGCGTCGGCCTCGCCTTCGTAGGAGTCCTGGTCTGCGACGAGAGCGGTCTCCTCCAGGAGGCGGTCGAGGGCGTCCTCCGGCGACAGGTCGTCGTAGCGCGTGGTGACCTCGCGCAGCTCGAGCAGGTTCGCCCAGCGTTCCTCGCCGTCCTCCGATCCGTCGGCCAGCATCGCGCGGTAGCCCGACGCCTCGAGGACCTCGTCGAGGAGCTCCGGCAGCGGCAGCACCCCAATCCGGGTCCGCAGCCGCGCGACCAGCGCCGCAAACCCGGCGAGCGCGTTGCGGGTCCGGGAAGGGAGCGTCTCGAGGCCGTGGGATGCTGCGCCGCCGGCCTGGATCGCCTCCCAGAACGTGATTTCGTCGCGGGCGACAGCTCCGCGCAACGCCTCGATGGTCTTGTCGCCGATCGCCCGGGCCGGAACGTTGATGATCCGCTCGAAGCTGACCGTATCCGTATCGGAGCGAAGGATCCGCAGGTAGGAAAGGGCGTCCTTGACCTCGCGCCGCTGGTAGAAGCGCGTGCCACCGACCAGCTGGTACCGGATGCCGTAGCGCAGGAACGCCTCCTCGATGGCTCGCGACTGGGCGTTCATCCGATACATGACGGCGATGTCCTGCGAGCGCAGGGGGTCTTCGTCGTCCGCCCGGCGGGTCAGCGCGGAGCCGGGGCCGCCGATCAGCGACTCGACCTGGCGGGCGATCCACTCGGCTTCCTCTTCCTCGCTGAAGGCCTCGAAGCGCTGGATGCGCCGGCCACCGGCGTTCTCGGTCCACAGCTGCTTGTCCTTGCGCGCGGCGTTCCGGCTCACCACGGCATGGGCGGCATCGAGGATCAGCTGAGTGCTCCGATAGTTCTGCTCGAGCTTGATCACGGCCGTGTCGGGGTAGTCGCGCTCGAAGTCGAGGATGTTGCGAAGGTCGGCGCCCCGCCAGGAATAGATCGACTGGTCGTCGTCGCCAACGACGCACAGGTTGCGGTGCCGTTGGGCAAGCGCGCGCACCCACAGGTATTGGGGCCGATTGGTGTCCTGATACTCGTCAACGTGGAGGTACCGCCAGCGATCCTGGTAGCGCGCCAGGACCTGCGGCGCCCCTTCGAACAGGTGAACGGCCTCCAGCAAAAGGTCGTCGAAGTCGAGCGCATTGGCGGCCTTCAGTCGTTCCCGATAGCGACGCGCCAGCCGGGCAACGACGCGCTCGTAGTGATTGAGCAACCGTTCGTCGGCGGCGCCCAGGTCGACCAGATCATTCTTGGCGCGGCTGATCGAGCCGAGCACGGCAGCCGGGCGGTACTCGCCGGTGGCCGGCAGGTCCTCCTCGCGCAGGATCTGCTTCATCAACGTCTGCTGGTCGTCCGTGTCGTAGATGACGAAGCGCCGATCGATCCCGATCGACTCGCCGTCGCGACGCAGGACACGCGCGCAGATCGCGTGGAAGGTCCCCGCCTGCACGTCCCGGCCCGCCTCGCCGACGAGCGACAGGATTCGTTGACGAAGTTCGGCGGCAGCCTTGTTGGTGAACGTCACGGCCAGGATCTGCCACGGCCGGACGCCCTTGACCCCGACCAGGTACGCGACCCGATGGGCCAGCACGCGCGTCTTGCCGCTGCCCGCCCCGGCGAGGATGAGAAGGGGGCCCTCGGTCGTCGTGACGGCCTCGGCCTGGGGAGCATTCAGATTGGCCAGAATTCGGGCCGCCAAAGCCTCCGTCGCGGCCACCCGCCCGTCCGAGGCGGACTCGGCCGACGCCCCGTCGCGGAGGTCCGGCGGGGGCGGCGGCTCCTCATCGAAGGCCGGCTCTGCAGCCAGCCTCCCGTCCGGCTCGAACTGGAACGATTGGCTCGCGAGTTCGTCCTGGTCCGGTTCGGGAAGCTCCCCGCGGCGGGCACGCCCGGACCGCCTGGGCGTCGTGGGATTCACCGCCGCATTGTAGGTCGGCGGGCTCTCCAGATGATTTCCAGGCCGGGTTCCGTGAGGCGGCCGGCGGACCGATCCGTGGCCGTGCGCGGTCAGCGGATCTGGTCGGCGCTGGGCGCGTCGATCGAGACGGGAGCGTCGAAGTTCGACAGTTCGACAGTGATCACCAGATTGCCCTGGTCACCGCCGTTGACAGCCATCGTGAGCTTGACCGGTCGGAAGTCGCTCTTCTGGGTATACAGATCGAGGGTCCCGTCGCCGCTGACGCCAGTGGTCGGTGTCCCGATCGCGTTCAGATCGGCGCTGGTGACCTTCACCTGGACGTGATAGCAGTCGGCGCTTCCGCACTTCTCGTCACCGAGCTTGGTGGGTGGGGACGACAGCTTGTTCAGTGCGGTGGTCAGATCGCCCAGGGCCTTCGTCGGATCGGTGTTCACGGCGCTCGAGGCGGAGGTCGACTTCGTGTACTTGTCGCCCTGGAGGCTGATCTTGGTGTACGTGGTGTCGGCGATCTGGATCAGGTCCGCGGTCACGTTGAGGAGCGCTGGCACCGCGATGGCGATGTGGGCCTTCTTGTCGGGAACGTTCACGTCACCCTGCATCGTCGTGCCCTGCAGGTTGAGCGCAGTGGGATTCCCTGTGCCGGTGATGTCGAGCTTGACCGAACCAGACACGTCCAGCTTGAGGTGGGCCGTCTTCAGGCCCTGAAGGGACACGACCGATTTGGTCATGATCTCCTTGGGGTCCGTGACGGCCGGCACGGACGAGCAGGCGCCGACGACGAGCACGGCGGCTGCAACCAGGGACGCGAGGCGGCGAAACATTTCTTCTCTCCCGACGGCGCTTCAATCCGGGTGACGGCGTGGGGAGGGTGCCCGCCGGTCGGGCTTCTGTCAAACACCCGAAGGTACCCGGGAATCGAAACCCCGGACCGGCGGACCGGCCCGGGGCTCCTGTGACGGAGTTGGTGTCGGGGATTAGAAGTCCATGTCCCCGCCGTGTCCGTGCGGACCGCCGGCGGGTGCCTTCTCCTTCTCGGGGAGATCGGTCACCAACGTCTCCGTGGTCAGGACCATGGCCGCGATGGAGGCCGCGTTCTGCAGCGCAGAACGGGTCACCTTGGCCGCGTCGACGATGCCCGCCGTGAACATGTCCCTGTACTCGCCCTTGAGGGCGTCAAAGCCGGTGCCGAGCTTGGACTTGGCAACGGTCTCCACGACGACCTCGCCGCGCGCGCCGGCATTGTCGGCGATCTGGCGGACCGGAGCTTCGAGAGCGCGGCGGACGATGTCCACCCCGATCTGCTCCTCGCCATCGAGCTTGAGCTTGTCGAGAGCCGGGATGGCCTGCAGCAGCGTCGTGCCACCACCGGCGACGATCCCCTCCTCGACGGCCGCGCGGGTCGTCGATAGAGCGTCTTCGATGCGGTGCTTCTTCTCCTTCAGTTCGACCTCGGTGGCCGCGCCGACCTTGATGACGGCGACGCCGCCCGACAGCTTGGCCAGGCGCTCCTGGAGCTTCTCTTTGTCGTAGTCGGACGTGGTTTCCTCGATCTGGGCCTTGATCTGGCCCATGCGGCCCTTGATCTCCTCGGGCTTGCCCGCGCCGTCGACGATCGTGGTGTCGTCCTTGGTCGCGACGACCCGGCGGGCCTGGCCGAGATCCTCGAGCTGGACCGAGTCGAGCTTGCGCCCAATCTCCTCGCTGATGACGGTGCCGCCGGTCAGGACGGCGATGTCACGCAGCATCTCCTTTCGCCGATCGCCGAAGCCCGGTGCCTTGACGGCCAGCACCTGGACGGTGCCGCGCAGCTTGTTGACCACCAGGGTGGCCAGTGCCTCACCGTCGACGTCCTCGGCGATGATGAGCATGGGCTTGCCCTGGGAGACGGCCTTCTCGAGCGCCGGCAGGACGTCCGGCACGGCCGAGATCTTCTTGTCGGTGATGAGGATGTAGGGGTTCTCGAGCACCGCTTCCATCCGGTCGGGGTTGGTCACGAAATAGGCGCTGATGTAGCCCCGGTCGAACTGCATGCCCTCGGTGTATTCCTTCTCGAGGCCCAGGCTCTGGCCCTCTTCGACGGTGATGACGCCGTCCTTGCCGACCTTGTCCATCACCTCGGCGATGATCTCGCCGACCTCTGGATCGGCGGCACTGATGGCGGCCACGGCCGAGATCTGCTCGCGCGTGTCCACCTTGCGGGACTGATTCTTGATCTCCTCTACGACGACCTCGACGGCCTTCTCGAGACCGTGCTTGAGGATCATCGGGTTGGCCCCGGCGCTCACCGTCCGGAGGCCTTCGCTGACCATCGACTGGGCCAGGACGACAGCGGTCGTGGTGCCGTCGCCGGCGACGTCGTCGGTCTTGGTCGCGACTTCCTTGAGCAGCTGGGCGCCCATGTTCTCGAACGGATCGTCGAGCTCGATGTCGCGGGCGATGGTCACACCATCATTAGTGATGGTGGGTGACCCGAACTTCTTGTCGAGCACGACGTTGCGGCCCTTTGGGCCGAGCGTGACCCTGACGGCATCGGCCATCCGGTCGATGCCCTGCTTGAGCTCGCGGCGAGCGGTTTCGTCGAAAATGAGTTGCTTTGCCATGTGGGGGTTTTCCTCCAGGTCTGGTGGTGCGGCAGCCGGAGCGGGGTCAGTCCTCGACGACGGCGAGGATGTCCTTCTGGCTGACGATGAGGAGATCCTCCTCGTTCACCTTGAACTCGGTGCCCGCGTACTTGGCATAGAGGACCTTCTGGCCCTGTTTGACGTCGATCTGCTCGCGCTTCCCGTCGTCGAGGATGCGGCCGGGACCGACGGCCAGGATCTTGCCCTCCTGGGGCTTCTCCTTGGCGGTGTCGGGCAGGACGATGCCACTCTTGGTGGTCTCTTCGCGCGGGGTCGGTTGGATGACCACGCGATCACCGAGCGGGCGAAGCTTGGTCTTGGTAGCGGTGGCTGTGGCCAAGGTGCGATCCTCCTTCGACGACCGCGATCGGGCCGTCAGTCTGTGCCTGGGACGGGCGCCCCGAGGGCGCGAGCCGATCCCGATACCGGATGGATAAGCGCTGGCGGTGAGCCATTTCCGACGTCGCGCGATATGGCGCCGACCGGAGGGCTCAGGCCGCTTGGCACTCTGACTGTGAGAGTGCTAATACTCTAAAGGAGTGGCGTCGCAGCTGTCAACCGCGAAAGCAGGCGGGTTTCCCTTAGCTTGGAAACTGCGAAAGGACGCCGTTTTCCCGTCCCCTGCCAGCCCGGGTGGTGGTAACCAGTCAAAGGGCACGTGAAGCCTCGTGCAAGCTTGCGAATCGCCCCGTTTCTCCCCGCCCCGCAGCTCAGGTCGGGATAGCGAAGGCTGGCCAACCGCCCCGACCCAGGCGGAGATCACGTTTGCAGCACGGCCGATGGTAGATGCCGGTAAGCAGTCGCCGCTGATGGCCTGGACCAGTGTCCGGCCGGCTAGGCTGGTCGCTGCCGAGGAAGAACGTGGTCGTAGCTCGCCACGAGCTGCCCACCCAGGGTCTCCGGATCCACGCCCCGCCGCTCGCCGAGCCAGTGGGCAGTCACTGCCACGAACTCCGGCTCGTTACGACGGCGCGGCGCACCCGGGGGTGACAAGAACGGCGAATCGGTCTCCACCAGGAGGCGATCGGCCGGCACGAGGCGGGCAACCTCGGCCGAAGGCTCCTCGCCGGCACGGAAGACCAGGCCCGAAAAGCTCACGCCCAAGCCCAGCCGCAATATCGCTTCCGCGTAGTCGGCCGGGCCCGAGTACGAGTGGATGATCGCGGGGGGCCTACCGCCGAAGGCGGCCACTGCGGCCGGATCGTCGAAGCCGGCGCGACCGAGCTCGGCGAGGAGCGCGTCCTGGGCGTCGCGTTGGTCGGCGGCTGAGCGGCAGTGGAGAACGGCCGGCTTTCCGAGCTCGAGCGCGAGCGCCAGGTTCCGGCGCAGGTTGGACAGTTGCGCCTCGGCCGGTGAGAAGACTCGGTCGAAATCGAGACCGGTCTCCCCCACGGCGACGACCCGCTCGTCGCCCGCCGCCTCGACGAACCAGGGCCAATCTTCATCGGGAACATTGGCCGCATCGTGCGGATGAACGCCCACGGCCACGTCGATCCACGGGAATCGCTCGGCGAGCTCGAACGCTCGCTCGCACGAGGCGCGGTCCCAGCCGGGGACGAGCAGCCGTTCGACGCCAGCCAGGCGCGCGCCACCGAGGACCAGGTCGGCGTCCCCTTCGAATCGGTCCGCCTGCAGGTGGCAGTGGCTGTCGACCAGGCGCACGCGTCAAACCGACGCGGCGATCGTGTCCCCGGCGCGCGGCTCGACCCATCGCGTCTCGGGCAGGGGGCCGAGGATCGGCACGACTTCGCACCCCGCGTAAAGGGCGCGAGCCGCCTCGACGAGATCGCCGGATTCGATCCCGTTGCGTGCGGCGATCAGGGCGGCATCGGCCAAGGCGTCGGCAGCTGGCAGCGGACAGCCCAGCGCCTCCATCTCATCTGCGACTCCTCGGAGCTGCTGGATCGATGCCTTGTCGCCGGCGGCCAGTGCATTCGCCCAGCGCAAATCCAGGTGGCGCATGACGCCGCTCGCGTGTCGAGACACAATGCGGAATCCCTCAAGGCCGGTCGCCAACGCATTGGCATCGTCCAGGCGAAGGGCCATCCTCACGAGCCAGCGCTGCGCATCGATGACCGGGGATCCGGGCAGTCTTTCGATCGCCTGACGAAGCCCTAGCATGGCGGCATTGGGATCCTCGCGCCACGTCCGCCAGGACTCCCACATTGCCTCGTACGGCGCGCCCTGTGGATCGAGGCCGGAGGCGGTCGTCAACCGCGCCCGCTCGATCTCGACGTCGGCCGCCGCGTCAAGGTCGCCCTTGAAATACCGAACCCAGCCCAATCCCAGTCGCGAGACCGCCGCCTTGGGCTCGTCGCCCACTGCCCGGGATGCCGCGGCTGCCTCCTCGTAGTAGTGGGTGGCCTCGCGGAGCTCGCCCCGTTCGAAGTACTGATCGGCGATGTTCTGCGCGATCCACGCCGTGGTCGTCCGGTCGCCGGCACGCCGGCTCGCCTCCAGTCCTTCCTGGAGAATTGGTCCCACCTCGGAGGAGGGCGAGCCGTTCTCCCACATGACCGCGGGCACGTTCACGAAACAACGGGCAACCAGGATGTGGTCGCGCGCTTCGCGCGCGAGTCGGAAGCTTTCCGTCAGAAAGGGAAGTGACCCTTTGAGATCGCCGGTCCTGCTAAGCACAATGCCGAGATCGTGAATGGCCCACCGTTCGACGTCGGAAGCGCCGACCGCACGAGCCTCATCGACCGCCAGCTCGAGGGGCGGTCGGGCCTCGGCGACAGGGCCGGCCCGCCAGTACGTCCACCCCAACCGCGCCCGAAGCAGGGCTCGGGCTGATGTCGGCTCGCCTTCGAGCGCTGCGATTCCGGCGCGCAGGACAGCACGTGCCTCCTCGACGCGTTCCAGGTTGAGAAGGCAGTGGCTGGATTGAGCGCGCAGGCGACCCAGCAGCTGATCGTCGTCGCCGGTTCGGTCGGGTAGACCCTCGAGTAGGCGGATCGCGTCCTCCAGAGCTGCCAGAAGCCGTTCCACGGGCACGTTCCCAAGGGTCCCGAGGTAGAACTCCTCAGCCAGCGCGGCTCTCTCGCGGACCGGCATCTCGAGGATGGTGGCCTGGTCGACGGCAAGCCTAAGCCACTGACCCGCCGACTCGAGCTGATAGAGGTCGGCTGCGCGGGCGCCGGCACGTCTCGCGTACGAGTACGTCTGGCGGCGAAGATCGGCCATCCGGTCGGGCGGGGTCCCACCCAGCTCTTCCTCGTAACGCAGCGCCGCGAGGTAGTGCGATGCGAGGAGCTCGACCATCTCGTCCGTCCGGTCGGCCAGGATGTCCTCGGCCCAGTGGGCGACGGCCAGGTGCTTGGCGGCGCGTTCGCGCTTCGGCAGCGAGTCGTAGGCAACGTCCCGAATCAGGACGTGGCGAAAGCCAAACTCCGAGGCGCCCGCCAGGATGGAGGGTTCACGCGGGACGACCAGCTCCTTGATCCGCAGCCGACGCAGAGCATCTCGGACGGGCGCGGTGCCACTTCGGGCAAGGTGGGCGATGAGTGCATCCCAGAAGATACGGCCAACGACGGCCGCGTCCTGGGTGACTCGCTTCTCGCCTGCCGGTAGCGTGTCGAGACGGGCGGCAAGGACGGCCTGGATCGAGCTGGGGATCTCCACATCCTCGAGTCGGCGCGACAGCTCCCACCGGCGATTGCCGAAGCGGACGACGCCCTGGTCGACGAACATCCGGACGAGCTCTTCGGTAAAGAGAGGGTTGCCGTCGGCGAGCGCCACGACGCGATCTCGAACTTCCGATGGCAGGCCGCCTTCCAGCAGGCGATCGAGCAGGGTAGCACTCTCCTGCGGAGCCAGCGGCTCGAGCACGATCGTCGCCGCGTTCGGCAGCCCGCCGCCCCACGCCGGCCGGCGCTCGAGCAGCTCGTGGCGCGCAAGGCAGAGCATCACGATCCGGCCTTCACTCCAGCGGGCGAGGTATTCCAGGAAATCAAGCAGGCCCTCGTCGGCCCAGTGAACGTCCTCCTGCACGAGGACGAGCGGCGCCTGGCGCGCGAGCAGCTCGACGTATCGCCGCCAAGCGTCGAACAGCTCGTCACGCTGCAGTCGCGCCGTCGTCCCGAGCCCGACGACAGCCCGCAACGCCTCTATCATGCCGGCGTCGGGCGGCCCATCACCGAGCTCCGTAAGGCGCGCCTCGAGCTTGGCCTCGGCCGCTTCTGGGGCGTCGTCCTGGAGGATTCTGGCGTCAACCTTGAGGGCGTCGGAGAACGCCGAGTAGCTGGTCTGGGCGTAGGCAAGACAGCGGCCCTTACGCCAGACGTAGTTGTCGGGCAATCCGTCCAGGTACTTCTCGAGCTCCCAGGTCAGGCGCGACTTGCCCACCCCGGCACTGCCGAGAACGGTCACGAGATGCGGCCGGGCCTCGACCGCGCTTCGCCTGACGGTCTCCTTGAGGAGGGCTATCTCCTCGTCGCGGCCGATCATCGGCGCCTCGATGCCGATGGGGGCGCGCCGACCACCCCGACGCGCCGTCACGGCCACCGCTCGCCAGGCGGCCACGGGAAGGGTCTTGCCTTTGAGCGGCAGTGCCAACAGCTCCTCGTACTCGACGAGCTCCCGCGTCAGCGCGTGAGCGACCGCGCCCACCAGCACGCTGCCTGGCGTCGCTGCCTGCTGCAGGCGCGCCGCAGTGTTGACAGCGTCGCCAGTGACCATGCGGTCGCGCTCGACGCCGACGCGCCCGAGGTCGACGAGCACCTCGCCGGTCTCCACGCCGATCCGCAGCCCGAGCTCGGGCCGGCCCTCCGCCGCGAGCTCGAGCCCGAGGTCTCGCATTGCCGCTTGCATCTCGAAGGCGGCTCGCACGGCGCGTTCGGCGTCGTCCTCGTGGACGGCCGGCACGCCGAAGACGGCCAGCATGGCATCGCCGGCGAACTTCTCGATCGAGCCCTCGTACCGAGTGGCCTCCGCCGAGAGGCGATCGAACGCCCGGCTGACCAAGGCCTGGACCAGCTCCGGGTCGGTCGTCTCGTTGAGGCTCGTGAAGCCGACGAGATCGGCAAACAGGATGGTGGCGACCTTGCGCTCGCGCCCGGATCCGGTCGCACCGGCGTCTGCGGAAGGTGAAGCCAGCTCGGCGAGCGAGCCTTCGCCGACCGTTTGGCCGCACGATGGGCAGAACTTGGCCCCTGTCGGCAGGGTAGCGCCGCACGCGGAACAGGAAGCCTGCGTGGACGTCCCGCACGCTGGGCAGAAGCGCGTGCCATGGTCGAGAGCTTGCCCGCACCCCTGACAGATCACGCGGGCATTGTCGGGGGCGCCGTCAATCGGCGCCTCCCGAGTATCCGGGTCAGGCCTTTGGTGTGTCCTCCCACAAGCCGATCTCGTTGCCCTCGCTGTCGAGGACGGCCGCCCAGCGGCCCATGCCCGGGCTCGGAGGGCGGCGTCACGACCTTGCCGCCGTTCTGCTCCGCTGCGCGGACTGCATCCTCCAGCTTCGTGACGGTGATGTAGTCGCGGATCACATTGCCGACGCTCTCGCCACGCCTGCCGAGGCCGCCGCCGGAGCCTTCCGCGGTCCTGAACAGCCAGTAGCCGGGAAAGCCCTCCATCTCGCTGAACTGCCAGCCGGCCACCGCCTCGTAAAAGCGCTTTGCACGGTCGAGATCGTCCGCGGGGAACTCGATATGGGTGATCTCACCGGTTGCCATGGGACACCTCCTTTGCGGGCTTGTTGCTCATCATTCTTTCGACGATCAGGCTACCGGGGATTCGACATCGAGTCGCGGGAAGAGCGGCTCCGGCAGGGCCACATGGCCTGCCTCCTCGGCGTGGGCGCCCCATTCGAGCTCGTCCAGTAACGGCGGCCCGTCTTTGCCATCCGGCCCATACGGCTGGTCGTAACCGAGCTGCTGGAGGACCTTCGGGGCGATCGAGGGGATGAACGGAGCGGTCGCCAGCGCGATGAGCCGGCATGCCTCCACGAGGTCGCCCAGCACATTTCGAAGCCTCTCCCCGGCATCCGCATCGTTGGACCCCGCCGCCTTCGCGAGCGCCCACGGCTTCTCGGCGTCGACCAGGCGATTGACGGCCCCCACGAAGACCCAGAGCACGGCCAGGGCCTCGTGCAGCAGAAAGCCCTCCAGGTGCCCGCGATAGCTCAGCGACGTGCTCAGCCAATCGCTCCTGAGCGAGGCCGGCGGCCCCGGCGGCGGCCGGTTTCCCCCGAGGTATCGATTGACCATCGTGACGGTCCGGTTGACGAGGTTGCCAAAGTCGTTGGCCAGATCGGCGTTGTAGCGCCGCACGAAGGAATTCCAGCTGACGTCGCTGTCGCGGTCGAACGCGGCCTCGCGCAGGGTGACGTAGCGCGTCCCGTCACTGCCCAGGGCGGCGACCATGTCGTTAGGGTCGAGGAAGTTGCCGCGGCTCTTGCTCATCCGCTCGCCCTGGGCGAGCAGCCAGCCGTGGACCCAGACCAGCTTTGGCAGGGCCAGTCCGGCGCTCATCAGCATGGCGGGCCACATGATCGTGTGGAGGCGGTTGATGTCCTTGCCAATGATGTGGACGTCACACGGCCACCACTTGGCGAACGCCTCCGGGTCGTCGGGGAAGCCCGCGCCGGTGATGTAGTTGGTCAGGGCGTCGAACCAGACGTAGACCGTGCCCGCCGCCGGATCCCACGACCCGTCCGGAAGCTGGGACGACGAGCCATCCTCGCGGATCGGGAACGGGATCCCCCATGACGCCTTCTCGCGGCTGACCGAGAAGTCCTCCAGGCCACCTCGGATGAAGCCCAGCATCTCGTTCTTGCGGTACTCCGGTTGGACCCAGTCGGGGTGCTCGGCGTAATAGCGCTCGAGTTTCTCCTGGTACGCGGATAGCCGGAAGAACCAGTTGCGCTCGGACAGCCATTGGAGGGCTACCGTCGGGTGGTTAGCGCAGTGGATGCCACTCGAGTCCTCGACGAGCTGACTGGCCGGGATGAAGCCCTCATTCGGGCAGTACCAGCCCTCGTAGTTGCCGACGTACAGGTCGCCGCTGGCGTATGCCCTTCGGATCATTTCGTGGACGGCACGCTGGTGGTCGAGATCGGTCGTCCGGATGAAGCGGTCGGGGCTGATCTGGAGGGTGTCCTCGGCAGTCCGAAATAACGCCACCATCTCGTCGACGAAGGCCTTGGGGTCCCTGCCCTGTTCGGCGGCCGTGAGGGCGATGTTCACCGAGTACTCGTCGGTGCCGGTCAGGAATCGCGTCTCGTTGCCCTTCATGCGGTGCCAGCGGGCAATCGCGTCGGCACCGATCACCTCGAACAGCGTGTGCAGGCCCGGCCGGTTGTTGGCGTAGGCAATCGCCGTCGTCAGGTAGTAACGGGCGCGCTCAGATTCGGCAGAACGGTCGGGTCCGGGCATGGGATCGCGATGGTAGCAGCCGTCCCGCCCGACAACGGCGGTCCGGGAGGGCGAAGCCGTGGCCTCAGGCAAAGCCCTCGGATGCCAGGGCGGGCAGGAGGCGGTCGCGCATTGCCACCACGATCGCCTCGTGGAGATCGCTCGAGGCTGCCGCGTTGGGAAGCTTCGCGATGACCTCGTTGAGCTCGGCAAGGACGAGCCGGCCGCCTCGGCCCAGGCCGCCATGCGAGCCCGGGGCCTGGAGGATGCCGCGAGCCATCAGAAGCTCAACCGCGAGTATGTCCTCGAGCGCGTCGAGCGCCTCGTCGGTCCGGCGAACGGTCTCGGGAGCGTTCGTGGCGTGGTCCTCGACCGCCAGGTCGAGCGTCCCGATGTCCAGCGTCGCGGGCTGCGCCATCCCGCGCAGTGCGGCATAGCGCGTCGCGGCCGCATACCGCAGCAATAGCCCGCTCTGCAGCCCCGTCGCCCAGGCGCCGGGCGCGGCCTCCAGGACCAGCGTCTGCGCGAAGACCGTGCTCCAGAGGTGATTCATGCGCCGCTCCGACAGCTGCCCGACGTGGGCCACCGCCGGCCGAATGGCGTCGAAGGCAAGCGCCAGGACAACGGGCTGGAAGTTGCCGTTGCTGATCAGACGACCGTCGGCGATGGACACGAGGGGGTTGTCGTCGGAGGCGTTGAGCTCCGTTTCGACGGCTTCCCAGGCTACGTCCAGGAAGGTTCGGAAGGCGCCGTGCACCTGGGGCGCGACGCGGAATGAGAGTGGATCCTGGACCGAAGGTGTTCCCCGCGGAGGAGTCGGTCCGTCGACCGGCGACGACGGCGAGGAGTCTTCGGGTGCGCCACCGGCCAGGAGCGCCCTGATATGGTCCGCGGCCGCAGCCTGACCGGCGATGCCCTTGGCGGCCGCCACTGCCGGGTCGACGATCGAATGATTGCCGCCGATCGCTTCCAGCGAGAGCGCCAGGGCGACGTCTGCCAGGCCGGCCAGATCCGCGGCTCGGGCCACCACCAGTGCACCATGGCCGATCGCCACGCCGTTGGCCGAAACCAGGGCGAGGCCGTCCTTCGGCCCGAGCGTGAGCGGTGCGATTGCGGCCTGGCGAAGCGCCTCGGCGCCGTCGAGGACGCGCCCGTCGACCTCGGCGCGTCCACGTCCAAGCGCGACCTGGGCGATGGCGGCCATGTGCATGAGATCTGCCGCCCCGACGGACCCGATCTCGGGCACGATGGGATGGATCCGCGCGTTCAGGAGCGCGACGAGGATCTGCGCGGCGCCGACGCTCGCGCCGGAGCCTCCGCGGGCCAGGCCGCACAGTCGCGCAGCCATCGCGGCGCGGACGATGCGCGATGGCAGTGGCGCACCCATGCCGCCGGCGTGCGAGGCCACGATCCCATCCTGGTAGCCCGCCAGCGCTTCGCGCGACATGCGCTCGTTGCGCATGTGACCCAGGCCGGTATTGAGGCCGTAGACGAGATCCGGTCCATCTACCGCAGCATCGACCACGGCCTGGCTGGCGCGGATCCGGTCCAGGGCTGCGGGCGCCAGTTCGATGCGTGCTCCGGCAACCACCTCGAGGAGCTCTTCGAGGCTGAGGGGCTCCTCGGAAATGGTGACCAGGTCCGTGCCTGCGAGGGTCACGACGCAGGGCTGTCCCGATACGCCGCGTCCATCTCCACCCATTGCACCCGCCAGTCGGGTGCTGTGAACGGCGTGGCCCAGTAGACGGACTCGCGCCAGACCCTTCCGTCGCGCAGCTCGATCAGGTCGATGCACTGGTAGGCCTGGCCGTCCGGGTAGGTAACCGACCACTCGGCCCACCAGAAGTCACCGCTACCGGCCACGCGCAGTACGGTCCCGCTCGGGCTGACCACCCAGCGATCCACGTCGCCGACCACGCGCCGCATCTCGGTACGCGGACTGCCACCCGGGTAGTTGTCCACGATGGCCCGGAAATCCTCATCGTCGACCACCATTTCGCCCGACTGGGGCCAGGTCACCCGCCAATCGGGAGCCCGCAGGGCAGTCATGCCGTCGAGGTCGTTGACGCTCGCCGCAAGAGCGTATTGGCGGACGACCTCCTCATTGGTCTGCCTAGGTGACAAGGCGCCTCCTCCAATGTTGCCGCGATTGTCCGTCTCCCTGACGACCCGTCAAGGGGAAGGCCGCCGGTCAAGGGGAGAAGTGACCGCAGCCCTGCCGGTCGGGGAAGTGACCGCAGTCTGCCGCTCAGTGGCGGAAGTGACGCCGGCCCGTTACCAACATGGTCGCTCCTGCCTTGTCGACCGTGGCAACCACCTCCGCGTCTCGCACGGAGCCGCCGGGCTGGACGAAGGCGGTCACGCCGTGCTCGAGGCAGGCTTCGACGCCGTCGGCGAAGGGAAAGAAGGCGTCGGACGCGCACGCGGCGCCCCTGAGCGCCTCCGGACCGCTGATCGCCGCGGCCTTGGCCACGGCCTGGCGCGCGGCATCGACCCGGCTGGTCTGGCCAGACCCGAGGCCGACGAGTCGACCGTCGCGGACGAGGACGATGGCGTTGGAGGTCACGCCGCGGACGAGGCGCCAGGCCAGCTCGAGGTCGCGTCGTTCGGCGTCGCTGGGGGGCCGCCGGGTCACGAGGGCCCACTCGGCCGGATCGTCCGGTTGCGCGTCCGGGGCCGAAACCAGGACCGCGCCGCCTGCCGTCCGGATCGAGCCGGTCGGCGAGGCCCCGTGGGGCGGTCCCTCGTCGGCCAGGGAGGGATCGACGAGAAGGCGCAGGTTCGGCTTGGCCGCCAGAGCGCGCCGGGCGGCCTCGTCAAAGCCGGGAGCGACGATCACCTCGAGGAAGATCGATATGAGCGCCTCGGCGAGGGGACCGTCCACCTCCCGGGTGAGCCCGACCACGCCCCCGAAGGCCGAGACGGGATCGCCGGCCAGGGCATCCCGCCAGGCTTCCACCGCGCTCCGGCGCTCGGCCGCGCCGCACGGATTGGTGTGCTTGACGATGACGCAGGCTGGACCGCGCAGCGAGCGGGCCAATGCCGCTGCTGCAGCCGCGTCGAGGACGTTGTTGTAGGAGAGCGGTTTGCCCTGGAGCCGCGGCTCCCCGGACGCGAACGGGCCCGTCTCGGCATCCCGGCCGAGCCGGCGGTAGCGCGCGGCCGGCTGGTGCGGGTTCTCACCGTAGCGCAGCGTCTCGACCTTTTCGAGCGCGATAGTCAGCGTCGCCGGGAACTGGTCCGCCGAACGTGGCAGCCCGGACTCATCCGGCAGGTCCAGTCCGGCCGCGTCCATCGCGCACGGCAGCTCGGCCGCCACCCTCGCGTCGTAGGCCGCGGTATGGCGGAAGGCTTCGATCGCCAGGGCCGCGCGCACGCCGGCCAGAACGCCGCCGAGCTCCTGGATCGCGACGAGCACCGCCTCGTACCGTGCGGGTGCCGTGACGACCGTCACCGACGCATGGTTCTTGGCGGCCGCCCGAATCAGTGACGGGCCGCCGATGTCGATCTCCTCGATCAGCTCATCCAGGCCGATCCCCGGACGCTCGGCCGCCCGTGCAAAGGGATACAGGTTGACCGCCACGACCTCGAACGGGGCGATCGCGGAGGCGACCAGCTGCCGCAAATGGTCTTGCTGCCGAAGATCGGCCAGGATCCCTGCGTGGATCCGTGGATGGAGGGTCTTTACCCGGCCGTCGAGCATCTCCGGGAAGCCCGTGACGGCGGCGACGTCGGTCACGGCCAGGCCCGCATCGCGGAGGGCCGCGGCGGTGCCCCCGGTCGACACGAGCTCGAAGCCGGCACGTGCGAGGCCCTCGGCGAAGTGCACCAGGTCGGTCTTGTCCGAAACCGACAGCAGGGCGCGCCGACTTCGCGGTAGGCGCTCGGCGGCGGCCGCCAGATCGACGGTCGCGCGATTGCCGGCGATCCGAACTGCACCGGCAAGGACGAGCGCCACCGCCCGTGGCAGGAGCCGGTGCTCGACGGCCTTGATGCGCTCGTGAAGGGTCTGCTCGGTGTCGTCCGGCAGGACGGGGACCGCTTCCTGGAGCAGGATGGGCCCCCCATCGACGACCTCGTTGACGAGATGGACCGTAGCGCCGGCGACCGCGACCCCGGCCGCGAGCGCATCGCGCACGGCGTGCGCGCCCGGGAATGCCGGCAGGAGCGAGGGGTGCGTGTTGAGGATGTGCCCGTCGAAGGCGGCGAGTGTCGCCGGGCCGATCAGCCGCATGTAGCCGGCCAGCGCCAGTACGTCGACTGCCGCGTCGCGCAGGGCGTCGCTCACCGCGCGATCGTCGCCGCCGGTGATGTGGGCCGCCTGGAGCCCGCGCTCTCGGGCCCACGCGAGTGCCGGGCACTCGCGATCAGCGATCACGAGGGCGATGTCGCCGCCGAGCTCACCGCGCTCGGCCGCGGCGGCGAGCGCGAAGAGATTGCTGCCGGTCCCGCTGACGGCGACGGCGATCCGGCCGTTCACTCGATCGGCGCCTCGACGTAGCGCACGCCCCCCAGGTTCGCCAGGCTCTCGACGCGGCCGACCTCCCACGCCTGGATGCCGCGGTGCTCGAGCTCCTCAATCGCCGGGGTCACTTCCTGCCGGGGAAGGGCGGCGACCATACCGAGGCCCCCGTTGAACGTCGACCGCAGCTCCCCCCCGTCGAGGCCGCCTACCTCACCGAGCAGGCTCAGGACCGTCGGCATCGGCCAGCGCGCGGGATCGAGGCGGGCACCCAGGCCGTCGGGCAGCATTCGCGGCACGTTGCCGGGCAAGCCGCCGCCGGTGACATGAGCGAGCCGGTGCACCTCGACGCGGCGGAGCAGCTCAAGGATGGCCGGCGCGTAGATCCGCGTAGGCTGGAGGAGCACTTCTCCAAGAGGGAGGCCGGCCCACTCGTCCTCGATATCGGCAGCGGGCAGCCAGCGTCGGACAACCTCGGCGTAGGGCGCGGTCAGATCAAGGTCGGACGTCCGGACGAGCTCACGAACCAGGGAGAAGCCGTTCGCGTGGAGTCCTGCAGCGGCCAGCCCGACCAGGGCATCGCCTTCGCGGACCAGCGCCGGGGCGAGGCGTCGTTCGCGTTCGACCACGCCGACGCAGAAGCCGGCAACGTCGAACTCGTCGGCGGCCATGAGCCCCGGGTGCTCGGCGGTCTCGCCGCCGACGAGCGCGCAACCCGCCCGGCGGCAGCCTTCGGCGATGCCGCCGACGATCTCGGCCACGCGCTCCGGGATCACCCGACCGACGGCCAGGTAGTCGAGCATCCACACCGGCTCGGCTCCGGAGCAGACCACATCGTCGGCACACATCGCAACGAGGTCCTGGCCGATCGTGTCGTAGCGCCCGAGGGCCGTGGCGATGGCCGTCTTCGTGCCCACTCCATCGGTTGACAGCACGAACACCGGGTCTCGGTAGCCGGCCGGCACTCCGACTGCCGCGCCAAAGTCGCCGATCCCGTGGAGGACCTCCGGCCGCCGCGTGGCCTCGACCGCCTCGCGCATCAGCTCGACGGCCCGATCCCCCGCCGCGACATCGACGCCTGAGGCGGCGTATGCGGGTCGATCGCGCGGCAGGCCACTCATCAGCCGGACACACCAACGAGTGGCAGGAGCTCGCCGTCCTCCTCGAGCATGAACTTGCGGCGCGACGCGTCGTACGGCACGGGCTCCGGGTAGTTGCCGTCGAAACAGGCGAAGCAGAACCGGTCGTACGGCAGGTCGAGAGCACGCAGGACCCCGCCGATCGACAGGTACCCCAGCGAATCCGCGCCGACGAAGGTCCTGATCTCCTCAACCGTGTGCGTCGCCGCGATCAGCTCCTTCTCGATCTGCGTGTCGATCCCGTAGAAGCAGGGGTGGTAGATGGGCGGGGCGCTGATTCGGAGGTGGACCTCTTCCGCGCCCGCTCGGCGCAGCAGCGCCACGATCTGCTTGGTGGTGTTTCCGCGCACGATCGAATCGTCCACTACTGTGAGCCGCCGCCCGCGCACGACTTCACGCAAGGGGTTCAGCTTGATGGTGACGCCCCTCTGGCGCATCGTCTGGGAAGGCTGGATGAACGTCCGGCCGGTATACCGGTTGCGAACGAGGCCTTCGCGATAGGGCGAGCCCGAGGCCTCGGCGAATCCGGCAGCCGCCGGCGCTCCCGTGTCGGGAACGGGCATCACCAGGTCCCCGTCGGCCGGGTGCTCGCCCGCCAGCTCCATGCCCATTCGCCGCCGGGCCTCGTACAGGTTGCGGCCCTCCATGTACGAATCGGGCCGTGCGAAGTAGATCAGCTCGAAGACGCACAGGGCTGGCTGGGCGGGCGCGAAACGGACCGAGCGAGGCTCGCGGCCCTCCTCCAGGATCACGATCTCGCCCGGCTCGACGTCGCGCACGTACTCCCCGCCCACGATGTCGAGGCCGGCGGTTTCGGACGAGAGCAGCCAGCCGGTGTTCGCCGCGTCGTCGCCCCACAGGCCCGGCGCATCCGCGCCCGACGGCGACCCGTCGGCGTCCACTGGGAGGCGGCCCAGCACCAGCGGCCGGAAGCCGTGCGGATCCCGCACGCCGATGACCCGGCGGTCATCCAGGATCACGAGGCTGTACGCGCCGCGGACGCGCGGCAGGACCCGAATCAACGCGTCGACCGTGTCCGCCGCGGGCTCGTCGGCCAGCAGCGCCGTCAACAGCTCCGTGTCGGTCGAGGCAGGCAGACGTGCCCGCCCGCCGCGAAGCTGTCCGAGGAGCTCGCGCGTGTTGACCAGGTTTCCGTTGTGGCCGATGGCGATCGCGCGGCGGGGCCCGAGTCGGAACGTGGGCTGGGCGTTTTCCCACACGGTCGAGCCGGTCGTGGAATAGCGGCAGTGGGCGATGGCCAGCCGGCCCCGCAGCGACGGCAGGCGCCGCTCGTCGAGCACCGACGAGATCAGGCCGAGGTCCTTGTACACCATGAGCTGCTCGCCGTCGCTGACCGCCAGGCCGGCCGATTCCTGCCCGCGGTGCTGGAGCGCGAACAGGCCGAGCGCGGCGACCTGGCCACCGTCGATCGTTCCGCTACCGGGCACCACCGCTCCGAAGACGCCACACATGCGGTCAGCCCTCCCCCAGCGGCAGCGCGTCGGGCTCCTGGCCCAGGGCACGCACGAGGCCGTGCTCCCACGCGTGCGCCAGGTGTGACACGGGGACGTCCAGCGCGTCGGCGACGCGAGAGCCGCGTTCCTCGGCCGCACCGGTCGCGCCGGCGCCCGTCAGCTCCACGATCAGCCGGTCGCCGCCAACGACCCCGACCTGTTCGACCGGCAGTCCGAACTGCCGCGCCAGCAGGACGAGGGCCGCAGCATGGCGCGGCGTGCTCGTGAGGACCACTCGAGATGGACTCTCGCCGAACAGCTCGACCGCGGGTGAGTTGCCGATCGGCAAGCGGAGGTGGCCGCCGATCTCGCCCCAGATCGCCGACTCGGCGAGGGCAACGGCCAGCCCACCCGCCGAGACGTCCTGGGCGCTGGCAACCAGGCTGCGGTCCGCGGCCTCGCGAACGAATGCCTGGAGGGCGGCCTCGGCTGCGAGATCGAGCGCGGGCGGCCCGTCCTCGGGTGCAACGCCAGCCAGCGTCGCGTAGGCGCTGCCCGCCAGCCCCGGGCTGACCTGCCCGACGATCACGACCACGTCTCCCGCGGTACGGAAGGCCGGCGAGACCAGCTTCGAGAGGTCCTCGAGCAACCCGACGACGCCGATCTCGGGCGTCGGGGCGATGGCCCGCCCGGGCGACTCGTTGTAGAGCGACACGTTGCCGCCCGTGACCGGCAGGCCCAGGGCGCGGCAGGCATCGCCCAATCCCCGAACCGCTTCGGACAGCTGCCAGAAAGCCTCGGGCCGAGTTGGGTCGCCGAAGTTGAGGCAGTTCGTCACGCCCAGCGGCCGGGCGCCGGTGATCGAGACATTGCGCGTGGCTTCCGCCACGCTCAGGGCGGCGCCGAGGGCCGGGTCGATGGCTGATACCGACTGGTTCCCATCGGCCGAGGCGACGAGGACCTTCGACGTGCCTCTGACGCGGACGACCGCCGCGCCGGTCCCCGGCGGCACGATGGTGTTCGCGCCTACGTTGCTGTCGTACTGCTCGTAGACCCACCGCCGTGACGACAGGTTTGGGGACCCGATGAGCGCCAGCAGCACGGCGCCGGGATCCATTCCGCGCTCGGGAAGAGCATCGCTTGGGAGGACCGGCACGCCCGGTGCCGGTGCCAGCCGCCGGCGGGCCGGCGGCGCCGCAAGGCGCTCGTGCACGATCGCGTCCGACGTCAGCGCTCGGGCCGGCACGCGCGCGAGCTCCCCGCCACGGGAGACGACCGCAAGGTCGCCGTCGGCAGTCACCCGGCCGATCACCGCGACCGGCAGCCCCCACCGCTCGCAGACCTCCCGAACCGCGTCGAGATGGTCCGGGCGGACAACCGCCAGCATCCGCTCCTGCGACTCGGAGATCATCACCTCGAACGGGGCCATGTCGGGCTCGCGCCTGGGAATCGCCTCGAGGTCGACGAGGATCCCGGTCCCTGCGCGATCGGCCGTCTCCGAGGTCGCGCAGGTCACACCCCCGGCGCCGAGGTCCTGGAGGCCTTCGATCAAGCCGTGCTCGATGAGCTCCAGCGAAGCCTCGATGAGCAGCTTCTCGGCGAACGGGTCGCCGACCTGCACGGACGGCCGCTTGGACGAATCGCCGTCGAGGAAGGTCGCGGACGCCAGCACAGACGCGCCGCCGATGCCGTCGCGACCCGTCGTCGATCCGAACAGCACGACGAGGTTCCCGGGGCCCGGAGCGACCGCTCGCGTCAGCAGGCGCTCGTCGAGCAGGCCGATGGCCATCACGTTGACCACCGGGTTGCCCTGGTACGAAGGATCGAACACGAGCTCGCCACCGACGGTCGGCACACCCACGCAATTGCCGTAACCGCCGACGCCGCGCACGACGCCGTCCACCAGGTGGCGGGTCCACGGATCCGCCGGGTCGCCGAAACGAAGGGCATCGAGCACGGCTATCGGCCGGGCGCCCATCGTGAAGATGTCTCTCAGGATGCCGCCCACCCCCGTTGCCGCGCCCTGGTACGGCTCGACGGCCGAGGGATGATTGTGCGATTCGATCTTGAAAGCTACCGCGAGCCCGTCGCCGATCGAGATCACGCCCGCGTTCTCGCCGGGCCCGGCTAAGACGCCCGCGCCGCTCGTCGGCAATGTGCGCAGCAACGGGCGGGAGCTCTTGTACGAGCAGTGCTCGCTCCACATGACACTGAACATCGCGAGCTCCAGGTCGTTGGGATCGCGTCCGAGCCTGGAGCGGATCGCATCGAGCTCCTCGTCGGTCAGCCCAAGCTGCCGATGGAGCCCGAGATCGGCCACCTCCGGCCGCTCTTCCAGCGCGGTCATCGGGCCCCGACCAGCGCCGGCCCACCGACCAGTGCCGGGCCCCCGGCCGCGGCGCGTTCGGCGGCGCTCTCGACGAGCGACCGGATGATCAGCAGCCCGTCGTCAGAACCCAGGGCGGCCTCCACTGCCGTCTCCGGGTGCGGCATGAGGCCGGCCACGTTGCCGCGCGTGCTGATCACGCCGGCGATTCCTCGCAGCGAGCCATTCGGATTGGCCTGGTCGTCGGCCGCCCAGGCAGGCGTTCCGTCCTCGCGCGCGTAGCGGAAGAGGACTCCGCCGCCGGCCTCGAGCTCCGCCAGGGTGGCCTCGTCGGCGTAGTAGCAGCCTTCGCCATGAGCAACCGGCATGCGCAGCGGATGGCGGTCGGGGATCGCCCGAGTGAACGGTGTGTCGCGCCGCTCGGCCGTGATGGCAACCTGCCGGCACACGAACCGCAGGGAGCGGTTGCGAAGCAGGGCTCCCGGTACGAGGCCAGCCTCCGCCAGCACCTGGAACCCGTTGCAGATGCCCAGAACGAGCCCGCCGTGCTCCGCAAAGGCTGAGACCGCGCGCATGACCGGGCTGAAGCGGGCGATGACACCGGCGCGGAGATAGTCGCCGTACGCGAAACCGCCGGGCAGAATCACCGCGGACACCCCCTGAAGGTCGGGCGATTCGTGCCACAGGGCGACCGGTTCGGCACCGGCCAGGGCCAGCGCCGCCATCGCATCCGCGTCACGATTCGAGCCGGGAAAGGTGACCACCCCAACGCGAACGGTCACGCCCTGGCCTCTCGTGCCGCGCCGTCGCCCCGCGCGGAGGATGCCGCCCCGATCGCTTCGACCTCGTATGCCTCGATCAACGGGTTGGAGAGGAGCTCCGACGCCAGCCGCTCGACAACCTCGCGTGCCGCGGCTTCGCCGGCCGCCTCGACGGTGAGCTCGACTCGGCGGCCGACCCGGACGTCGTGGATCCCCGACAGGCCGAGGTGGCCGAGGCTGCCCTCGACGGCTCGACCCTGCGGATCGAGGATCCCGGGCTTCGGCGTCACGTTGACCGCGAATCGGAAGCTCGTGGTCGGGCTCATGCGGCGACCACATCCTCGCGCAGGTAACGGTCGAAGCTGGCGCTCGCGATCCGCTCGAAGGCGGTCACGTAGCGCTCCCGGGTGCCCTCGACGATCGCCGCCGGCAGCTCCGGGCCCGGGTACGTCTTGTTCCAGCCCTCCCTCTCGAGCCAGTCCCGTACGAACTGCTTGTCATAGCTGGGCTGAGGACCGCCGGCCGTGTACGTGGCAGCGTCCCAGAGCCGCGAAGAGTCGGGCGTCAGCACCTCGTCCACCAGGAGCAGCTCGCCGGTCGTCGGGTCGAGCCCGAATTCGAACTTCGTATCGGCGAGCAGGATCCCGGCCCGCTCGGCGACCTCCGCCCCGTGGCGGTACAGCGCCAGGGACACGTCGCGGACCTGATCGGCGAGGGCGTCGCCGAGATCGGCCGCAACCGTCGCGAACGGCACATTCTCGTCGTGCGCCCCACCGTCAGCCTTGGTCGAGGGGGTGAAGATCGGCTCGGGCAGGCGCTCGCTCTCGCGGAGGCCCTCCGGCAAGGCGATGCCGCACAGCACGCCCGTTTCCCTGTACGCCTTCCAGCCGGAACCGGCCAGGAAGCCGCGCACGATGCATTCGAAGGGCAGCACCCCTGCCCGGCGGCAGATCATCAGGCGCCCGCGCAGCTCAGCCGGATCGGCCATGGGTTGCGCGTCGGACGGAATTCCCGCCAGGTCGACTGCCAGGAGGTGGTTGGGGACGATCGATCGTGTCTCCGCGAACCAGAACCGGGACAGGCCGGTGAGCACGCGCCCCTTGTCCGGGATGGGCGTCGGCAGCACCACGTCGAAGG
>WNGJ01000623.1_pt1 | contig 32916 bp, 33 predicted proteins | sample 5400611 | NCBI WGS metagenome assembly WNGJ01 (sample SAMN13153375, study PRJNA577476) | soil metagenome | isolation source: 40 cm soil or saprolite under Garry oak tree replicate 1 | place: USA:California | collected 2016-06-15
GAACGTGAATGCCGGGCAGATCACCTCGTCGCCGGGTCCGATCCCCATCGCGTCGAGGACGAGCACGAGCGCGTCGGTGCCGTTGGCGACGCCCACGGAGCGCGGCACGCCGAGGTAAGCGGCGGCCTCTTCCTCGAAGGCCTTCACGTTCGGGCCGAGGATGAAGACGCCGGCCTCGAGCACCTCCGCGAGACGCTCCTTCAGCGCGGGCAGCAGAGAGGCGTACTGGGCCTTGACGTCAACCAGCGGGATCTGGGGCACGGCGGCGCAGTCTAGACGAGCGAACCCAGCGGATTACGAAATACGCCACGACCAGCACGATCGCGGCGGCAACGGCGTACTCGACGAAGCGGAAGTCGCTATGGAAGCGCTCCCAGCTCGATCCGAGTCCCCAACCTGCCCCCGCAAGCCCGAAGCACCATGGAACGCAACCGAGGAAGGTCAGGACGGTGAAGCGTGGGATCGGCATTCGCGCAACCCCTGCCGGGATCGAGATGAAGGAGCGGACGACCGGCGTCACGCGGCCGAAAAAGACCGCGGCGTCCCCGTAACGCTCGAACCAGCGGTCGGCCCGGTCGAGCTTCGCGGGCGTGAGATGCAGCCACCGGCCGTGGCGCTCGAGGTACGGCCTGCCCCCGTAGTCCCCGATCCACCAGCCGAGCAGCGATCCGACCGTGTTACCGATCACGCCCGCGAGCGAGAGAGCGACGAAGGCCCAGAAATGCGAGGAGATCCTCGAGCCGATCAGGTACACGTGCTGGCTCGAGAAAACGCCGGCGGCGAGCGCTCCGGCGTAGAGCATCACGAGCTCGCTCGCCGCGGGAAAAACCGCGTCGATCACCATCAGGAGGAAGACGGCGTAGAGCCCGTGGTGGCCGACGAACGAGGTCAAGGCGCTCGTCAGGGAGGCCAGGGCCATGGCTCGAGTGTAGGCGAGGAACACCTGAGAGGCCGGCGGGACGCAGTCTGTGCCCTCGGGCCACGCTGGTCGCCACCGGCTACGCCCTGGTCACGCAGTCGCGGCGATAGCTGATGGCTATCGACGCTCCCTGCGTCCTTGCCTGGGAACGACCATCGCGTCCCGAGGACGAGCGGCGTCCCGCCAACCTCTCAGCTATCCGCGCCGGATGGTGATGACGCGGCGCATGGTCACGGGGCCGTACGTGTTCGAGGCGGTTACTCGGAGCACGTAGCGGCCGGGATAGATCCTCTGGCCGCCGGACAAGCGCCCGTTCCAGCCGACCGAACGGGTTCCCGTTCCGAAGGACTTGTTTTGGACGACCCGCCGGATCACGACCTGCTTCGCAGTCTCGACCGTTACCGAGACACGAGCCGGGTGAGCGAGGTCGAAGCGCGCCAGGGTCGCGCGGCCCTTGCGCCGCGCCTTGAAGGGCGCAGGCACGCGCAGGTTCGCGAGCGTCTTGTTCAGCCAGAAGCCGCGCTCGATCGAGGAGGTCCGGCTCTGGTCGTCGACCGCCTTCACGACCCAGCGCCAGCGGCCCTCGGGCAGCGGCTGGCTGTCGGGCGTCTTCCCGTTCCACGAGACACCGTAGGTTCCGGGCGCGCGCTGATCGGTCGTGCTGTAGCGCGGGACGTTGTCGGGGCCGACGATGCTCGCCGTGACCGTCGAGGGGCGAACTACCTTGTAGCTCAGGTACTGGCTCTCGCCGATCCCGTCCCCGTTCGGAGACAACACCGGAACCGCCGGGAAGGGCGCGTAGACCCCGTAGTAGAAGACGAGCAGTGCCTCCGAGACGTAGCGCTCGCCGCCGGGGTCGGACGGCCTGTTCAGCAGCCCTCCGTCGAAGGCCATCGTGGTCGAGCCGCCGGTGTCCAGCGACGACGCGGTCACGGCGCCGAGTTGCGCGAGCAGCTGCGCGAGCTCGAAGTTCGTCATCCCGACGCTGTAACCCGGCTGCCGGCCGTCGACCGCGACGAGCAGGATCGTCCCGTCCGCGCGCTGGCCCACCGCCGTGCGCGGATCGCGCGGCGCAGTCTGGCTGTAGGTGAAGTCTTCGAAGGCACGGAAGACAGGACGGCCAAAGCGGACGATCAGGGGGCCGCCGCCCAGCGCGTCGACCATCGTGTCCCAGCTGGGAGTCAGGTTCAGGCGCACCGCCATCGAGGTAAGGACCGAAGCCTCGGCGGCGAGCCTGGTTGCCATCGATCCCCGCGCCATCAGGACGGCGCCTCCAGCCGGAATCGGCGTGCCGCCGTTGTGGCCGAACTCGGTGATCATGCCGACGAGCGTGCGTCCCGGGATCGCGGGCGGGAACGCGCCGAACACGGCTTCGACGGCTCCCGGCGTGGCCGGCGTCGCCGGACCCCAGGCCGGCGTGAAGAGCGAGACGCCGTTCGGTCCGGGCGGACGGTTGAGCAGGCTGAGCGGATGCTGGTCGCCGCGGCCCTGCCAGGTGCCGAAGAAGCTGACTCGCCTGATGTCGAGCTTTCCGTCGGCGCCGATGCCGATGCTGGAGCGCAAAGGTGTCGGCTGGGCCCGAAGCACCCCGTTCTGCATCAGGACCCCGCTCGGGTGCGCGTCGTTCCAGTTGAAGAGGTCACCGTTGACACCGACCGTCGTTGCCGTGGTAGCGAGATCCTTCTCCATGTCGGTCACGCGCTCTCTGCCGACGATCACGCCGTTCGAGAGGACCGGGTGGAGTCCCCAGACGCCGCCCGGCTTGGGCGCGGTGATCAGGTGGATCACGACCGGCCCGTGGGCCGTGAACTCGATCCGCTTCTGGTAGGTGACGCCGGGCATCAACACCGTCGACGCGGCGGGTGCCGGCGTGGCGAAAACTCCTGCAAGCAGGGCACCGATGAGGACTCTGCGCAGCACTGACCCGGGGCCCACCGTAGCGGACGTCGGCTGACGAGGCCAGAATTGTAAAAGCTTGATCAACTCACGCCGTCGCCGCCTGATCCTGCTCGCCGTGCTCGCGCTGGCCGTGGGAGGAATCGTCGCGGGCCTTCTCCTTCGCGGGAGCTCGATGCCGCATCATCGCGCGGCGCCGGTGCGACCGAAGCCGCGCCCGCGTCCGCATCCGCGCCCTCCGAAGCCCGCACGCATCCGGGTGCGACCGCACAACCACGCGGTCCCGATCCTGATGTACCACGTGATCGGCACCCCGCCCGCGAGAGCGCCCTACCCGGAGCTCTACGTCGGCCGCCGCGACTTCACCCGCCAGGTCGCCTGGCTGGCGCGCCACCGCTACCACGCCGTCACGCTCAGGCGGGTCTACGACTACTGGCGCTTCGGCTACGCACTTCCGCGGCGACCGATCGTGCTCAGCTTCGACGACGGCTACCGGGGCGACTACACGGCGGCCTTGCCGCTCCTCGCGCGCTACCGCTGGCCGGGAGTGCTCAATCTCGCCGTGCACAACGAGGACGGTGCGCTCTGGCCCTGGCAAATCCGCCAGCTCGTCACCCATGGCTGGGAGATCGACGCGCACACGATCAACCACGTCGACCTGACCAAGCTCGACGCGCGCAGATTGCGCCATGAGGTGCTGGGCTCGCGGCAGCTGATCAGGCGGCAGTTCCACGTGCCGGTGCAGTTCTTCTGCTACCCGTCGGGCCGATTCAACTCGCGCGTGATCGCCGCGGTCCGCGCTGCCGGTTTCCTCGGCGCGACCACGGTCAACCCCGGCCCGGCGCGTCCGAACGACGGCTGGTACACGCTCAACCGGGTCCGGATCAGCGGCAGCGACGGCCTGCGCGGGTTCGCGTCGAAGCTGCGTGAGCTCGGCTAGCCAAACCCTCTTAGTTCCAGACGCGGACTTCGCGGTAGAGCGTGTCACGCTGGACGGGGGTCTTGCCGAGCGCGCGGATTGCGCGGATGAATTCTTCCGTGGTCGAGCGGTGGGTCGTGCCGGCGGCTGAGACGACGTTCTCCTCGATCATCACCGAGCCGAGGTCGTCGGCCCCGAACTCGAGGGCGACCTGGCCGATCTTCATTCCCTGCGTCACCCACGAGGACTGGATGTGGTCGACGTTGTCGAGATAGATCCGGCTGACCGCCTGTGTGAGCAGGTACTCGAAGGAGGTCGGGTGGTGGCTGACCTTCGGCGCGAGACGCGTGCCGTCGGGCTGGAACGTCCAGGAGATGAAGGCGCGAAAGCCGTGCGACTCGTCCTGGAGCTCGCGGATCTTGCGCATGTGCTCTACCCGCTCGGCGAGCGTCTCGACGTGGCCGTACATCATCGTCGCGGTGGTCGACATGCCGAGCCGGTGCGCGTGGCGCATCACGTTCAGCCAGTCGGCGGATTTCGTCTTCTTCGGCGCGATCACGTCGCGGACGCGGTCGACGAGGATCTCGGCGCCGCCGCCGGGGATCGAGTCGAGGCCCGCGTCGCGGAGGCGCGTAAGCGTCTGGGGGAGAGAAAGCTTCGAGCGGCGCGCGATGTGCTGGACCTCCGGCGGCGAGAGTGCGTGCAGGTGGATCGGATAGCGCGCCTTGATCGAGCGGAAGAGGTCTTCGTAGTAGTCGATCCCGAGGTCGGGGTGGTGGCCGCCCTGCATCAGGAGACCGGTGCCGCCGATCGCAAGCGTCTCCTCGATCTTCTTGAAGATGACCGGCTTCGGCAACAGGTACGCCTGGTTGCGGTCGCCGGGGCGCCGGTAAAAGGCACAGAAGTCGCAGTCGGTGACGCAGATGTTCGTGTAGTTCAGGTTGCGATCGACGATGAACGTGATCCGGTCGGGGTCAGTCGTGCGCGCCCGCAGCTCGTTGGCTGCCCGGCCTACCGCGACGAGATCGCGTGACTCGAGCAGCATCAGCGCTTCGCCCTCGCCGATTCGCTCGCCCTCGAGCGCCCGGTCGAGAATCTCGGCGACCTGGGTCACGCGGTCACGACCTCCTCGTGCACGAAGCGAAGCTCGGGGACGGTCTCGAGCTCGCCGGCGTCGCGCGCCAGCTCGAGGAACGTGTACAGCCCGGCGCGCTCCCGCGGGCCGAAGCTGTACCGGAGCTTCTCGAAGTAGCGAGCGAGGAAGCCGGGTGGATAGCCGTAGCGCTCGCTCGCCTCGTACGCGAGCCGCTCGGGCTCGGCGCGCGCCAGCCGCACCGAGGCCACGAGAGCGTCCTCGAGCTCTCCGAGCCCGGGCGCGATCGGCTCGGGCGCGGCCCAGACGGCAAAGACCATCGGCAGGCCCGTTCGCTCGAGCCACAGCCGCCCGAGGTCGTGGTGCGGAGTCGGATCCTCGAAAGCGGACTTGAGCGCCGCGTCGCCGATCAGCAGCTTGGCGTCGGCCTCCTCGTCCAGCGGCACGTGCTCGGCGTCGGGTAAGAGCACCTTCGTCAGCACGACCGACGTCGCCGACTCGGGGGTCACCGCCACGCTGCGCACGCGCTCCAGCGGCAGGCGAGAGACGAGCTGGATCGAATCGACGGCGCCCTCCGAGGAGACGCAGAGGCGCGGAAGGATCCGCAGCCGCTCGGCATTCCGCGCGTACTCGATCGACGAGATCGGAGCGAGGTCGCAGTCGCCGCCGAGGAGCGCCCGGTTGAGCTCGGTCGGCACGCCGACCACCTCTTCGACCTCGGCGTCGAGCCGGTAGAAGACCGGCGCCATATTGACGTAGCCGATCCGCCCTAACCGCACCATCTAGGCCCACCTCCGCAGCTCGTTGTAGAGCGTGTCGCGCTGTACCGGGATCCGGCCTGCGGCGCGGACGAACCGAACGAGCTCGTCGATCTTCTGCTCGGTCTCCGTGCGAGCACCGGCAGCGTGGAAGATCTGCTCGCGCACGACCGTCCCCTGCACGTCGTTCGCGCCGAAATGGAGCGCGACCTGCGCCAGAGGCATGCCCATCATGATCCAGTAGGCCTTCACGTTCGGGATGTTGTCCAGTAGCAGGCGCGAGACGGCGATCAGCTTCAGGTCGTCAGAGCCGCTCGTAAACGTCCAGCCGCGCCGCTCGAAGACGGTGTTCTCCGGATGGAAGGCAAGCGGGATGAACGCGAGGAAGCCGCCCGTCTCGTCCTGCTGCGCACGGAGCCGGAGCAAATGGTCGACTCGCTCCTCGTAGGTCTCGACGTGCCCGTAGAGCATCGTGCAGTGCGTCGGGATCCCGAGCGCGTGCGCGGTGCGGTGGATGTGGAACCAGGTCTCTGCCGGTTCCTTCCCGGGAGCGACGATCCGCCGAACGCGGTCCGCGAAGACCTCGGCACCGCCACCTGGCAGGGAGCCAAGCCCCGCCGCCTGGAGCTCCCGCAGGACCTCCTCGTGAGTGAGACCGGAGAGCGTCGTCATGTGATGGATCTCGCTCGCCGTGTACAGCTTCAGGTGCACGTCCGGCATCGCCTCGTGGAGCGCGCGCGTCGTCTCGACATAGAAGTCGAAGTCCACGTGCGGGTTTTCGCCGTTCACCATGTGGATCTCGGTGAACCCGGTCAGCTCGCGCTGGCCCAGCGCATCCTCGACGAGCTCCTCCGCCGAGATCGTGTACGCGTCCGGCTGCTTCTGAGTCGCCGCGAAGGCGCAAAACTTGCACTTCACGCGGCAGACGTTCGTCTGGTTCAGATACAGGTTCTGGACGAAATAGACCTCGTCGGTTCCGCCTCGGCGGCGACGCGCGGTATCGGCGAGCTCGCCGAGCGCCAGCAGGTCGTCCGACTCCATGAGCGTCAATCCATCCTCGAAGCTGAGACGCTCGTTCGCCTCGACCTTGCCGCGGATCTCCTCGAGCGTGTCGATCGCGATCGCCACTACGACTCCCGGTCGATCACGGCGAGGGTCAGGGCCTCGAGCTCGTCGCGGTGGAGCTCCCCGTTCAGGCACGCGCGGGCGCGGCTGGCGTAGTCCGCGGCGACTTGGCGCGAGTACTCGAGTGCGCCCGTCGCAGCCACCCGGACGAGGGCGCCTTCGAGCGAACCGCCCGCCAGCGCATCGCGAACGACCGGGTCCTTACGTGCGGCCAGAATGAGCGGGAGCGTCGGCGTTCCCTCTCGCAGGTCGGTCCCGGCGATCTTGCCCGTGTCGACCAGCTCGCCCGTGCAGTCGAGGATGTCGTCGACAATCTGGAAAGCGATGCCGAGCGCAAGCCCAAACTCGCCGATCTCGCGGTCGGCCCCGCCGGCACCGAGCAGGCAGGCGGCCTCGAAGAGCTTCCCGGTCTTGAGCGCCGAGCGCTCGAAGTAGCTCTCGACCGGGGTCTCGGGGTCCCGCGTCTGCGCTCGCTGAAGCGCCTCCCCTCGGGCCAGGCAGAGTGCGGCCTTCGCGAGCACCGAGACTGCGAAGGGATCTCCGGTCGCTGACAACTCGGCGAAGGCGCGGGCGAAGAGATAGTCGCCGGTCGCGCGCGCGGCTTCCGCGCCGTGGCTCGACCAGGCGGCTGCGTGGCCGCGTCGGCACTCGGCGCGGTCGATCAGGTCATCGTGGACGAGCGTCGCCATGTGCACGAGCTCGACGGCCAGACCGGCCGCGACCGGCGGCTCCCGGTCGGGTGACGCGCAGAGGAAGACAAGCAGAGGCCGGAGGCGCTTCCCGCCCGCCGCGAGCGCCTCGGAGCCGACCTCGGACACGAGCCCGGGATGGGTCTCGACCGCCTCGGCCAGCCGCTCTTCGAGCTCGTCGAGATATGCGTCGAGCCCGGGGCTCTCACGGATCGAAGCGAGGGCAGTCATGCGGCCACTCCTGTGTGCAGGGCAACGATGCCGCCTGCGAAGAATCGGTAGCGAACATCCTCGAAGCCAACCTTCCGAAGCTCGTCCGCGAGCTCCTCCGGGCCAGGGAATCGCCGCACGCTCGCCGGCAGGTACGTATAGGCCGAGCCGCCGGGCAGCAGCCGCCCCAGCAGGGGCACGAGCCTGTCGAACCAGAGCCGGTAAAAGGGTGCAAGCGGCCCGCGAGGCCGCGTGATCTCCAGGATCGCAACTCGCCCGCCTTCCCCCAGGACACGGCGAAGCTCGCGCAGGGCCAGCGGAAGATCGTCGACGTTCCGGACACCGAAGCCGACGGTCGCCGCCTCGAACGAACCCTCGCCGAACGGGAGCGCGAGCAGGTCCCCGCTCACCCAGTCGACGTCAGTGGACTTGCGCCGTGCCCGCTCGAGCATCCGCTCCGAGAAGTCGAGCCCGGTGACACGGCCGCCCGCCCTGGCAGCGGCCACCGCCAGGTCGCCCGTGCCGCAGCAGGCGTCGAGCACACGATCGCCCGGACGCACCGCAGCGGACGCCGTCAGGCGCCGCCAGCGCTGGTCGAGCCCGGCCGTCATCGTCCGGTTCATCAGGTCGTAGACCGGCGCGATCCGATCGAACATCGAGCGAACCGCATCGGGCGCCAGCCTGCCCGACGCGACGCTCATTCCTGTCCCCAGCGAGGGACCAGCGCGTTGTCGAGCCCGAGGTGGTCGAGGCAGCGGCCGACGACGAAATCGACGAGATCCTCCACCTTAAGGCGCTCGCTTGCGACGCCGCTCAGAGGATGTGCCGGCTCCGCCGGTGCCTCCGACCTCGAAGCCCCGTGGTAGAAGCCCGGTGCGGCGAAGAGAATCACCGCGCCGGCGCGACGCAACCTGAGCATGTTCTCGAGATGAATCGAGGAGAGCGGCGTCTCGCGCGGGACGAGCACGAGCTTGCGGTCTTCCTTCAGCGCGACGCTCGCCGCGCGGTGGATCAGGTTCGACATCGCACCGGAGGCGATCGTCCCGAGCGTCCCCATCGAGCACGGGCAGATCACGTACGCGTCGATCTTGGCCGAACCGCTTGCGTAGGGCGCGTGCCAGTCGTTCGGGTCGTGCAGCGTCACCGCGTTGCGCGCCGGCTCGATGAACCGTGCGAGCGTCTCGTCCGGAGAGAGGCGAGCATCGCCGTAGAGCTCTGTCGCCAACACCTCGATACCCGCTCGCGAGGCGCACACGCCGATCTCCGCCTCGGCGACAGCGAGCGCCTCGAGCAGGCGGGCCGCATACGGAGCGCCGGAAGCGCCCGTTATTCCAAGGAAGACACGCATACCGCTACTTCTTGATGCCCTTGGAGGCTTCCAGGAAGATCGCGAGCTTCTTCAGGTTGGCCTGGCCGAGATCGACGAACGGAGGCATCGGCGAGCCCTTGTTCACGCAGGAGGGACACTTGAGATGGTCGATCTGGAAGGTGATGCCCTTGTTCTTAGCGCCCTCCGCCGTCAGCTCGGGCGCGCCCAGGGCCGACCCGCCCGCGCCCACGTAGGTGTGGCAGTTCAGGCAGCCCGACTGGGCAAAGAGCTTCGCGCCTGGAATCGCCTTCGGCGGCAAATGTTCCGCCTTCACCCACTTGGGCACGGTCGAGAGTAACTCCGCCCCCAGGGGCTCCTCCGCGGTCGCCCCCTTGTAGGTCAGGACGCCCATCGCCAGCACCGTGAGCGCCGCTGCGACGAGCGCGACCGGGCGCCGCAGCAGGCGCCGCTCGCGGCGGAGGTCGATGAACGGCAGGGCGAGCAGCAGCATCAGGGCGAGGGTCGGCACCCCGACCGTGCCGAGGATCACCGTCTCGGGCCACTTGAAGATCCGCAGGAGATAGAAGAGGAAGAAGAAGTACCAGTCCGGCCGCGGCACGAAGCTCACCGTCCCCGGGTCGGCCTTCGCCTTATAGAGCGGCCCGAGCAGGTCGGAGTACTTCCAGATCACCGCGAGCCCGACGATCACGCAGACGACGACGAGGCTCATCACCGTGTCGTGGAACATCGCGTACGGGTAGAAGGGCTTCCCGCGCTCCTTGACGTCCTTCTTGTAGCGCTGGAACGCCGCGCGCCGCTCGTCGCTCGAGCTCACGACTCCGGCCTTCCGCTGACTCCGCGCGCCTTCGGTTGCACGAGTCCGGGCCGTCCGGGCGCGGGCTCCTGGTCAGCTTCCTTCCCGGCGGCGTCCTTCGACCACGGCGGCGAGGTGACTCCGAGCCGGATCACGAGGTACAGGTGCAGGCCGATCAGACCCAGGATCGCGCCCGGAACGAGCAGCATGTGCAGCGAGTAGAAGCGGCTTAACGTGTCGTTTCCGATCTCCGCCCCGCCCCGCAGGATCGAGCCGATGAAGGGACCGAGGAAGGGCGCGTTCGCGTTGATGTTGATCCCGACGACGGTTGCCCAGTACGAGGTCTGGTCCCAGGGCAGGAGGTAGCCGGTGAAGCCCTCGAAGAGCCCCATCGCGAGCAGGAGCACACCGACGATCCAGTTCAGCTCACGCGGGTACTTGTAGGCGCCGAATAGGAAGACGCGCGCCATGTGGAAGAACATCAGGATGATGAAGACGCTCGCTCCCCAGCGGTGCATCCCGCGGACGAGCCAGCCGAGCGTGACGTCGTTCGTGATGTGCTTGATCGACTCGTAGGCCGTCTTCGGATCCGGCTGGTAGTACATGGCGAGGATCACGCCGGTGACGAGCTGGACGAGGAAGGCGGTCAGCGTGGCCGAGCCGAGCGTGTGCGCCCAGCCGGTGTCCCCGGGGACCTTGCGGAAGAGGAAGTACTTGGTCGCGCCGACGAGACCCGAGCGCTCTTCGAGCCAGTCCAGCGGATAGTTCGCCAGCTGGATCAGCTTGTCCTGGGGTCGTTGGCGGCGGCCTGGCATTACCTAACGGGGCGGCTGTAGGGGGTAGAGCCAGGACTCGGGGCCGTCGACGTGCTGGCCCGGGTCGGCGAGGTCATAGCGCTTGATCCGGGCACTCGAGCCGGTGCCGTCCACGTGGGCGACGCTGTACGTACGGCCGAGGACGAGACGGCCGTTGCGGATCGAGAACTCGTAGCGGTCGAGCGCGCGCACGGGCGGCCCCGCGGTTCGGTTGCCCTCCTGGTCGTACTGGCCCCCGTGGCACGGACAGCCGAAGCCGCCGGCAGGAAGCGTCGGGATCAGGTGGATGTCGCCGTCCTTCGTCTTCTCGATCTTGCGGCCTTTCTCGAACATGGGCCCGTTCGGCTGCACCGGGCAACCGAGGTGCGCGCAGCGGTTCGAGAGGATCGTGAAGCTCGGCTTGCCCTTGATGAGGCCGTTGTTGCGCACGTAGGCGGTGCGGCGCGAGACCTCACCTGCCTTCGGGTCGCGCAGGAACGTGGCAATCATGAACTTGCCCTCCGGGTAGTCCGTGATCGGGCCAAGATCGACGTCGTGGTGGCGCTGGTTCAGGAATGAGGGCAGGACCGCGAAGCCGACTGCCGGCACGGTGACAATCCCGCCGATCACCGCCCCGAGACCGAGCGTCGCGCCCTCCAGGAAGACGCTGCGCGGGAAGCGCTCGCCGGGCTCGGGCTCGGGCATCGCCGCCTCGCCCTTGTGCGCGGGGATCGGCGGCGCTGTAGCGGTCGCCGGCTCGCCGCCCTCGTCGGTTTGAGCCGGAACCGTTCGGTAGCTCCCGGTGACGTCCCTGATCCAGAGAAAACCGAAGATGACCGTGATCGCGACACCGACCGCGACCGCCGCCCAGCTGACGATCACGCCGACGAGGATGCAGACGATGCCGACAGCGAAGCCGACCGGCCAGAGGCTCGGCGGCGGGAGTTGGTGTTCGTCCCCGCGCTGGGGCTCCAACTAGAGCGCCTTCCCTTGTTCGCTCACCTGGGTGGATTCAATCGGCTCCGGCTCGCGCTCGTCAACGACGTAACACTTGCCGCAACGGGCGGGAGAGTTTGCCACGGCGGCCGTTCTCGCGCTCGCCGGTCGGACCGATGCCGTACTCCTCCCAGCGGCTGTCGACGAGGGCCCGCACCTCTTCAGACATCTCGATCTCCTCGGGCCAGGGCCGCGTGCCCTCGTCAGGCCCCTTCGCGGTCGCGTCGATCCCGAGCTTGCCCCCGAAGAACTGGTGCGTCGGTGCGTGGTCGAGATGGTCGAGCGGGCCCTCGCTCAGGAGGACATCGCGTTGCGGGTCGACGTTCGCCCCGACGTAGAAGAAGACCTCTTCGTAGTCGTGGACGTTCACATGCTCGTCCACGACGACGACCGACTTGGTCAGGCTGAGCATCCCGAGGCCCCAGATCGCGTGCATGACCTTCTTCGCGTGCCCGGGGAACGCCTTGCGGATCGAGACGATGCAGCAGTTGTGAAAGACGCCGGCGACCGGGAGGTCGTAGTCGACGATCTCCGGCACCGTCATCCTCACCGCCGGCAGGAAGATTCGCTCCGTTGCCTTGCCGAGCCAGGCGTCTTCCTGCGGCGGCTTCCCGACCACGATCGACGGGTAGATCGCGTCCCGGCGCATCGTCATGGCGGTGACGTGGAAGACGGGAAAGAGCTCGGCGGCGGTGTAGAAGCCGGTGTGGTCGCCGAACGGCCCCTCGTCGGTGAGGTCGTCTTGCTCGATGTAGCCCTCGAGCACGATCTCCGCGTTCGCCGGCACCTCGAGATCGATTGTGTTGCACGCCACAACCTCCACCGGCTCGCCGCGCAAGAAACCCGCCAGCATCAGCTCGTCGATGTGCTTCGGGAGCGGGGCTGAAGCGGCGTACGTGGTGATCGGGTCGAGCCCGAGTGCGACCGCGACCTCGATTCTGCCGTCAGTGGCCAGGTAGTCGGCGCGCCCGTCCTTGTGGATCTGCCAGTGCATCGCAGTCGTCCGTCCGTCGAGCACCTGCATCCGATACATGCCGACGTTGCGCGTGCCCGTGCGGGGGTCCTTTGTGATCACTGCAGGGAGCGTGATGAAAGGGCCGGCGTCGCCGGGCCAGCAGGTCTGGACCGGGAGTGAATGAAGATCGACGTCTGTGGCATGGAACACAAGCTCTTGGCACGCGCCGCGGCGGACCGTCTTCGGGAGCGAGTCCGCGATCGACTTCAGCTTCTTCAGGCCGCGCACCTTCTCGACGAGTCCTTGCGGCGGCTGCATCTCGAGCACGTCCTCGAGCCTCTGCGCGACGTCGTCCAGCCGCTCGACTCCGAGGGCGAGACACATGCGCCGCTCCGTCCCGAACTGATTGATCAGGAGCGCATGCTCCGAGCCCTTGGCCTTTTCGAACAGGAGCGCGGGTCCGCCGCCCTTCACAGTCCGGTCGACGACCTCGGTCACCTCGAGGTGCGGGTCGACCTCGGCAGCGATCCGGACGAGCTCTCCCTCTCGCTCGAGGAGCGCAATCCAGGACCGCAGGTCGGCGGCGGGGGCCATCGGCGAGGAGTCTAGGTCGAGATCAGCGGTGGCGGCGCTGGCGCAGATAGTGCGTCGTCTCGCCGAGGACGATCACGCCGAGGAAGACGAGGCCGACGATGAGCATCGCAATGATCACCTTCTTGCCTTCTTGCGCCGCGGTCTCGGAGGCGGCCAGCAGGTTCAGCAGGGCAAGCGCCATCGGTTCCGACTCTAACGCAGCGGAGCGGACTGCAGGTCCACTTCGATCAAGCCTGCCGAGCGGCGTGGGCAGCCAGCGCCGTCTCGAGGGATCCCTCGCCGACTCGCTCGCGGGCAAGCGCCTCGAGCGGAACGACGTCTGCGCGGTCGCGAAGCTCGGCGCGCGCTTCGTCGAGGCCATCCTCGCCCAGCCAGGCCGCCGTGGCCGCCCAAAGCTCCCCCGCGCCGTTGGTCCGGTCGGCCCGCAGCTGCGCGCACAGCGAGATCAGCTCGGCAAAATCGCCGACGGCCGCAACGTCGCCGAGCTCCGCAATCCGCACGAGACCGTGCGCATAGAGGTAGTCGCCGAGCAGCAGGGCTGTGTCAGCGTCACCTGGGGCGAACAGGCGGGGCGTGCCGTAGTGGAGGAGGTAGCCCTCGTAGATCGTCTCGAGGCCGAGGGCGAAGCGCTCCTTGCCGAGCGGTGAGAAGACGGCCTCTCGCTCCCGCTCGTCGTCCGGGCGAAGCGCCTGGCCCCAGAGAACGCTCTCCCGGCCGGCCTCCCGTGCGATCGTCTCCCAGACGTCGACGGCTACAGCCAACGTGCGAGCTCCTTCGTCCAGTAGGAGACAACGATGTCGGCCCCTGCGCGCTTGATCGCGCCCAGCGACTCGAGCGCCGCTTCCCGCTCGGCGAGCCAGCCCCTTGCGGCCGCGGCCTTCACCATCGCGTACTCGCCCGAGACGTTGTAGGCGCCCACCGGGAGGTCGAAGCGCTCGCGGACCGCCCGGATCACGTCGAGGCAAGGGAGTGCCGGCTTCACGATCAGCACATCGGCTCCCTCGGCGACGTCGAGCGCGCACTCCCGCAGTGCTTCGCGGACATTGGCCGGATCCATCTGGTAGCCGCGCCTGTCGCCGAACGCGGGCGTCGACTCGGCTGCCTCGCGGAAGGGCCCGTAGAAGGCGGAGGCGTACTTGGCCGCGTACGAGACGATCGGCGTCTCCGCGAAGCCGCCCTCGTCGAGTGCGGTCCTGATCGCGCCGACCCGCCCGTCCATCATGTCGCTCGGACAGACGGCGTCAGCGCCGGCCTCTGCGTGGCTGACGGCCGTTCGCGCGAGGAGCTCGAGCGAGAGGTCGTTCGCAATCTCGCCGTCCTCGAGGACACCACAGTGGCCGTGCGCCGTGTACTCGCACAGGCAGACGTCGGTCATCAACACGAGCTCGGGGAAGCGGCCGCGCAGCTCGCGCAGTGCGCGCTGGACGATCCCGTCTTCGTCGTAGGCGCCGGTGCCCTCGTCGTCCTTTTCCTCCGGGATACCGAACAGGAGCACGCTGGAGACGCCGAGCGCGGAGGCCTCTTCGACCTCCCGGCAAAGCTCGTCGACCGAGCGCTGCGCGATCCCGGGCAGTCCCTCGAGCGGCCGCACGACTCCCTCGCCGGGGCAGACGAAGAGCGGCTGGACGAAGTCGGCGAGGTCGAGCCGTGTCTCGCGGACGAGCGCGCGCAGCCGGCCTGTGCGCCGCAGCCGCCGGAGGCGGGTCGTCGGAAAGGTCGTCACGCGGACAATCTACGTATTCCCAGCCGAGCGGCAAGCCCGAAGAGACCGCCCAGCCCGAGCAGCCATAGGCCCTCCTGCCAAAGCGTCGTCCATGGACTCGCGTCATACAGCGCCGAGTCGAAGAAGCGGACCGCGTGGGCAAAAGGAAACCCATCACTGATCCAGCCGGCGGCGGGTGCGACTTCCCGCGGGACAAGCCCGATGAAGACGATCGGGAGCACGAGCAGAAGCGCGACGAGCGAGGCGGAGCGGGCCTCGCGGGCGAGCGCTCCGATCAGGGTGCCCAGCGCACCAAGCGAACCGCCGGCGACGAGCAGCCCGACCAGGACAAGGGGCAGCCGCTGCCACGGCTCACCCCCGACGACGTTTCCCAGCTCGACGATCAACGCGAACGCGAGCGTGATCGCAAGACCGAGCAGCAGGGCGACCACCGAGGCGAGCGCCGTCTTCGCCCAGACGAGTTGCCCCTTCGTGACGAGCCCGCGACTCAGCCTCCCGATCACGTTCTCGTCCCGCTCCGCCGCCAGCGACCCGGCAGCGAGCATCAGGGCCAGGAAGCTGATTGTCAGCCCAAGCGCGAACGCCTGCACCTGCGCCGAGAGCGCCCACGTGCGCCCGTGGCTCTTCGCGCGAACGAGCTGAATGGGATTGGCCGTCGCGCGCAGCGCGGTGCCGGTCTCGGCGAGCGCGAGATGCGCATCGCTGATGAAGTCGCGGATCCTCGTCACCTGCGGACCCGGCGGGAGGCGCTTCAGAAGTCGCTCAGCGCGGTCGAGCCCAAGCACGTTGAAGTGCCGGCCAAGGAAGTCACCGCTGCCTCCGTGAAGGATCAGCGTCACGTAGCCCAGGTTGTTCTTGATGTACGCGTCCTGGAGTAGGTGATTGAGCGTGTAGACGAGCGCCTGCACCTGCTGGTCGACCCGGGCCGAGATCGTCCCGTGGGAGGTCTGCAGGATGAGATGCGGGCTGCGAACCATTCCCTTCAGGTCGGAGATGAACCCGGCCGGGACCGTGAGCGTCGCGACGACCTTCCCGTTCTGGAGCTCGCGGTTCGCCTCACCCGCCGGCAGACGGACGAGGTGCACGTTCCGGCTCACCTCGCGGATCGTCTCGTTCACGTGGAACGTGTGTCCTGCAAGGGTGAAGGTCGCGGGAAGGCGCTCCTGGTCGACGAGGGCGACCCGAGGCTTCGAAGTCACGTAGGTGGCCACGAGGCCCACGAGCACGGCGATCACCACGGGGTAGGCGAAAAGAACGCCGACGAGGAGGGGCGACCGCCGGAGAACCAGGACGTCCTTGCGCAGGAGGAGCGCGACCCGCTTCACGCGAGCAGCGTTGCCGTGTGCGAGCGGTCGTACTCAGCGGCCGAGCCTGAGAAGACGAGGACACCGTCGCGCAGGACGGCTACGCGATCGGCCAACCGCTCGACCTCCTCGAGATTCTGTGTCGCGAACGCGAGCGAGCCGCCGGTCTCCTTGAGGTTCGTCACGCGGTCCCAGAGCCGGAGGCGCTGCTCCGGATCGAGCGCCGCGGTCGGCTCGTCAAGCACGAGCACGTTCGGCCGGCCGAGAAAGGCGAGCGCGAGATTGAGCCGCTGGCGGTTGCCTACGGAGAGATTCGAGCTCGGCGTGTGGCGCCGAGGCAGCTCGAACTCGTTCAGCAACCGTTCGGCAGCTTCCCGCGGGTTGGGCTCGTCCTCCAACTGGGCGAAGAGCTCGAGATTCTCTTTCGCGGTCAGCCGTCCGTATTGCGCGGAGCGTTGGGGCGACCAGCCCACACGCGCCCCCGGACGGCGGTCAATGTGGCCTTCGGTCGGCTCGAGAGCGCCTGCCATCAGCGAGAGGAGGGTCGACTTCCCGGCGCCGTTCGGCCCCACGAGAGCGACCGCCTCCCCGTCGTGAAGCTCGAGGTCGGTGGGCTCGAGCGCGATGTGCCCGCCGAAGCGGCGGCCGGCGGCTCGGGCCGCGAGCACGGGAACGGCGTCGTTCACCGGCGCGCGGCCGCGGGTGGGTCGGGCGGGGTCGCGGGCGCGACAGGACGCGGCGGCGATTCGACGTCCACTGGAACCGGAATCGGCCTGCCTTCCTCCCAGGGCTCGAGCGTGACCCGCTCGGAGAAGAACTCCCAGATCGCGCGGAGGACGGCGAGCATCGGCAGCGCCAGGAGCGCGCCTGCAAGGCCGTAGATCTCGCCGCCGGCGAGGAGGCCGAAGATCACGAGCAGCGGGTGCAGGCGGAGAGCGCTTCCCATCACGTTCGGAACGACAACGTGCCCCTCGACCTGCTGGATTAGAAGGAAGAGGAGGACGACCCAGATCGCCCCGACCGGATGCACGATCAGCTCGTAGAGGACGGGCGGGGCAGCGCCGAGCACCGGCCCGACGTACGGGATCAACTCGGATAAGAAGACCCAGCCGCCGAAGAGGAGGGCGTACCGGTCCGTGTGGGGCGTCCAGCCCATCGTCCCGAGCAGCCATAAGCCCAGTCCTGCGCTCGTCCCGATGATCAGCGAGATCAGGAGCTGGCCGCGCACGTAGCCGACGAGGGAGCGCTCGATCCGCATCATCAGAGGCGGCGAATCCGGGTAGGGCGGGAAGCGACGGTCGATCGCTCTCGATAACCGCTGCATGTCGAGCAGCATGTAGATCGAGACGACGACGATCAGGATGAGGCTGAAGAGCAGCTTGATCGTCCCGATCGCCGCGCCTTCGACGAAGTTGATCACCCTCGTCGTGTACTTCTGCACGTCCTTGCCCTTGATGTTGTTGACGAAGTCGTGCCCGATCTTCCGCAGGTGGATCCGCTTCAGGCCGTGGTCGTTGAGCCAGCCCTGGAGACGGTCGATGTCCTGGTCCGCGCTCGTCTGGTGGTGTCCGTGCTCCTTCGTAAAGTAGGCGTCGATACGATGTGAAGCCGTCTTCGTTTGACTCACCACAACTGTCGCGACCGCAACGCTCGCGGCGAGCACAAGGGTCGCGAAGAGCAGGTATACAAGCGCTACGCCGAACCCGCGGGGAATCCAGACCTTCTGGAGTACTCGAACAAGTGGGTTCAGAAGCAGCGCAATGAGCGCCGCAACCAGGAAGAGGAAGACGACGTGACGGACCGTGCTCGCCACCGTCCAGACGAAGAGCAGCAGCAGAGGCAACCCGACGAGCTGGATCCAGCGCGGAATCTGAAGCTGCTGGGCCCCGCCGGCCATGAGGGCCATCGTACCGCGAAGGTCGTGCGGCTTAGGCCGTCGCGAGACAAAGCCTCGCTCCCGCGGGGGAAACCGGGTTTCCCCCGCGAGCCCCCGCCTCTTTCTGAGCGCGGCGCGCTCCGCGCGCACTCCTCTGCGGGAAACCTTCCGGTTTCCCGTGACCCTTCCCCCGCCCGCAAGGCGAGCTTGCGGCCCCCCGCCTGGGACTGGTCCTTCGCCGAGGACGGAGCCCTCGCACTCGACCGTCACGAACTTTGGGACGAACCTGAGGAGCGGCGCGGTTTTCGGGTGTCACAAGCTGAGCCCGACCAACGCGTGTTGAATAGTGGGCCGGGCTTCGTTACCGTGCCGCGAATGCCCAGAGCGCACAGCCAGGTGCTGGCGCGACGTCAACGGCGGGCGGCCGCGGCTGCCGCTGTGCGGGCGAAGCGGCTTGCAGGACTCGTCCTCCTCGCCGCTGTCGCACTCGTCACGCTTCTTTTGACCGCCTTCGGGTCGGGTCATCCTGCCGCGGTCACGACATCCGGGCCTGACCCTGCAACCCGCCTTCTGCCGGCAGGCCCGCCACGGCCCCAGGTCGTGGCCGTGCTCGGCTCCTTGCGCATTCAGCTCCCGATCGCCCAGAGCCGAGTGACTGTGATCGGCTACCACGCAGCACCTGATGGGGCGCTCGCTCTCAGTCCGCTCGGACATCAGGCTAACGAAGGATTCCTGACGCGGATGGCGCACAAGCTGTTCGGCGGCGGCCACGGGGGCCTGCGTTACTACCAGCTCTCCGGCGGTAGCGGCCCGTCGACCGCCGCGCTCGACGTGGGCGCTCCGCCCGGCACGGACGTGTATGCACCCGTTGACGGGACGATCGTCGGCATGACCCCCTTCGTCGTGAACGGGAAGCCCTTCGGCACCCGGATGGACATCCAGCCTTCCGGCGCGCCCTCGCTCGTCGTCACACTCACGCTTCGGCCCGACCCGGCGCTCACCGTCGGCTCGTCGGTCGCAGCCGTCACCTCCAAGCTCGGCACGGTTGTCAACCTCGCGCGCGTCGAGCGCCAGGCGCTCGCGCACTTCACCCAGGACGCCGGCAATCATGTCGAGATCCTCGTCCGCCCGGCCCCGCTCTCCCTTCCGTAACGCGTCCGGCGCGGCCCGGCCGCGTCCTAGAAAGGCTCCATGAGAATCCTCTTCGTCGCCGACGTCTTCGGGGCGCCAGGAAGACGGGCGCTCGAGGAGCGTCTGTCCGGCTTGCGGGACGAGCTCGACGTGCGCTTCTGCGTCGTGAACGGCGAGAATGCCGCCGACGGCGCCGGACTGACGCCGAAGCTCGCCGATCGGCTCCTCGCAGCCGGGGCAGATGTGATCACGCTCGGAAACCACACCTGGCGGCGTGGCGAGATCGCGCCTTACCTCGAGCGCAGTGACCGTGTGATCCGTCCGGCGAACATGTCGAGCGTCGCCCCCGGCCGCGGCCTCGCGGTGGCCAAGGCCGACGACGGAACGCCCGTGTCGGTGCTGAACCTGATGGGCTCGCTCTTTCTGCAGATCGCCGTCAACCCGTTCGAGGTGGTGGACGAGTTGGTCGCCGAGGCGCATACCGCCGCCAAGGTCATCCTCGTCGACTTCCACGCCGAGGCGACGAGCGAGAAGGTTGCGCTCGCGCGAGCCCTCGACGGACGGGTGACCGCGGTCTTCGGAACGCACACGCATGTCCAGACCGCCGACGCGCGCGTGCAGCCCGGCGGGACCGCGGCGATCACCGACGCAGGCATGACCGGCCCGCACGACTCGGTGATCGGCGTCGAAGCCGAGCTTGCGATCAGGCGCATGCGCACCGGCATGCCTGTTCGCTTCCAACCAGCCGAACGCGGAGTGCGAATCGAGGGCGCGCTCGTCGAGTGCGACTCCGAGGGCCGCGCGCTCAGCTGCGAGCCGGTTCGCGTCGCCATGGACTAGCGAACACGAGCGCCCCTACCAGCAAGACGAGCACGAGGTCGCGCGCGAGGACGAGCCAGGACGCCCGTGCGTTGAAGTGCAACGCAAGCGCCCAGTAGTGGTGCGGGAACCAGAGCTGCGTCAGGACGAGCGCGAGCGCGAGCAACCCCGACGCAGCGAGCCCTCGCCGGCCGCGCACGAGCGGGACGAGCGCCACGAGCCAGATCAGGAATTGCGGCGAGAGCACCTTCCCGAAGGCGACGAAGACGCAGGTGGCGGCCGCGAAGGCGCGCACGAGCCGCTCCCGGTCCGCCGGGCCGCGCGCAAACCAGATCCAGACGCCGATGATTCCGGCGAGCTCGATCGCCGTCGTCACCGCCGCGACCGTGTCGGCGCCGGGCCCGGCGAGGCTCTGCGATCCATGGCTCGTACGCGCGGTCAACCCGTAGCCGAAGAGGTGGTGTGCGGCGAGCAGGAGCGCCGCGCCCAGACTTTCGAGCTGAAGTGGCCTGTCGATCTGACCGGCCACGCTGTGCCACACACCACCTGGAGCGAGGACGAGGAAGGGCCCGAAGCAGACGGCGAGCACGGCGGCGAAGACGCCCGAGCAGAGGAGCGCTTCCCTTCGTCCACTCCGGCGCCACACGTAGTAGAGCACCGGTGGGAGGAGCAAGACCGGGTAGAGCTTGGCCGCCGCCCCTAGCGCGAGCACGCCGGAGCCCAAGCGTTCCCGGCCGGCGAGGATCGCCGCGAGCGCCCCGACGGTCAACATCGCCGGCCAGAGGTCGAACCGGTAGAGGACGACGCTTCCGAGCAGAAGGGGCGCCGCCGCAGCAACCCCCAGGGCACCGGCCAGCCGCCAGGTTCCGTCGCCCAGAGCGCGGAGGGCAATGGCCATGAACGCAAGCGCCGCCAGCGCGCAGGCGGCCATCACCAGCTGGAACTCCTGGTTGTAGCGGTGAAAAGCCGTCTTGTGCGCGTGACCGAGCGCGGGAAGCATGAAGACGGGCAGCGCTCCCGGCGGGTACTCGAGCCGGAAATCGCGGTACGGGACCTTCCCGGCGAGCACCGCGTCCCCATAGTCCTGGTAGAGGCCGGTGTCCACGATGATGTCGCGGTGGTAGAAGCCGTGGTGGACGATCGCGAAGGCGAGCAGAAAGACGATGCCCGCGAGACCTGCCGCCAGCGCGACTCGCCGGCCTTCAGTGAGCGGCGAGGGGCTCGCGAGTCTTTCGGTCATCGGTTGCCGCCACCTCGGTCGCCAGGTCCCGGCGCTCCGGTGCAAGCACGGCGAACGCGGCGAAGGGGAAGAACCAGGGCAGATAGAGATAGAACCAGTGCGTCAGGACGAGCTCGAAGCCAATCAGGAGAGCGGCCGTCAGCGCGGCGAGCTGGAGCGGTGACTTCCGGCGCGGCACGAAATACACCGCGATCGCGCCGACCACGAGGAGGCCCTCCAGCACCCGCTGCAGGAGGTGCAGATCGGGCAGGCCGGCGTGGTACTGCCGCCAGTCCCAGATCGAGAACGGCGATTCGCGGTCGACCTGGGTCCGGATCGTGTGCCGGAAGAAGATGCGCGCCGCCTCAACTGGATGCGGCCCGAGCAAGAGAATCGAGAACGCCAGCAGCGTAACGGCGACGAAAGCCGCGACGAAGAGCACCTGCGGACGGCGGCGGCGCTCGGGGTAGGAGGCCCACAGCGGCGCGACGACGAGCGGCGCGAACTTCGTCCAGCCGGCGAGCGCGACGGCCGCGCCGCGGGCGACAGGAGACGTGACAAGCCAAAAGCCCCAGATCAGGAATAGGGGAACAAGCGCGTCGTTCGTATTCGAGCTAGAGACGTACTGGGTGAAGGGATACGCAACCCAGGCGAACGCGAGCGTCACCGCCAGCCGGGCTCGCCCGAAGCGATACCCCACGAGTGCGAGGCCGACCATGCAGAGCACGTCGAAGAGGATCGCGGCCAGATGCGACGCCGGAAGCGTGTCCCACTTTCCGCTCCAGCCCAGGATTCCGTAGGGCAGCAGATACGCCTCGTAGGCGACGGGACCGTACGTGTCGCCGCTGGCGTTCGCCGACTCGCAGCGGCCGTTCGCCTGGATCCGGTCGCGAATCTCGCCCTCGCGGTCGGCGGCCCCACATGCTCTCAGGTGGTCCTCGGTCGGGAAGTGCCCGTACGGCGACTGGCCGTGGGCGATCCGTTCTGCTCCGATCACTCCCGCGTAGCCGACGTCGATCACGTTGGAGTCGCGAACGTTCAGTCCCACCCGGAAGCCGGCGACGAAAACCGTGGCCGCGGCGAGCACCCACACGGGCCAGACCGGCGGCGACGTCCTGCCGCCGACGCGGTCGCGCCACGTGGTCCAGAAGGCGCGCCCGAGGAGATACAGCAACGGCGGGTAGGCAAGCGGGGCGCTCGTGAAGACCTGGCCGTGGTTGAAGTACCAGAGCGAGACCGAGAACGAGAGCAGGACGAGCAGATCGAGGTTCCGCAAGCTCACGAGGCGCCGCAGATCGGCAAGCCCGAGCAGGAAGGCCACGCAGAACGCGAGCCAGAGCGGCGTCGAGTTGATCGCCTTCCCGCCGAAGGCTCCCGAGCCGCCACGCGCCATCTTCCACGCCACTTGCGGCCCCGTCCACGCCTCCAGCACCTTTCCCGAGCCGTCGACGATCCGGCCGGTCGCCACCTCGCCGGCACGGCGATCCCACACCTTGATCGTCCAATCGCCGAACTGCTTGTTGTAGGTGGCCTGGGTCGTCCTGGCCCCGCTGCGGTAGTGACGCAGCCAGTCCCTAACCTTGGCGACGTGCAGGAAGATCTCGGTCGCCTGGTCGCCGGTGAGGCGCGAGCCAGAGGCTGCCGGCGGAGGCGGAGTGAGCGCGTTCTTCGCCTTCGAGCCGAAGAAGCCGGGATCGGCCGCGACGGAAGCCGGAGCCGCGAGCGCAAGTGCGCAGGTGACGGCGACGGCGGCCCGGCGCATTGGGGCTCAGCCTAGCGGCGGCGGAAAGACCAGAGCTTGTTGCCGATGAAGTTGAGCGGCGTTACCAGCACGATCGCGATTGCCTGGCCTACGAGTTTGCCAGTGAGGCCGGCTTCGACGAACGCGGCGAGCAAGGCGACGTTTGCTCCGTACGCAACGAGCGCCACGACGAGGAATCGCAGCCCCTGGTAGGCGACATGCCCGCGCTGGCCGCGGAATGTCCAAAGGCGATTCCAGGTGTAATTGTTCGTGACGGCTACTGCGAAGGAGCAGCTGGCGGCGACGAGATAGTGCCAGTGGGCGCCCTTGAGCAGCGCGGTGTAGACGCCGAAGTTGACCGCGTAGCCGCTCGCGCCGACGGCCGAAAACTTGGCCAGCTGGACCCAGTTGTGCGGGCGGCTAAGAGCCTTGCCAGCGCGGGTACGCGCCAGCGCTGTCGCGTAAGAGTGGGCCACCGGCTGGCGAGCCTAGCAACCAGCTGCACTGGGGCGGTCGGCTCGCATTCGGCCCGCTCGCGTCACAGACACGCGCGGATTTCCTCGTTACGATCGCCTCGGGGAGGAGGTTGGGGCTGCCTGGGCCCAGGCTTTCGAAAGGTCCAGGCCGTCGAGCGGCACTCTCTGCGTTCCGTCGCCGATAGCAAACACAACCGCCTCGATCTTCCCGTCCTCGCCGAGCACGACTTCGTGGAGCACGCCCTCGACCCCCCGTTGGTCGGTTCGCGCCCCGCGCAGGGCCCGAGGCGTCCCGGCCTCGTTGCGGTAGAAGCTCAGCCCACTCTCGTCCACGAGGGGAAGCGCAAACCCGATCGCGATCAATTCTGCGTCCACCGCCGTAACGGCCAGCGGGCAGAAAACGCGCTCGTCGTCGCGGCAGACAACCTCGAGACCGACCGCGCGGGGACGCCTCCCGACCGAGCAGCACGTCGAAACGCCGCGCAAGCTCGATCCCGTTGAAGCACACCGGCAACCTCATCCCGCCTTCGGTGTGCCACGCCGGGTTGGCGAAAAACGTCGTCAGTCTCTGTAGCCCTCCTCACCGACGAGCGGGACGAACCGGCACGGAACCGAATGGGCGACCGCCGGGCCTTCCGGGCTGCGGACGACAAGCTCGAGCCGCTGGCCGCGCGGCCCTCCGACGGGGACAACCAACCTCCCTCGGGGGACGAGCTGCTCGTACAGCGTCTGCGGGAAGTCCGGCGCTGCTGCGGCGACCGCGATCGCGTCGAAAGGCGCGCGCTCCGGGACTCCGAGCGTCCCGTCCCCGACGCGGACCTCGACGCGGTCGTAGCCGGCCGCCGCAAGATTCGCGCGCGCGCTCTCGGCGAGCTCCGGAATTCGCTCGATCGTCACGACCGTTCCCGCGAGCTCCGCCAGCACCGCCGCCTGGTAACCAGAGCCCGTGCCGACGTCGAGCACTCGCTCGTCTCCACGCAACGAGAGCGTCTCGACGATCCGCGCGACCATGTAGGGCTGCGAGATCGTCTGCCCACCTCCGAGCGGGAGCGCCGCATCCTCGTAGGCCCGCGGTCGCTCCACCTCGGGCACGAAGAGCTCGCGCGGAACGCGTTCCATCACATCAAGCACGCGCTGGTCGACGATGTCGCGCCCGCGCAGCTGCTCGTCCACCATCGCGCGGCGCGAACGGACGAGCTCCTCAGGCTGCATCGGCCGTTGCCCGCGTGTACGCGGGCGGCTCGAGCCCGAAGTGCGCGAGCGCGAGCGGTGCGAGGTCGGTGATGCCGCGCGGCTCAGACTCGAGCCCGATCGTGAGCAGCGGCACCTCGGAGTCGCCGGTCACGAGCGAGCCGTGGCTCCCACCGCCTGTATGGCTTCGCCCGGCAAGATCGGCGAACTCCACGCCCAGGGCCGCAGAGACGATGAGCTCGCCGGCGTTTGGATTGTGGAGTGAGGCCCAGGCGCGCTCGAAGCCGTTCGGATAGTCGAGGAGCGCCTCGTCGCCGGTCGTGCGCCAGCCTTGTCCCATCGGTGCGAACCGAAGCTCCTCGCCCTCTCGCCGTGCCACCGCATCGTCGTCTTCGAGGAAGAGCGTTGTCTCGGCCCCCGGTTCTGCGTCGAGCCTGGTCGCGAGGGCTCGAGCGTCCTCGGCGCAGTCCGGGAGGCGGTAGACCATGGCCGCCCTATTCGATGCGGTCACCAGCGTGCCCTCGACCGAGGCGAACGTCTCTGCGATCCGCATCGACCGGTCGACGCGCGTTTGCCCGTGGTCGGAGCAGACGACGACCGCGTAGCGCTCGAGAAACTCGTCGCCGCCGCCCGCTGCGTCCAGGAGTGCGCCCACGGCGGCGTCGCTACGGGCGAGCGCTTCGTCGGCCGAGTCCGGGCCGGCAGCGTGCGAGGCGAAGTCGTAGTCCGGCAGGTAATAGACGAACAGGTCGAAACCATCACGGGTCACGAGCCAACGCCCGACCGCCCCGGCGTAGGCGTCGATCGATCCCCCCGCCCGCCTGCGAACGGCGAGGGGGGCACCCGTCGAGCTCGACTCGAACAGGTTGTAGAAGAAGAATCGGCTCGGCCCGTAAGCGGGGCGGGCGAGGCCGCGAAGCATCGGTAGATGCCGCGTTCGACCCCGGTAGCAGGTGAAGTTGACTGCCGCAGCGGTCAGACCGGCGTCCTCCACGGCCTCGAAGATCGTCACCGCCTCGCGGCTCAAATGCTCCTGACTCATGTTGAAGATCGCGTCGTTGATCGACCGGTACGCCCCGGCAGCGCGGATGGCCGCAAAGGACGACCCGTACTCGACGATCCGGCGCTCGCCGCGGTGATACCAGACGAGGTGCGGGATGTGATGGACGTCGGGATGTGCGCCGGTCGCGATCGAAGACAGGCAGACCGGCGTCAGCGACGGAAACGTCGAGATCCCGCGGCGGTAGCTGCCATGTTCGGCGAGAAAAGCCAGCGCTGGAGTGGTGCCGCGCTCGACCGCATCCTCGAACACTGCAGGTGTGAGGCCGTCGATGACGATCAGGACGAGCTTCTTCATAGCTTCGCTAGTCGCGTGCGAGGACCCGGAGACCGGCGTGGCGCGTTCCTTGCCGGCGACGGAGCCGCGCGCCCAGCGCCGGCGCGGCCAGAGCCTCGAGGAACCCAACTCCCGGGATGAATGCGAGCGCGGCCGCCGCAAGTCCGGTCAACCCGACCAGCGTCGCCGTCCCGCCGCGCGTGCCTCCGCGGCGCAGAGTTCCGCGGACGAGCTCGAGCGCACCGGCAGCGCCAAGCAATCCTCCAGCTGCGCCTCCGATCTCTTCCTGCCAGTTGTCGATCACGAGTCCGGCAGCGAAGCCCGCTCCCGCGGCGAGCACGACTGCCGCGGCCGCGCCGGATCGAGTCGCTGCGAGCGCGCCGGTGAAGAGCAGACCGAAGCCGACCCCGAGCCCGGCGGCGAGCCCGATGCGGTACCACTCCCACATCGTGGCAAGTGTAGTTAGGGCGACTCGAGCCGGCGGATCACAGCGACGCCGAATTCCGCGGCGCGCGCCCCGTCGACCACGCGGTGGTCGAAGGTGACCGAGACGTAGCCGACCGGGCGCACGGTGACCTCGCCGTCCCGGACGACCGGCCGTTCGGCGATCCGCCCGATGCTCAGGATCCCAACCTCGGGATGGTTGACGATCGGAGTCTGGAAGAGGCCGGCGAGCTTGCCGGCACTCGTGACGGTGAAGGTCGAGCCGCGCAGCTCCTCGGGCTTGAGCTTTCCGGCGCGGGCGGCGTCGGCGAGGCGGGTCACCTCAGCCGCAAGCTCGTCGGCAGAGGATGAGTCGCAGTTGCGGACGACCGGAACGACGAGGCCCTGGTCGGTCTGAACCGCAACGCCGAGGTCGTAGCGGTCGAGGTAGACGATCTCATCTCCCTCGAGCCGTGCATTCAGCTCCGGGAACTCTTGCAATGACTCGGCAACGGCCCTCAGCGTCAAGGGAACGAGCTGCTTCAGGTCGACCGAGCCAAAATCGCACTCCTCGACCCAGGTGACGGCAGGCACTTCGTGGTGAGCGCGCGCCAGGTGCTCGGCGATCTTGCGCCGGACGCCGCGCAACGGTTCCCGGCGGCCCTCCTGGCTCTGTCCGGGGGTCTGACCCCCGGACACGCCCGAAGCAGACCTTACGTCCTCCTCGGTAATGCGCCCCTGCGCCCCGGTGCCGGTGAGCCTTTCGAGATCGACACCGAGTTCGGAAGCCACGCGACGGACGAGCGGCGTCGCTCGGACACGGTCGCCTTGGACCCGGCCGGGGGTCTGACCCCCATTACCGGCCGGAGCGGACACCTCTTGCTGCTCCGCAGCCTCGGCGAGAGACTGCTCGTCCGGCACCCCGCCGTCTTCTCCGATCACGACCAGCACCGTGCCGACCGGCACGACCTGCCCTTCGGCGACGAGGATCCGCGCCACTTTGCCCGCGGCCGGCGACGGGATCTCCACCGTCGTCTTGTCGGTCTGAATCTCGACGAGCGGGTCGTCCTCGCCGATCTCCTGGCCCTCGGAGACGAGCCAACGGGCGATTTCCCCCTCGGTCAACCCCTCGCCGAGATCCGGCAGCTTGAACTCGTACATATGCCCGGAATCTACCGCTGAGGCGCCGCTTGCGACGCCGTCTGGAGGGCGTGGCGGCTCCGCCGGCGCGCCCGGATCCCGCCACGCCTACCGGCGTGGCGTTCCCATCCAGGCGTCGGCCGGAACGATCAAGACGCGGAGGCCGCCTTCGAGTCGCCAGAGCGAGATCGCCTGTTCGTCGCCGCTCAGACCGGGTGCGGCCTCGCGAGGGACATAGCCGGCCTGAAGCGTTCGCGCCTCGTTCCAGATCCCGACCGCGTTCGGATCGTGCGCATTTTCAGGCTCCGGGACGAGCGCCAGGCGGCGGCCGGGGTCAAACGACTCGTCGTCGACGTTCCCCGGACGAAAGGTGACGCCAGCGACAGGAACGACCAGCACGCGCTCGTCCTCCCAACGCACACGTTCACCCGTCGAAGCGTCCCGCAGGTAGAAGCCCGCGCCCCCGCGCTCGAGCCAGAGACGCAGCCGCTCGCTCAGAACTCGAGCGTCTTGCGGACCGCGTCGACCACGCGCTCGACCGACGGCATGTACGCGTCCTCGATCTGCCAATAGGGGTACGGGACGTCGTAGCCAGTGACTCGGATCACCGGCGCCTGCAGGTCGAGCATCGCCTTCTCCGCGAGAATCGCGGCGAGCTCGGCTCCGTACCCTGCGGTGCGCGGCGCCTCCTGAACGATCACCACACGACCCGTTTTGGCGGCCGAGCCGAGCAGCGCCTCCTCGTCCAGCGGCTTGAGCGTGCGGACGTCGAGCACCTCGACACTCGCTTCGCCCACGAGGGCGTCTGCGGCCTGCTCCGCGAGCGGAATCATCGCGCCGTAGCCGACGATCGTCACGTCCGCTCCCTCGCGAGCGATCCGCGCCTTTCCGAGCGGCACGACGTGCTCGCCCTCCGGCACCTCGCCGCGCATCGTCCGGTAGTGGAGCTTGGGCTCCAGCACGACGACGGGGTCCGGGTCGCGGATCGCCGCGGCCAGCAGACCCTTCGCGTCCGCGGGAGTCGACGGAATCGCAACCTTCACCCCAGGGGTGTGCACGTAATAGGCCTCGGGCGAGTCGTCGTGGAGCTCCGGCGCGCGCACGCCGCCGCCGTAGGGCATCCGAACGGTCAGCGGGAACTCCATCTTCCCCCCGGTGCGCCAGCGATAACGGCCCACGTGGGTGATCAGCTGGTCGAGGCAGGGATAGCTGAACGCGTCGTACTGCATCTCGCAGACGGGCCGCAGCCCCGCCATGCAGAGCCCGACCGCGCTGCCGAGAATCCCCGCCTCGGCGAGCGGCGTGTCGACGCAGCGCTCTGGGCCGAAGCGGTCGCGCAAGCCTGCGGTCGCGCGGAAGACGCCACCCGCCCGGCCGACGTCCTCGCCCATGACGAGCACCGAGTCGTCTCGCTCGAGCTCGACGTGAAAGCCGTCGTTGATCGCCTCGACGAGTGTCAGCTCAGCCATCGCCGCGAATCCTCCGAAGCTCTGCGAGGTCGTGGTCGAATGAGGGCGGCGGATCGACGAACGCATGCTCGAAGAGGAGCGCCGCGTCGGGCGGCGGCTCGGCTTCGGCCTGCTTGATCCCCTCGCGCAGGACGTTCGCCGCCTCGGCCCTCGTCGACTCGGCGAGCTCGTCGTTCAGGACCCCCACCCGCCGCAGATAGCCCTCGTAGCGCCCAAGACACTCGCGCTGCCGCTCCTCCTCGACGCGCTCGAGATCGATGTAGGCACGTGGGTCGTCTGCGGTCGCATGCGGCGCCGCGCGATAGGACACGGCCTCGATGAAGCTCGGCCCCCCGCCGCCCCGCGCGCGCTCGACCGCCTCCCGCGTGGCCTCGTAGACCGCGAGCACGTCGCAGCCGTCCACGCGAGTCCCCGGAATCCCGTAGCCCACAGCCTTGTCGGCGAGCGTGGTCGCCGCGGTCTGCGCCGAGAGCGGTGTCGAGATCGCCCACTGGTTGTTATTGCAGAAGAGAACGAGCGGCGCGCGCATGACGGCCGCGAAGTTCGCGCCCTCGTGAAACGAGCCCTCGGAGGTCGCGCCGTCGCCGAAGTAGGCGATCGCGCAAGCGCTCTCGCCGCGAAGCTTCTTGCCCCAGGCGAGCCCGGCCGCGTGCGGGATGTGAGTCGCGATCGGGACGCAGATCGAGGCGACGTTCCAGTCGAGCGGGTTCCACCAACCCGCTGGGTGCCCGCGCCACCAGGAGAGGATCGTCGCGACCGGCATCCCTCGCAGCAGTCCGATCGCGGACTCGCGGTAGCTCGGGAAGATCCAGTCCTCGCGCTCGAGCGCGTAGACCGAGCCGGCCTGCATCGCCTCGTGATTCCAGAAGATCGCATAGGTGCCGATCCGGCCCTGGCTGTGAAAGACGACGGAACGCTCGTCGTAGGTCCGCAGCAGGACCATGGAGCGGTAGAGCTCGAGCAGGTCCTGCTCCGTCAGACCCTCGACCTCGCCGTCCGGAATCGCCTCGCCGTCGCCGATCACGCGCCGGAGGTCGCGCTCGGCAGGAAGCACCTGAGCCATCGCCCTAAGTGTATTTAGACGAGGACGGAGACCGCCCCCCGCTCGGCGACGAACTCCGCTCGCTCGACGTCGCCGAGATCCTCGCCATCGGCTTGGAGCGGAAGCGGACGGTCGCAGACGAGCTCGATCCGGTCGAGATCGTGGGCGTAGCGGAGGTCTCGCGCATGGGTCTGACCCCGCCCGGTGAAGGCGTAACGAAGCAGGCGCGGAATCGACGCGGGTTTGACACGTTCGGGCGCGAGGACGTCGAGACCGAGCTCGAAGCGCGCTTCGGGCGCGACGTGGATCGGCAGCCGACCCGCGTACGTGTACGGGTCGCAGTTGGCCACGAGCGCGAAGGCCGCTCGGCCGAGTCCGCCGACCGCCAACACAGGCTCGAAGTGCGCGCGGCGCTCGCGCAGCAGCCCGACCGTCGTCCGGATGTACGCGAGGTCGCCAGGGCGCTTGCCGTCCTCACGGCGGCCGAGCGCGTCTACCCGTCGGACGAGTTCCGCGTCGAGCCCGACGCCGGCCGCGAAAGCGAACCGGCGTCCATTCACACGGCCGAGTGAGATCCGCCGGATGCGCTCCCGCTCCAGCGCCTCCGCCAGCTGTGTAGCCGCGCGCCTGGAATCGCGCGGAAGGCCGAGCGCCCGCGGCAGGACGTTCGTCCGCCCTCCGGGGAGAAACCCAACGGGCACGCCGCGCGAGAGTCCGTTCAGGACCTCGTTGAACGCCCCGTCGCCGCCGTAGACGAGAATCGTGTCCGCCTCGCCTTCGGCCTCGCGCGCGAGCTCGGTCGCATGCGCCGGCCGCTCCGTCCGCTGCACGGTCAGCCGGACCCGCTCCCGCAATGCTTGCTCGACCGTCGCCAACCGCTGCTCGGTCACCTCGCTCGCGTGCGGATTGACGATCAAGACGACATGCCGCATCGTGCCGCGAGCATGCCACGCATCGACCACGTCGCAGTCGAGACCGACGACCCCGGCTCGACCGCCCGCTTCTACGAACGCATGCTGGGCGCCCGCGTTGTCGAGGCCGAGGGGCATCCCGTCATGGCCTACCTCGGCAACACTGGCTTCGCCTTCCACGAGCCGGGCGGGCCGGGCGGACATACCGCCGTCCGCGTCTCGAACGACGAGCGCGCCGACCTGAAGCGGCGCCTTGACGAGGCCGGGATCGAGTGGGACGAGCGAGACCACGAGATCGCGGTCGGACTCTTCTTCCGCGACCCGGACGGGCGTCAGATCGAAGCGATTACGTACCGGTCCGGGAACGATCCCCGCCGCCCCTAGAAAGCCCTGCAGGCAACGCGCCGGGGAGGAGCGCCCGCCCCTCCCCGGCGTGCTAGAGCAACTACGGAACGACCGTCGTCGTCGCGGTCGCCGTATTGTTGGACGTGTTCGGGTCAGGCGGCGAAGAAGCCGACACGGAGGCCGTGTTCGTGATCGTGCCTCTCGTCGGCGACTTGACCACGATCGTGACCGTGGCCGAGCCTCCGCTCGCGAGGTTGCCGAGACTGCAGACGACCATCGCCTTGGAGGGCTTCGCGCTGCAGCTCCCCTGTGTCGTCGCCGCCGACGCGAAGCCGGCGTTCTTTGGCAGCTGATCTGTCATCGTCACGCCCGTTGCTGCCGAGGGACCGTTGTTCCTGACGACGATGGTGTACGTGAGGTTCTGTCCACTGTGCACCGGGTCCGGCGCGTCCATCTTCGCGATCGAGAGATCGGCGCCCGGCACGACGAAGTCCATCGCAGCGGTGTTGTCGAGCGGGTAGAGCCACGACTGCTCGTCCTGCGTCGGCGACAGCGTGTTGCCGAGCGAGAACGCCGTGCCGTCGTAGAACCGCGAGCCGGCCGTTGCCGGGACCTCCGTCGGTCGCTGTCCGGGTCCGGTCGGGCCGCTCAGCGCGCGTAGCCGCGAAGCCGGCACGGTCAAGACGATCTGGCCCCTGTTCTGCTGCACCTGGCCCGAAATTGGCGTCGTACCCGGATAGATGACGCACTTCTCGTTCGTGACCGGGGCGGTGTTCTCACACGGTGTCGAGCCGGTCGTGTAGTCGTTGTAGCCGAATGTGAACCCTTGAGCCGGGTTCCAGCGCGCGCTCGCCGCCGAGGCCTGGAAACCGTTGACGAAGTCGAAGACCCACAGGAGGGACTGCGACCCCGTATCCAGCAACGCGGAATTCAGGGCGGCGTTCGACAGGTCGGCCACCTTCATGGTGATCTGGAGGTTGCCGTTGACGAATGCCACGGATGCGTCCTGGAAGTCGGCTGCGGCTTCGTTCTTCGTGGCCGGCGGCGGCGCCGGAGCGAGGATCGAGTACGCCGACAGGGCGTCACCGGTCGGATCAGTCGAGTCCGTCCGCAACACGGGCCGCGTGATCGGACCGATCGTGCCGGCTCCGTTGCTGGGACCCGCGATCTGGGTCGTCACCATCGGGCGGGCCACGTGACCCCCCGACTCGTCCGGCTTCTTGTTGCCGCGGTCGAACACGACCATGAGCTTCTTGCTAGTGGGGTCGTACCCGATCGAGAAGAAGTCGGCGAGCGATCGGTCTCCAGCGGGAACGGACAGGTCGCATCCGAGCCCGTTCAGGCAGATCGAGTCGTAGTGGAAGGGATGCGTCGTCGCCTTGACTTGACTGAACGTGGGCGGATTGAGCGGGTCGGTCGAAAGCGCGTTCAGCGACTGGTTGACGTAGACGTCCCACGAGGCCTTGAAGTCGCCGCTGTTCGGGTTGCCGTCGCTCTCCGTGCCGTAGAACGTCACTGCGACCCGGCCCGGCTGCCCGCCGGCGACGAGCCACGGGAACACGGTCGTCCGAACGGCGTCCCGGTCGACCTGGACAGGCGCCGAGAAGCCCGGGTTCTTGTCCGGCAGGGCGGTGGTAGCCGTCACCGACTGGTCGCACGCGCTCACCTTGTCGGCGGTGAGTGTGACCAGATACGTGTG
>WNGJ01000790.1_pt1 | contig 32893 bp, 27 predicted proteins | sample 5400611 | NCBI WGS metagenome assembly WNGJ01 (sample SAMN13153375, study PRJNA577476) | soil metagenome | isolation source: 40 cm soil or saprolite under Garry oak tree replicate 1 | place: USA:California | collected 2016-06-15
AATTTATTGCGGATGTGTATAATACGAAACGACTCCATTCGAGTTTGGGCTATGTGCCACCAGAAGAGTTTGAGCTGGCCTATGCCCAGGACCTGAGATATTGACTTTGCCCCTGGTGTGGAAAAATGGGTTCACTCCAACCGTTACCTATAACACCCACAAAAGAAGTTGCACAGATCGGCAGCTTTTCCGGCAATGAACACCATTAAACTGTCACAAATAACTTTCAAGAAAATCTCTATAATATTCCCATGTATCGCTACAAAAGGCACAGACGAACCACCTCAGATCACAATGTAGGTGGATCCACTAAACATGGTGTCCTCCTACACTGGTTAATCAAAGCGACACATTAGCGGAAGAATGTAGGTCTGGCTATAGTCACACCCATTACGAAGCCAATGATAAAGGCCACCAAAATGATAATGATTAATGTTTGTATATCGATGTTCACGGGTGGTCTCCTTTCAATTCAGACCAAGAAGGTCTTGAAACTTAAAACCATTTTCTGAGCTTCACACGAACGATATTCAGACTATCGCTGATCTCTTCTTGCACGGTACTGAGTCTGGTACTGGCGCTCTCGATACCTCCATTTCATAGTATAAAAATGAATTGCATCTGCTAATGCTAAAACCAGCAAGATCAGTCCAAACAGTACCATAACCGCAGCTACCGGAATACAAAAGGCGTACACAAAAATCTTTGCCGATGGCCCCAGTACATAAACAATTAATGCCATCAAGAACATGAACAAGGTGGCAAAAATCGCGAGCGTTATGAGAAACGCTAATGTGCTTAAGCGTTGCATTGTGTTCTCACTTGAAACTTGAGCAGATCATCGTTCAACGAGCCTTATAGAGCGACGGAACTGACTGAGATCAATCAGTTCCGGGACGTTGTACGGAGAACAGACAACACTAACCTGACTACATAAGCTCCTGAATACAAGCCAATATACCAATCTTCTTATAACCGAGACTTGCAAGAGATCCATGGCGGCTCCGCGCAACTGGATCGGAAGAACGCCGACCGCGATATTGTTCGAGATCGACGCCAGCGTTATGCAATGCTTGTTGGAGCGGAGTCGCTTCGTCGTCGAACGACATACGGCTCACAAGATCAATGATCAGCGCAGCGCGCAGTTTGGACGGGAATGCCTGTATTGCCACGGCCACTTGCCCGAAGAGATTGGCGTTGTAAACATTGTCTACCGCGACCTCTGAATAATCTTGCCCATTGTCAGGAACGTCATTCGACACATCATCCCTACTCTCCGTTGCCAGCGGCACAAACCGTCGATCGTGCCTCACCATATCGATAAAAACGTTGTAAGCAACGCGCACGCTTAGGCCCTTAACCGAATACACCGGTGACAATTCTCCACACTCTCCCCTACGAATACGCTTCAAAACCTTCATCATCGTCTCTTGTACGATTTCATCAATAATATCCTCACGCTGGGCCTTCCACGTCGGCAGGTTGGTAGCACGCACCCATCGTGTGACGATGATGGCGAGCTGTCTGTACAGTGTATTCCAATCAGAATATGAATTTACTTGATATTCCGAAGAAATCTGATGAATAGTCTGGCTCTCCAAGTCGTTTACTCCTGACTTTACTATAGATGATCACATCTAGCTCCATAAAGATTTCTCTATTTTATACAAGTTTCCTTGCTCTTTGATGTACAACACCGATTACGAAGAGCCAATGATCTTAAAGTAGGTTCTGTGTAATGTAATATTAACAAACTTTTATGATATTTTCAATGACGGCGGCTATAAACTTTGTTATATATTATTTTAGAACACATGATATTACTTAGTGATTGAAAATTTTGTCCTCTCTCATTCAAAACACAAGATGTAGTGATCCCAAAACTTTCACCATCAATATGTAGTGTAATAAAAAGAAAAACGCTGGCTGATGAGAACTAAGTTAGACTTCTCGAAACTGCCATGCAAAAAATTGTATAACTCTTCGTTTATATCCTGGAAAGATAGTTGCGGTTCTATTGACAAAGATGGTATATTGAAGTGGAGTTCAACTTAATTCAGATTAATCTAGTTGTGCTTTGCTATTTCTTTAACTTTTTCTTTGATAAAAGTTGGTGTAAATCGTCATTTACAAAGCATAAGTGACAACCGATCTCTTATTTCTTGATCCTGGCACCTCCCAGCTTGCGTTATTTATTTGGGATCGTGCTTTTTGGAATTGGAGTAAGACATGTACGAGCAGCGCAAGTCTCCATTCTCTATTAAAGAATACTTGCGGCAACCTGATACCCAAAAGAAAATCCAGCGCAAAATGGTTGAAGCGCGTTCAGCAGCTACTGTCACTATCACCCGGGCAGCAGACTTGTTCGGCTTTTCAGATACCCAATTGCGCGATTGGGACAGACTCGGCGTTGTCAGTCCCCCACGATCTGATGGGGCCAAGCAGGATGACAAGAAACATCGCCAGTACTCGCGCGCAGAACTGGATGTACTCGCGGCGATTCGTATTCTGAGGGATGGCAGCTATTCCATCACCGAGATCAAGCAGAACATTGATGTGGTACGAGATATAGCTAACCAGCTTGGTCAAGAAGTGTTCACGCTTTCGGGAACAGCCGAACGGGCTACGCAACCTGTCGAGGTCACACAAGAACCTGCTATTGTGCCGCCAATCGATCAGTTACTTGACAATGCGGATGATGAACTGTTTTGGCGTTTTTATATTACCAATGCGCTGCGCCTCTCGCTCTCGCTGCTAGCCGAGTACAACCCTAACACCATCGTCGGCCTTGTCATGCCACTTGGTTCTAACACTCCAGCTTCTGTTACAACAGCGAATATCGCTGACCTGGGAGAATGCCTGATCGGCTGGCTGCGCCCTGGCTACTCATTTTACCTGCTCTATACTCCACGTCCCTCGTTCGAGGAATATACCGATTTTCGGATGCACCCGTTGCAGGCTCTACGAGACAACACCTGGACTATTGTTCAGAGGAAACCAGGGCAGCTCAACATCAGCTCGCAAGTTCGGACCACTATTCAGCGTCTCCTTGTACCTCTTTATGAGCACAAGCAAAAATGGCTTCCATTCTTCAAAGCCGGACAGCATAGTTTTTCGTTTCCTACCGCCGATTTTGTGCCAGAGGCAGCCGAGAATCCCACTAAAAGGATACACTTGACCAGCCTGGCAAATTTGGCAGTAAGTTTGGGACCCGACAAAGGATGGCGCTTCGCCTGTATTCTTACACAGTCCATCTTCAACTATGACTTGGAGCAGCCACTTGGCTCCTGTATTGCCATCCCCATTGGGGGCGAAGAAGCAAAGCCGTTGGGCGTTATCTATCTGGCCTCAAGCCAGCAAGACGCTTTCGACGAAGGTGATCAGCGGCTGCTGCGAATAATTGCTCGCATGGCCCAGGAACTGTTACTGACTTTTCAAACACGTTTCAAGGTTACTGAGCAACTCAAGTCACTCATTGAGAAACCTGCTTTGGCCGACCAGGCTTTCGACATTAAGGGAGTATGCTCGGAAACCGAACTCATTGACCGCTTGGAGCGGTTACTACAAGTCGTTTGGTCTCGGGATGACTTGAAAGGACCACTATCAGAGATTTTAGCGCGAGACGATATAAGAGATCGTAGGGCAACAATAGCCAAGTACTATTATACCAACGATGTAGTGACGTTTTATTGTTTTGATGTGAATGATCAAACTAGCCTCACTCAAAAATACGGTGAGGTAATGACTCGTAACCTTAGCCGGGAGGTGGCAATTCGCGCAAGAAACAAGTTGAAAACACTTTTCTCTAGCAGCGATTTTCTGCTGTGTCATGCCTATGGAGATCGATTTTACGTTTTCCTGGGAGGCATCCCGCTCGACGAAGCGCGAGACAAGGTTTGGGCATTCAAGAAAGAGCTTGAAGGCGTGTACAAGATCGATGCTCTACGTTTTTCAACCGAACAGCCTACTCCTATAGGAATGCGCGTCCAGGACGAAATCACGGTTCGAATAGGAATATCCTGTTATCCAGCTATTAAATCATATGAGTTAATGCATCGCCTTGAAAATAAACTTGATCCGCCTGATTTTCAAGCGGCTGTCGCTTGGGGAATCAGAAAGGAATTTGACGATCTACTGAAGTTGGGACAAGGTGTTTGGAGTTGGGATCCCGTCGAATGGCGATGGATAGAATTATCGCCTCCTGAAAGGAGATAAGAACATTTGCAGATATTTCCAGTAGTTAGAGTAAGTTACTAGTTCACTGGTAAATGCGTTTATTTAGTATTACCAGTGCGTATTAACCTCAAAAATGTACCCTCTTCGTGTTGGTTAGATATAGCTTTTTATGAACGATAAGGGTGGTCGAGGTAAATAAGAGGTGTTGTATGGCGGAAAAGCTCTTTCTCTTAGGTAGGCCGGGTAGCGGCAAATCCACAGTAAGGCGCTACATTATAAAAATAGCACAGCATGAATTCTGGTCTCCATATTCTATTGGTGACTATAAAATACTACAAAATATGTGTGCAGTCAATCGCGAGCATATTGACATTCGCCCCACCGAATTTGGAGGATTTGAAGTACTTGATTTTTCCATTCTTGATACTGCTCTACAGATCATCGAGCGCAGAGTTGAAAAGGCGCTTGAGAGACATGAATTGGGTTGGCCCAGGATCGCAATCATTGAGTTCGCTCGTAATGACTATCTTCAGGCGCTCTCGCAATTTGCTCCAAATTTCCTTAAAGATGCTCGTTTCTTAATTTTAGAGTCAGATGTTGATACCTGCATGGATAGGATAAGCAGACGTATCAAATATCCTGAGTGTGATGATGATACATTTGTTCCAGTTAATATTATGGAAGAATATTATCAAAAAGATAGCACAACAGATAGAGTTTGGGAACTCCGTGAAGCATTCGGATTAAACGAACACCAGATTCAGTTAATGAGTACTGACGGCCCAAGAGATGAGTTTTTGTATGATTGTATCCGGCCATATGCTCATACCCTCATAGAGACTGCTTCTCAGCCTCGACGAATCACTGGACCTCTAGTCCCCTCACACACTTCCTACACCAGAATTTATAATAACCATTGTCCTTCACCATTCCTGGACATACAAGTAGAGGAAGTTAATGAAGGAGATGAAGTTAACGGGCTTGTTGGAAGTGCATCTATTTGATCGAGCTTTGCCTATATTAATTCTTTGATTCAGCCTCCACTGTGCATCGTTTTTACCACTTCTGTGAATCCTTCATTGTATATCTACGCGCCGAGTCCATTAATGCGTTTAGATATTGTATCATCGCGTTTTATTGTGTATCATTATGTCAAGTGTGTGATATTCCCAACAACATGTATGCGTATTTTGGAGCGTTTCATGGGTATAACTATGTTCGTTTTTGGCCTTCCAGGCAGCGGTAAATCGGCAGCATCGCGTCACATCAAGTCATTTGCGAGACAAAAAAAGTTCCATCCATGGCATTTTAGAGACTACCCTATTTTGTACAAGATGTTCCAGGATGATCAAAAGGTAAAGAATGAGGAAAAGCGCTTTCGCTCGACCCAATATTTGGGATACGATGGTTTTGATGTGTTAGATTTCGCAGTAAAAGATGAAGCGTTACAAAAACTTCACCACAATATTGTGCAGCGCAAGAAACTAGCTGATGTGAGTACAGAACTTCTAATCATCGAATTCTCACGAAATGATTATTGCAAAGCTCTTTCCTTTTTTACCTCCTTTCGGCTGGATGATGCCCACTTCCTTTTCATAAATTCCGATATTCCAACATGCAAAGCACGCATTAAAGCGAGAGCAGATCATCCACGGACCCGGGATGATTGTTATGTCTCAGATTATGTTTTTGAAACGTACTATCGGAGAGATCATCAGCAATACATGACTGAGGTAGCGCTACAACTCAAGCAGCGGTTTGGTGTTCCAATAGAACATATTCAGGTTATCCACAATGGGTCAGAGATCTCAGTACAGCAGTTTTATCAAGCTGTCGAGTCATTTGCAAATGATTTACTAAAGATAAAAGTGTAGCTATGTCACACAGTTCTAGCCTATGTGTGATACACTGAAGAAAACTTCTATCGCCATTACCCAACCCAAGTAAAAGAAAGACCCAAAAATAGTGGCAACATCACGTATCCCTTTTGAAAAGCTGACTCCGATCCATCCCAATCGCCGCATAACCCTGGAAACAGGCCCGGCACCGATTGCACCTCGCCTCATCGATTTATTTGTGCCAATCGGCTTTGGGCAGCGCGCCCTGGTCGTTTCACCTCCAAAAGCGGGCAAGACAACTATCTTGCGCCAGGTCGCGGCCGCTGTCCAGAAGAATTATTCCGATGCCAGTCTATTCCTATGCCTGGTTGATGAACGTCCCGAAGAAGTGACTGAATGGCGCCTGGAGGTACAGGGGCCAAATGTCAAAGTGTATGCCTCGAGCTTCGATCAGCAACTGGCGCGCCACGGGCGCATTGTTGAACAGGCGTTGATTGAAGCGAAACGCCAGGTCGAACAAGGCAAAGACGTTGTGATGCTGCTTGACTCCCTCACACGCCTGGCACGCGCACACAATCTGAGCAGCGATATGTGGAGTGGCCCTCGCAATCAACGAGGCAATTATGGCAGCCGCACACTTTCAGGCGGCATCGATGCCCGTGCGTTAGAAGTTGGAAGGCGCGTTTTTGGAGCCGCTCGCACACTCGAGGAAGGCGGAAGTCTCACTATCGTCGCCAGTTGCCTGGTCGAAACCGGCAGCCGCCTGGATGAAGTCGTCTACGAAGAATTTAAAGGCACAGGCAACCTGGAGATACGCCTCTCCCGCGAACTGGCGGACCGCCGCGTCTTCCCCGCCATCGATCTGGCAGCATCCAGTACGCGCCAGGAAGAGCGCCTGCTTTCATCCGTAGAATTACGCGCAATGGCAATCCTGCGCCGCAAATTTGCTGACTTGCCGCGGCGCGAGATTACTGAGCAGGTGATCGAGTTGCTGGAAAAAACTAGATCAAATGCACAGTTGGTGGAAGCGGTGTTGAAGCAGGGGTAAATGATATATGTGGTGAGTACAGAGTAAGGTTTAACAAAGCACGGCCTATAGTATGATATACTACAGCAAACAGCATTCGGTTAGAAATAATAGACGGGAGAGCGAGTTATGCGCTGTCCATATTGTGGAGGCATCAATTCAGATCGATCGATCTACTGTGTACACTGTGGTCGAGATCTAAAACCGCAGCCTCCTCCAAACCAGTACCCGCCGTACCAACAACGCCCAGGCGCTCCACCTCCAGTGCAAGGACGCCCTACGAATATGCCACAATCTCCGCAGCAACAAGCACAGCAGGTCCCTGCAGCACAAAGGCGTCGCGCGCCTGTTATGCCACCACAATCTGCACAGTCCGAAATACCCCTGGTTCCCCCCGAACCCCCAGCTCCAGAGCCGCCTACACAGTTTCCACCGCGTACAGTTGAGCAACTACAAGTGCTAGAGCAGGGCGCTCTTGCCTATACGGTAGTAAACAGCGCTGTAGGTGATGGACGGAAGAAAATCGTGAGAATAGTCTATCCAAAAGGTGTTGCCTGGCAGCAAGTTGCAACACTCCTCAAGGCATTCAAGGAGCAACAGGAAGATCGTTTCGACACCATCATTATCCAGGGAGTGCTCGAACAAGACACACAGGTATACGCATTTACGAATGGTCAAATTGTCTTTGACCGCAATGTGCGATTGGGCAGTTTGATCACGAATCGTTATCAGATCGAGACGGGGAACGGACTTGAAATCGACTCTGTGCGCATTGTGTTGACTGAATAGCGAGTAAGCCAGCCAGGAGATCGGATGCAAACAGTTGAACTCATTCGCAAAAAAAGAGATGGTGATATTCTCAACACAGCAGAAATTAACTGGTTAGTTGACCAGTATACGCAGGAACTCATACCCGATTACCAGATGTCCGCCTGGCTGATGGCTGTTTACTGGCGTGGTATGAATGCGCGCGAGACGAGCGACCTGACCCTGGCGATGGCGCATTCGGGTGAAGAACTGCATGTGCGGGATACTATTTCGCCTGTGGTAGATAAACATAGCACCGGTGGCGTTGGTGATAAAGTGACCCTGGTGGTTGCACCACTTGTAGCCGCATGCGGCGTGGCAGTTGGTAAAATGACAGGACGGGGGCTGGGTCATACAGGTGGTACAGTTGATAAGCTTGAGTCTATTTCGGGGTTTCGTTCGGCTCTTTCACGCGAAGAATTTATGCGTATTCTCCTACAGCACCATATTGTGCTGGCAGGTCAATCAAGTCATCTTGCCCCGGCCGATGGCAAGATGTATGCGTTGCGTGATGTTACGGGCACTATTGAGAGTGTTCCGTTGATTGCTGCCAGTATCATGAGCAAAAAACTGGCAATTGGCGCTTCACACCTGCTCCTGGACGTGAAAGTTGGTTCTGGTGCATTTATGAAAAATGTTGGGCAAGCGTGGGAACTGGCGCAAACAATGGTCGATATTGGTCGTTTGGCTGGCCTTTACACGGTAGCAGCCATTACCTTTATGGACCAACCGTTGGGTTGCGCTATCGGTAATACTCTGGAGATGGCCGAAGCAATCTCAATTTTACACGGAGAGGGACCAGAGGATGTCACTGAACTTTGCCATCATGAAGCCTCTGAACTCTTAGTAATGACTGGAGCAGCCAGTACTACTTCCGAGGCTGAGATGCGTGTCGAACAAGTAATCCGTACAGGTGCAGCCGTAGCGAAGTTGGCCGAAGTCGTTGAAGCGCAGGGCGGTAATCCTCACCAAATTGAGCGACCTGAATTGCTACCAAAAGCTCCAGTACGTTCAATGCTGCTTGCTCCACGTAGTGGCTATATCGCAAGTATCAAAGCAGAACAGGTGGGTCTGGCAAGCACGCGCCTGGGTGCTGGCCGGTTTAAGAAGGGTGAGGAAATAGATCATCGAACAGGCTTTATTTTACAGGCGAAGGTGGGAGATTACCTTCAAGCAGGTGAGCCACTGGTGGAAGTACATGCACGTAGTGAATCTGAAGCAGCATCCATTCAAGATGCATTGTTAGCTTGCTACACATTGAGCGAAGCACCGGTAGCGGTAGGTCCCCTTGTTTATGATATTATTCGGCCATGATAGAGCTACAAGTGTCACAACGCTTTCCGCAATCTCCAATAACTCAGAACTAGCATTGGAAATGCCAGTAAATAGGTGGTCAGAAGAATGTTGAGCAAGTTGATGCCGAAGAAGAAATCCAGGGCAATAGCAGCATAGAGCATCATGCGACTGGGGCGTACAATCCAGTGGGAAGAGACCTGTAGCATACGATGCAACATCAGGAAGATAACCAGCGCGGTATACACATAGACAAACAAAATTGCGAGGACAGGATTAATGCTGCCTCTCCAGACCATTCCAGCGACGCTGAAAGCCACCACAGCCTGGTCGCAGAACATATCTGTGAATGACCCGCGAGGTGTATTCATTCCTTTGAGCCTGGCTTCTACCCCGTCGAGACCATCTAAGATAATAGAGGTCACTAGCAACCAGAATGCAATTGTAAAATGCAATGGAGCCAGTAGGAAAAAGCCTACACCAAAGCCGACTGAGGCATAGGAAAGCATGTCAGGGCTGATCCCCAGGTGCGAGAGGACAGCGGCAATAGGTGCAAGAAAAAACTGGCGTATCCTCTGCCAGGGACCAAGGACTAGTTCTTCATCTTCGCTATAAATGCTGCCAAAACTTTGTTTAAGTTGCTTCATGATTCAAAAAGACACCTATGTGTTATGCCCTGTCGTACTCATCATTATGTCACCGAAGTAGCAAAATAGGTAGGCCAGAAAAGATGGTCGTGGTTGAGCATCTCCGGTTCTGGCTAAGGATGGGGTTGTAGCAATCCTGTGTTCAAGCAAAAATTCGGGTCGGGAGGAGGTGGTTGTGGGACATCCTTGATCACCTGGGTAAAGATGGCATCATAGATAGCCCTGAGCATAGGCCCGTTGGCAAAAGCACCTTCACCGCCATGCTCCTTCATGGCGACAATTGTTATTCGTGGTAGCTGGCCCGACTGATAAACGTATGGAGCTTGTGTTATGAACCAGGATTGGGCTGGCGTTTTACCAGTATTATCCACCTGCGCTGTCCCTGTCTTGCCAATCACCGACCATGGTGAACCGGTTAGCTGAACTAACGAAAGCGACCCGGAACCGCACTGTACAACTCCATACATCGCGTCACGCACCTCCGCTGCCGTCGTATCAGAAATCGGCGTACCCAGCTCTTGTGGATTGAAGGATTGCAGGACAGTTTGATTTTTTGTATCCACAATCTTGGATATTAATGTCGGCCTCATCAAATGCCCATTATTGGCGATGACGTTGTTGATCAGTGACATCTGCATCGGTGTCACAAAGTCCACACCCTGTCCAAAGGCGTTTTCCGCAATTTGCTGAAGACTCGTCGTCTTCTCCGCAGGCGCGTTAAGAGGACATAGGTCCCGCTGAGGGGTAACCGTACTTACATGTACTGGAAGATCAAACGGTATTTGCTTTTCGACATAGAGAGCACGGTTATATTTGAGCCAGGTATTGACGCCTGCTTTCGCACCTACCTGCGCGAAGATGATATTATCGGAATGCGTATATCCATAGAGCATATTTACAGGGTACGTATAGGTATAGCCGCCGATATTATTGCCAACTGGACCAAACTTCTCCTTTTCAAATCCATCGCCTATCCAGACTGGGCCAAGTGCCTGGGGATATTGAGGAGGATTGAAGCCATTAAAGTTATAGAACTTATCATCGAGATGAGAACTTCCCGAGTCAAGCCCAGCCAGAATGGTCATTGTTTTGTATGTCGAGCCCGGCACATAGCAGGAATCAATAGGGCGCTCAAGCAAGGGCTGAGCCGGGTCCCTCTCGAGCTGATTAAAGTAAATCAGGTTGCATGAGAAACACTGTTCCCAATTTGTATCGTACCCTTTATTCTGCAAGGCGATTTTGAATTGATCAAGCGTACAAGGAGCATTACAGCCGATGATAGCATCATATCCTTTAACAACGAAATCGTCTCTGAGTTGGGCTAAAGAGCAACTGACAACACAATTGGCATCATATCCTGGACGGCTCAGCATAGCGAGGATTTCGCCCGTGTGTGGATCTGAGGCAATGACTGAGCCACGATCCGTTTTAAAGACGGTGATATTGTCAACAGGGGCTGAGATGTCAAAGGATTGATTGACGATCTTCTGGATACGTACATCTATTGTCAGGTAGATATCATCCCCGACAGGTGGGAGATGGAGGATCTGGTTGATGGTATTATTCAGTCCAGTTGAACCTACCTGGCCATTCAGGTAGGCATCAAACTGTTTCTCAATGCCTGTGGATCCAAAGAGCGGGCTGATGTAGTATCCAATGACACCTTCCAGTGATTGCGCTTCTTTGGTGTAAACTCGCTGATAGCCGCAAAGCGTCGGGTTGTTACTTGGCTTTGAATACGCAAGTGGCACACCATTGCGGTCAAAGATGCTCCCGCGTCTTGGAGCGTTATCATTACTACAACGGCGACTAAAAGTGCTATAGGTATTTGACGTGACCTGCTGCGCCGCTACTACCTGCCAGTAGACCAGGCCGACACTGAGTGCCACGAAGAGTATTATAAACAGGTACGTGAGTCTACGTATGCTGGTGCTAATATTCACGTCTCAATCCTTGACTCGAATACGTCATCCTTCATTTCTTTCGGAAGAAGTGTATCATTGTTACCATCGATTGACAAGCAAAATGGGTCACAAGGTATACCTGTTTTTAGTCTCGTTCAACATCAGCAGGCCAAAAGCACAGGGGGGATCTGCAATTAGGAAAAATGTATTCACATATATTGCCTAATGTAATTCTACTTTTACACAAGAAAGTAATATCGTATCGATTGGTCATGTTATGATATTTAAATGTTGACTCCAAGCATGAACGTATTATATAATACATAATGAAATCTACTTTGCTATTTATTGACTCCTCTTTTCTGGTAAAACTATTGATGGTTGGAGGGTGTTATGACATCTGATTCATCTCTTCAGCAGATTGGACAAAACGTCGGGGCTAAACTTCGAGCAGCAAGGTTGGCCAGGAAGTTAACACAGAGCCAGCTTGCTCGTCCGGACTTCTCGGTCAGTTATGTTTCGGCAATCGAGCGTGGACAAATTCATCCCTCGCTTCGTGCATTAGAAATTTTCGCGCATCGTTTGGGTCTCTCTTCTTCAGATCTCTTATCGAAATCAACTACGCAAAAAATCAATGGATTTTCTGAGAAGGATTCTTCATTTCAAAGTAAGGAAGAAGTAGTATTACACTTGCTGGAAGCGCACCTCTTTATACGTCAAGGAGAGACGCGTCAAGCGATTACACTCTTGCGTAATCTCTCCTCCGATACCTTAACGTCTGGACAAGAAATACGACGATGCTATTTACTCGGTTGGGCTTACTATAATCTAGCTCTATTCCAAGAGAGTGAATCAGTACTCGCTGGGGCCTTAAAACTTGCCTACGATCCAAACGATTTTTTGCTTCTGCAAATACTTAATTTGTTGGGAATGGTTCACGCCTCTATGCACGATCACACACAAGGATTTGAGTATCTACAACGCTGTCTGGACTGGCTTGAGAGGGAACAGCAACCACACGACGCATTCTTTGTCGCACAAGTCTATACTAACATGGGTTTGCGTTATATCTATCTGGACAAAGTTGATGAAGCGATTCACACGTTCCAGCATGCACTCGCTATGACTGAAAAACTTACAATGCCTGGCCAGCTCCTTTCGTTATACTGGAATACTTGTCGGTACTTTGCCGAAACAAACAATTACTATAATGCCACACTATACACGCACAAATTTCTACAGCGTTCTTACCAGGAAAATAGGAATGCGTTCAGGAGTGAGATTTATCACTATCTTGGGCGAGTGATGATTCGAGGAGATCAGCAAAAGACCTTGGCCGATCTAGAGCACTTGTTGCAAGATTCCTCAGTTAAACAGGACAACCTCACGCTTGCCAGTGTTACTACTACTATAGCGGATTTGTTCCTCAGACAAGGAAAAGTTGAAAGGGCGAATGAACATGCACAGAAAGCATATGAACTGGTATCGTCCTATGCAGATGGCATTATCAGTGCCTATACACTTATCGTCTTGGGACGAATTGCATATGCCCAAAAAGACTACAAAGAGGGAGATACCCATTTTGTAGCGGGGTTAGGGATGCTAGAACGTCTTGATATGCGCGAGGACCTCGCTAATCAATCTGCATATTACGCGCAATTACTGGAGAGTAGAGGGATGGTAAAAGAAGCACTTGAGTTTTATAAAAAGGCCTTTGAGAGTCGCCAATCAGGTTAGTCACCCGGTCGCACATCGAGCTTTTTAAACATTGCCTCCAACAGATTATGGTCTTCTGGATCGCTTAGCCGTAAATCAGTACTGCCCAGTGGTGTTGTCAGTGTTCCATCTTCACCGACAGGAACCTGACTTCGAATAGCGTGAGGATTACCGCCAATCCAACGCACAGGTTCTAGTAGGGATCCAAGCGGCACGGAGATAGTAAGAAATCGACCGTGTAGCTCCTGTCCAAGGTCTTCCAAATGCAGTTCAAGTATATCCTGATTTTGTGTAATCGTACCCTCTAACTCTGATAAACCCGATTGTAGGTATATGGTAGGTTGCCCAACTGGACGCCCTAATGTTTCGGCTCGACGCCTTGTCTTGCTACCATGCCGCGAACCACTGCCGCTGCTTAAAACAGATGTATATGAATGTGCTGCCGGTGTGGTAACGTCATCGAAAAGGGTTGCAACCTCGACAAGGTCCCGTAGCGCTCGTTGTCGTAGCATACTTTGCGTTAAATGAGAGCTGCTATAAATTGCTTGTTGCAGCAGCGAACGGGCCCACGCATCATTATCTGTATGATCGTTACGTGCCTGGCGCAATACTGCTTCAGCTTGGTTGATTAATAATCTGCACAGGTATACCAGCATACGAGGTGAAGTTGTCGCCATGGACTGCGACAACTGGCCTACCGGTATATGCGTTTCGTCGATTCCCAGCGTTGCGTGCATCGCATCATAGATTTCTAGATAGGCTGAGTGGCAGATTGGGCACCCCGTTAAGTGAAACAGGAGAGGCGCAAAGCGTATAGTAGCTTGCGTGTCGTTATTGAGAAGCGCCAGCACAAAATCGGGCAATTGCTGATAGAATGTACTATGATATGCATCTCCAAACTCCCCTCCATTGTCTGTTATGGAAGCGAGTTCAGCCTCTGGTTGTTGTGGCGTGATCGCCAGGATCTGTTGTAACCACTGTGCCAGTGGCAAGTACTCATTGCGCGAATCGGACAAGCCGTCATTGTGTTTCTTCATGTTTGCTCCTCCAGAGTCTGTGTGCCTACTCTCCTTCATCATAGAAGCGTGCAAGGTGTTTCAGTTGAACAGAGGAGAAGCGAATAATCTCCTCACCATGCCATTCAAGTAAGCCTGCTCTAACCAGATGCTTCAGACCCTTTTGCACCTCCCTTTCCGAAAGGCTATCCTTCGCAAGGGTCCTGATTTCCACGGACATCTCGTCAGTGCCAGTGATATGTTCTCCATACTCTGTCAAACGTAAAGCAATGAGAACCGCCAAATTGGTACTACTCTTTTGGAGACAATGGCGCAACTTTTTATGAGCATGATCCTTATGTTGGCTCAGATGTGAAAGCTCCAAATCAGCTAATTGCGCTCGAAATTCTTCTTTCAATTCCTGGAGAAAATCACCCGCTCCCACCTCGTCAAGCTCCTTTATTACAGCTTGCAGTTGATGAGGAGCATTACTCAACTCTTCGATACATCGCTTCAGCAGCATGCGTAGCTCTTCCTGCGAAACGGCTTGTAACGCTGCTGCCTCCGGTGTGGGAAAAGGAGGCGAACCCCAGATGGATTCGACCACCGTAGTTAGATAGTCATTATCCTCTTCATTGTTCCCTGATCCTTCAAGTTCAGCAAGAGTACTTGTTGGCAAACGACGCCGACGCAGTCGGTCTATCGCTTTATTTTTAATACTTTGGTTCAGAAATGCGTAAAATTGAGCATTGCTCAAATGGTCCAGCGCTGTTTCAGGAGCATGATCGCCCCCGCCCAGCAGTTGGATGCGGGTAAGTTGTTCAACAACATGCCCAACTACCACGTCGACTTCATAGGCATCATAGGCGAACTGACCCAAATAGCGTTTAGCTCGTTGCTGTAGATAGGCACAAAGGGCAGGATAACTGCTTTCTAAATTATACCTGAGATCGTGTGCCGTAAATGGCATACGCGAATCCTCCGAGACGATGATGCTCATGCAGAAATCGTATAATATGTATATGCGTTGCATACACTTCTATTTTAACATAGAAAATGATGTGTGCCATGAATTTCGATATCTCTGAATCAGCTTTGTCGCAATTAAATGATACCCTGCATATTTGATCGATATGATATCGAACTGCGACGTAGCGAAGATGCACCTCGTTTAATTTTTGCATCAAATTTTGCATTAAAAAACGTCGAGTTTTAAATTAAAAACTCAAAAGCATAGGCAGAGAAACAGGACGGAGTAAGAGCTGTCCCTACCATGGTATGGTATTTTGGTTGCGCCTTCATGGTACGGACAGCTCTTACTCCGTCCTGTTTTGCCTGTATAACATATGATGTAGATTGTTTCTCTACTCTATGTGACCCCGATTCCCCATGCGCTGGTGCTCGAATGCCTTTTTAAAAGCGCTCAAACTTTGCTGCACCTCGCCGCGCTGCTCTAACAGGTTTGCATAGCGGGAGTAAGCAGCTGCCGCAATTTCATGTGCGTCGGAGGTATCCAGCAAATTCAAAGCTTCGGTGAACAGTTTATCTGCGCCAGCGTAGTCTTTGGCGTTATGTCGAATTTGACCGAGTGCCATAAGTGCCTGTCCCTGTGTCTGGACATCCTGGCTCGCTTTTGCAGATGCAAGTGCCTTCTGAGCTTCTTTCTCTGCTTCGTCAGCTTTCCCTCGTTTTAGCAACAATTCTGCCAGGCTGGTGTGACAAATGGAAGCTGAAACATTGTCCTCTATTTCTTGCTCAATGGTAATCGCTTGCCTATACTCTTTCTCAGCACCATCAAGGTCATTCTGCTTCTCTAGCGTTTTACCCAGGTGATGGTGAGTGAGCCCAACAAGTCTCTGCTCATCGCGCATTTCATAGAGTGCCAGGCTTCTCGTGAGATAGTCACGTGCCATCACCAATTTCCCAACAGACTTATAGCTCTGGCCAATCTCCATATACTTTTCAGCAAAACTCCGACTGTCGCGATTCATTCCCTCCAGCGTCTCTAATGCCTTGTGATAAAACGTGACAGCTTTCTCCAAATCGCCATGTCTAAAATAGTCATTTGCGAGATTGTTGTACACCTCCAGAGAGAAGATCGGATCATTGATCTGTCCATTCTCTATGGCCGTATTGCAGCGGAGATGATTCTCCATTGCCAGGGTGTAGTTATATAATAAGAAGTATGCTTTCCCTAAGAGATTGCGAGCCCGCTCGATATATTCAATATCATTTAGGCTTTCACCTTGCGTGACAGCGGCACGCAAATCTACTACAGCCTCTTGATATTCATGTAACCCTAAGTGTATTTGACCACGTAGCAAGAAGAGACGATACACTTGATCGGTTGTAATGCGTTCTGGTTGGATAGGTGCTAACAGCTCGGCAGCCTCTTGATACTGTTGCTGCTGGACAAGCGCACTGGCCTGCAACAGATCTACATCGATACGCTGGTCTGGACCAGAATCCGCTGGAGAGTAGCCGACAGCTCTCGCCTCCGCTGCACCAGCAGGTGAACCTTCAAGCAGGAAGGTCAGGGGGACATCGAGACGTTTAGCAAGAATAGACAAAGCCTTCAGTGAGGGTCGAATTTTTCCTCTTTCGATTGCAGATATATAGGAGATGGAAAATTCAGGAGCCGCAAGTTGAGCTTGAGTGAGCCCAAGCTTTGTTCTCACCTCCCGAATATTCGTACCTACCCTCGCGGCGACAGCTCTTCCCACATTCGCCGTTTCTGTCGAAGCCATATGAACGATTCCTTTCTTTCAGGATATGGGGGAACATATCCTTAGTCTTTAGTTAATCTAAAACTCAGTACACGGCAACAGTCAGTACACGCTAATAATAATTATCTCTATGCAGCAGATCCTAACACAACCACTCTTTCATAATAATGTGTTTTTTAGATCATCTACACAGAGATAAAAAACCAGCAAGTTCCTTAGAACTAGGATAGCATATAAAATTGTCCTTGTCAATCAATTTTGTTGATAATTCGTATAAATTCGAAAATTCTATTAATGGATTTTTTGAGTGCTTTATCATAATTTTTCTCGGTATCGAAAATACCCAAATGATGATGGAATGTTTGACTGTATCTCCAGTGACAATTATATTGGATTTACATCCAAAACATGTATATCAATTAAAAAATATAAAAGCAACTGTATTACTGTGGCTATTACTTTATCTTCATCGATGTGATTAAATCTCTGCACACGCAAAACAACATTGTAGATTAATTGCTATTGTTGTGTATTCGGCATCACGAGCAAAAAACTCTCAATGCCCTTTAAAAGTACTACCCTGCTTCGATTTCAACATGAAAAACTCATAAACACACCACTAGCAAAAAAACTCTATGCGTTCTATAATGCACATCAACAAAAGAAACTTAGTTTCAAAGATTCTAATCAATCCCTCTTCAGAGATAGAATTGCATGCCCACATAGAGGAATCAGATAGCTGGAAACATCGTTCACTAACTCTGTACTGCATAATAGAAAGGGTAGAGCCCATGGCGACTAAGACTATCAATGAATTATTACACACAGCAGTTGCGCGCTACGGTGAACGTACTGCTCTTATTGAACCAGAAGAGGGGGCAAAAATGACCTCCGTTACGTATAGCGACCTTCTGGAACAGGTGCATAGGTTCGCTGGCTTCTTACAAGTGGAAAAACTAGAGAGAGGAGACCGTATCCTCTTATGGTCGGCAAGCCGTGTAAATTGGATGGTTGCTTATTTAGGGGCTTTGCTTATTGGCGCTGTTATCGTGCCGTTAGATATCAACTCAAAAGAAGATTTCCTCTCCAGAATCGAAGAGTCGACAGAGGCAAAATACGTGATCACGACACAGAAGCAGTACGATGGATTAAAACAGCCGCATGCTCCTCTGATAAATATCGATGTCTTACCCCAGAGAACACTTGATATGACAGCCTTACCAGAGATCCATGGCAGTGATCTGGCAGAGCTTGTTTTTACGTCAGGAACAACGGGCCAACCAAAGGGAGTTATGTTAAGCCATCTCAATATTACAAGCGATGCCACCATAGCAGTCGCCGTTGTGAATATTCGTAAAGATGATTGCGCTCTTTCTATCTTGCCGCTTAGTCATATGTTTGAGCTTACAATTGAGTTAGCTCTACTTCACTCTGGCGCTAGCGTGGTGTATGCGCACACACTTTCACCTGATACCTTATTGAAGCTGTTCGCGTCTCAGCATGTTACCTGCATGGTTCTGGTACCCCAGGCCCTTCAGCTTTTCCTCAATGGCATTGAGCGGCAAGTTCGGCAGCAGAAGAAGGAGAAACAGTGGGAAGCACTTCATCGTCTCGCAGCACGGCTCCCATTTCGGTTCCGACGTGTGCTCTTTAGACAAGTGCACCAGCGCTTTGGTGGACACTTTCGGTTCTTTGTGAGCGGTGGAGCGTATCTGCCGCCAAATTTGCACAAGCGTTGGGAACATATGGGCTTCAGGGTGCTACAAGGATATGGGGCCACTGAGTGCGCTCCAGTTGTTTCCGTTACCCCTTTCAACGAACATATGTATGATTCGATCGGTAAGCCTTTACCTGGTGTGGAGGTACGGATCGCCGAAGATGGCGAACTGTTAGTGAAGGGGCCAAATGTGGCGCTTGGCTACTGGAAGAATCCTGAAGCCACAGCCGCTGCCTTCGAGAATGGCTGGTATCATACAGGTGACCTGGGCTATAGGGATGGGAAAGGGAACCTGTATCTGAAAGGGCGCAAGAAAAACTTGATTGTGCTTGCGAATGGCCTGAATGTCTTTCCGGAAGATATTGAAAATGTGCTTCTCACCGATCCTATTGTCAGGGATGCCGTCGTCTTCGGGCTAATGGAGGGGGATGAGGGACCATATGTGCATGGTGTGCTCTTGATGGATGATGCGGACAAGGCGAAAACCGCAATTCAACAAGCGAACAAGCAACTTGCTTCTCATCAACAGGTACGTGGCTTCACAGTTTGGCCTGAAGAAGATTTCCCACGCACACATACGCTCAAGGTAAAGCGCCCAGAAGTGCTCGAGAAGTTGCAGGCGATGAGAAGTGAAGTACAATAATATGCTCTACCTGGTAGCTACTCCTATTGGGAATCTCAATGACATCACTCTGCGCGCGCTCTCCACGCTACGCGAAGCAGATATTATTGCAAGCGAAGATACGCGTAAGACTGGTTTGTTGCTCAAACATTTCGCTATTTCCAAACCTCAGATAGCCTTCCATGAACACAATGAACAGCAAGCAGGACAACATCTTGAGAATCTGCTAAGGCAAGGAAAATCGATTGCCCTTGTAACAAATGCCGGAACTCCAGGCATTTCTGATCCCGGCTATACCCTTGTGCGTCGTGCTATCAATGCGCGCATAGATGTGACCATGATTCCAGGGCCAACAGCTTTAATTATGGCGCTTGTACTGTCTGGACTATCAGTGCATAGTTTTACCTTCCGAGGGTTCCCGCCGCGTAAATCCGGTCCCAGGTGCAGGTTTATAGAAGTCGATAAGGAATCACCTCATACGCTCATCTTTTATGAGAGTCCCTTTCGGCTTGAAGCTTTTTTGCAGGATGCTCTTGAAGTTTTGGGCGACAGAGAGGCCGCAATCGCCAATGATTTAACGAAAATGTTTGAGTTAGTCCAGCGAGGAACAATCTCATCACTTGTGCAATGGGTGGAGCAGCAGTCAAAGCTCAAAGGGGAGTTCATTGTAGTGATTGCCGGAGCTGTAAAAGAGGAGAGAAAGGGAAAAGTTGAGACATGAAATCTCCTGGTTTTTCGAGGTTTCATGTCTTCTGGTGAAACTAAATCCCCATCACCTCAACCAATTCTTTCACCGCATTGGCCGATTTCTGGAGCAATATTCGCTCGCCTTCGGTCAGTTCGATCTCAATGATCTGCTCTACACCCTGTGTGCCAAGCTTAACAGGCACTCCAACAAAGAGTCCATGTATACCGTACTCACCTTGCAAATAGACCGCGCACGGCATAATCATCTTCTTGTCGAGTACAATAGAATCGACCATTTGCAGGACCGAGGCGGATGGCGCAAAGTATGCGCTGCCTGTGCCAAGTAGTTTGACAATTTCGGCCCCACCGTCGCGCGTACGCTGCACAATTTGCTCGATGCGCTCGGCGGGAATCAACTGTGAAATAGGCACTCCTGCGACAGTACACATACGGGAAAGCGGTATCATCGTATCACCATGCCCACCCAGTACATATGCCTGCACATCACGCACCGATACATTTAGCTCCTGCGCGATAAAGGTGCGGAAACGTGCTGTGTCCAGTACACCAGCCATGCCTATCACGCGGTTGCGCGGGAAGCCACTGATGTGATAAGCAAGCTGGGCCATGGCATCCAGTGGGTTCGTGACCATGATGATGATGCAGTTCGGTGAATGCTTGACGACTTCCTGGGTGACTTGCGAAACAATCTCCTGATTTTTCTTCACAAGGTCATCACGAGTCATGCCGGGTTTACGTGGAAAACCCGATGTAATGACAACGATATCCGAGTTTGTGGTATCGGCATAATCATTTGTGCCGGCAACCAACGAGTCGTAACCAAGCACAGGCCCGGCTTGAAGCAGATCAAGTGCTTTTCCCTGGGGCATATTTGCTATGATGTCATACATGACAACATCGGCATAGTCTCGCTCGGCAAGACGCTGCACAAGCGTACTGCCAACGAAGCCTGCCCCAACCACTGTTATTTTACTTCGCATTACTCTATCCTTTCGGTTTACAAATAAAGAGGCCAATCCATTTTGCCTCACAACTTGACTCTTTGCATACAAAAGCCGCAACTCACCTATAGAGCAGAACTAACACCTGTCCTGGTGGTCTAAGGCTATTGTATGTCGTGATTAAATAAAATGGCAATGCGTAACGTACTTTTCTTCGTTGAGATGCCTACAAATCTTATTTCTGTGTCCCTACAAAACATCCACATTTCGCTCCTATAATATAGGCACATTGCTTATTGGCAAACACTTATGGTAAACTCTACTATGTAGTATTAACAGTTGCAGGTTTCGGAATATTCAGCGCGGATTGCCATGATAATGAACCAATCTACAAAAGTATCATACGAATATCGCAAATCTACAACCGTTAATGATCCTCATCCCTCGCGCGCGCCTCGTCATCTTGAAGAAAGATTGACAAAGAGGTGAGTGGGGTCGTTCTTTCGTTTCTTATCGTTGGTATTATCTACCGCAAGGAGGCGTTATCACATGGCCCAAAGTGATTTATCCCAACAGCAGCAGGATGAAGCATTACTACAAAAGTTTGGATACAAACAGGAATTGCGGCGTACGCTGGGGTTCCTCTCAAACTTCGCAGTGGCCTTCTCCTACATCTCCGTCTCTACTGGCACGTTCTCACTCTTCTATCTCGGTATCCTGGCTGGTGGTCCCGCGTTCTTCTGGACGTGGTTCATCGTCGCTATAGGACAGTTCATTGTAGCGCTAAACTTCGCTGAACTCGCATCACACTTCCCGATCGCAGGTTCGATCTATCAATGGAGCAAGCGTCTATCTGGATTTACCCTGGGCTGGTTCACTGGTTGGATCTACTTCTTCGCAGGCGTCCTCACCATCACAGCCGTAGCGTTTACCGTTCCAATCCCAATAGAGGCTATCTTCAACGTTCCGGCAACCGCAACAATTTTAGGCATGCCATACGCTGTCTTCGTCGCCCTGGTCTCAATCCTCATCGGTACACTTATCAATATACTTGGTGTGAGGCTCGTAGCCTTTATTAATAACATCGGCGTGGGTGCCGAGATCATTGGCATGTTTGTTTTTGCGCTCGTACTACTGATTTTCTTCAATCATCAGTCGCTCAGTTTCCTCTTCAGTGGTCCCACTCCCAATGTCTCTCCCCAAGTTCTTTCCCAAAATCTTGGTATTCCAGGAGCACAGTGGACGCCACCGTTGGGTGACGTTTACATTGGAGCTTTCGCAGCAGCAATGTTCATGTCATTGTTCGTCATCTACGGCTTCGACACAGCAGGAACATTGGGCGAGGAAACCAATGACCCGCAGAGGAATGCGCCACGCGGCGTTCTCTGGGCTATTGGGCTTTCAGCTATCGCAGGCATACTATTCCTGGGTGGCACCATCCTTTCAATCAAGGACCTCCCTAGAATTGAAAACATTGCGGCTGGAGCGAACCCCAATATACCGTACACCGGAACGCTCCCTACAATCATCACAGACGCCCTTGGTACTAACTGGGGCAATGTCTACCTGGTGGTCGTCCTCATTGCTGTATGTGTCTGCACGCTGGCTATTCAGTCGGCAACTATTCGCCTGATGTTCTCGATGGGGCGCGATGGTCGTCTCCCGTTTGGTAAGGTCTGGGGTACCGTCAACCCAACGTTCCGCACACCAATGTGGGCAGGTATTGCGGTCATGGTGCTTTCTGCGCTTCCGTTCATTTACAGCACAGCTATTGGCGTGATCGTTACCGGCGCGACAGGCTTGATTTACCTTTCGTACTTCATGAACAATATTGCCTCGCTCGGTGCTCGTCTGAGAGGCTGGCCAAGGACAAAAGCTCCTTTCAGCCTCGGTCGATGGGGCATGCTGGTTAATATTCTGGCACTCATCTACGGTGGCGTGATGATTATTAACTTCCTGTGGTTCGGTGGGTTACGTAACGTTTATACCAACCCGGTTATGGGCACAGCGTTCTCCTCGTGGGCCAACATCCCTGTGCTTGGTGGTACCCCGATTTTTGAGTTCTCACTGGTTGTACTCTTTGGCGTTGGCGCCATCTACTGGTTCGGCTTCAAACGCCGTGCGGTCATCGCCGGCGGCGAAAAGCGTGCCGAGGCGCTGTCGGACTAATTGTACATAGGAGGCACATCGCCTGCCGGGTGGTCATTCTGGCCGCCCGGCTTTTTGTTACTTGTTTGTTAGGTAGTTTTGTTGACAAACCGCAAATGAATACCATACACTTTATGTGACTACTCCCCGCGCTAAAGCGACGGGGCTTCTAGAGACAAGCCCAGGCTGTGTAGTCCCACAGCACGAATGTTTAGACTAGCATTGAGGTCTCGATCAAGTTGAATATGACAACAGGGACAATTGAATACTCGCTCACTGAGCGGCATCTTCTGGCGATGTCCGCACCTGCTGCAAGTCTGGCTCGTATAGGCTGGATTCACAGCAATGTACAGTCTCCCAGCTTCTTCCGCTTTGGAGTGCAATTGACTGAAGAATGCCGACCACGAGGCATCACTAATACTCTTGGCAAGACAATGATTGTGTATCATGCGGTTGATAGTGAGGTCTTCCACGCAGATGACCCCGTAGACATTGACGATCTTACGGCTTTCCTGATGGGTGAAGTTGTCTCTTCTGAATTCGACACGCTCATGCACGCGAGCAACTGCCTTACGATGCTTGCGACGCTCTGGCGTGCCTTTGGCAAGCTTACTATGCTTACGCTGGACTTTGGCAAGGGCCTTTTCTTCTTTACGAAAGAAGCGCGGGTTAGCGATCTCTTCACCTGTGGAGAACGTGGCAAAGGTCTTGAGACCTACATCAATGCCGACCTGGGTAGGTACTTCCGGCAGTCGTTGCGGTTCGCATTCTACCGAAAAGGAGACATACCACTTGCCAGTAGAGGAACGGTGAATGGTGCAGGTCTTGATCTCGCCCTTGATTGGACGATGGTAGACCATCTTGAGGGTGCCGATCTTAGAGAGTACCACGCGGTTATCATGCGTGATGCTAAAACCACTTTGAGGGAATGTGAAGCTATCGTAGCGCCCATAGCCCTTGAAACGCGGAAACCCTGGCTTCTCAGCATGCTCTTTGTAGCGCCGGAAGAAGGCTTTCATGGCAAGGTCAACACGCACCGCTACGTTCTGCAAGACCTGGGAATGCACGCTATCAAGGGTAGTGCGTTCAGCTTTCAGTATCGCGAAGGTCTTCTGTTGCTGATAGAGCGACAGGCTCGTACCATCTTGCTCATAGGCCGTTTTGCGACATTCGAGCAGATGATTATAGAGCCAACGGCACTCTTCAAGCGTCTCATTGAGCTTGTGTACTTGTTTCTTGGTTGGGAATACCCGATACTGAAACATTTTACGCATATCCACATTATATGCTTAAACTGTAGTGTTGTCAAGAGGTGGGGCTTGCCCCACCCTAGCGCCTTAAAAGGTAGGTCCATTCATCCCAAGGCTTTCAAGCCAGGGATGAATGGGCTGTTTCATGTAAATAGAGAATCGATAGTTCCCATTTCGGAACGCTAACAGGCAAAGAGGATCAATCGCTCGTGAACGTACTGACAGCACCCGGTAAACGGCTTTTTTTAACTGGCGATGAAGCAGTGGCACGCGCTGCATTGGAAGTAGGAGTTGAGGTTGCCACGGGATACCCTGGCAACCCGGGTACAAAAGCTATCACTGCTCTCATTCCACTTGCCAGCCAATATGGAATGGCTGTGGAATGGAGTGTGAATGAAAAAGTTGCCCTTGAGGTCGCTACTGGTGCAGCCTGGGCAGGCAAACGCAGTCTTGTAGGCATGAAAATGTCCGGGGTGAATGTGATGGCGGATTCCCTGCTCTCCATTGCGCATAGCGGCGTGACTGGAGCGCTGGTCATTTATGCAGTTGACGATGTCGGTGTCTACTATGGGATGGTGGAGCAGGATACTCGCTATTATGCACAACTTACATCCCTCCCTCTCTTGATGCCAGCCAGTCCAGAAGAAGCATATGCGATGACACGTATGGCTTTCAATGTTTCAGAACAGACAGGAGCGCCTATTTTTGTTCTCTCTACCACAGCAGTTGCCAACGCAATTACAGCGATGAAGGTAGGCAAAATCGAGCGTGACATGCACAAGCGCCCCGCCCATTTTTCACGCAATCTCGCGAAATTTACGAAAGCTGCTCCTCAGTGGTGCCGTGACCAGCATGCCGATACCATCAAACGCCTTGAGCAGGCTGGCGAGCTATTTAGAAAGACTTCAGAAGATAACGTAACACCCCTGGTGAATACCATACCCACACTGGCAGAACGTATGCCATCCTCAGAGATCAGGCGACCTGGTATAGTCGTTGCCGGAGTTAGTTATGCCTATTTACAAGAATTGCGCCAGCGATACCCTGAGCGATTTGCAGATATCCCCATTCTGAAATTGGGCGTCGTAAATCCCTTGCCACAGCAGGAACTATTGGAATTCCTGGCGCACGTTGATGTCGCGCTGGTGTTGGAAGAATTGGACCCGATCATTGAGACGCAGGTTATGGCGCTAATCGCCGAGGCTGGTCTTAAGGTCGAGGTTTTAGGTAAACGCAACGGGCTACTGCCATGCGTGGGTGACTATTCCTTGGAACTGGTTGAAACAGCGTTAGCAAACGTTGACGATCTGGCAGGGCGACCGCCTGTATGGGTAAAACTTCGCAGGCCAGAGAGTTCAGCAGGTATGCAGGAGATGCCATCTCTTTCTAAAGAAGACATTGTTGATCGGGAAACTCCTGGGATGAACGGTAATGGGCGTTATAAATCACAGCCCCATAGCGACATTGCTGCTCCGCCGCGTTCATTGGAGTTCTGCCCAGGCTGTCCTCACCGCATGACCTACTATGCGCTCAACCGCGCTATCGAGCAGTTGGGCTTCACCAAAGACGAGGTGATTACCACGGGAGATGTTGGCTGCACCATCATTGGTATGAATGCGCCACTGGATGCATGCTGGACGGAAGTCTCGATGGGTGCCAGTATTGGCATTGCCCAGGGTTTCAAATATGCTGGTATCGAGCGACCCGTATTGGCAGCAATGGGCGACGGCACGTTTTATCATAACGGCATCGCAGGGCTGTTGAATGCGGTACAGTCCGGTGTCAATTTGACGCTCATCATTCTGGATAACAGCAAGATAGCCATGACGGGTATGCAGCCTGATCCTGGCACTGGCCGAAGGACGACAGGTGAAGCGAGCGTACGCGCAGATATTGCCATGCTGGTGCGCGGTTGCGGTGTAGAGTATGTGAAACGGCTGAATCCATACGACTTGCCGAAGATGATCAATGCCTTGCAAGATGCAATGCAACATCCTGGAGTCTCCGTCGTCATTGCCGAGGCTCCTTGCACTATGCAAGGTGTGTTGATCAATGAAGAGCCTGTACAGGTGGACCAGGACCTGTGTATGGCCGGGCGAGGTTGCGAAGATACACCCTGCTACCATAAAGTTGGCTGCCCCTCTGTCTTCTTATCTTTGGAGGATGTGCGGCCTCGCCTGTCTATTGATACAGCTACTTGCGTTGCCTGTGGATTATGTGTAGCTGCCTGCCCATTCGATGCTATCAAACCAATACCGAACATAAACAATGAAGAGTCAGAGACTGATGCTATGTTTGCTGAAGTGCAATTGAGGCATCTATTGCAGGATTAATCATGCCTAAAACTACCAACATTATCATGATTGGCATTGGAGGGCAAGGAACACTCACCATGATGGAAATGCTGGCTATGGCGGCGGAAGAGGCCAGTGAAGAAGTACGCGTCCTCTCTCGCGTTAGTCTGGCACGCCTGGGTGGATCAGGCATGTGTCATGTACGCCTCGGTCCCTCATTTAGCCCGGCTATTCCTGTAGGTGAAGCTGATATCCTGCTCTCATTAGAAATGAGCGAAGTGTTGCGCGCACTGCCTATGGCTCGCAGAGGAGCTTTAGCTTTCATAAACACGTATCGCCGCCTGCCAATTGCCACAGGTGTCGTAGGCATACATTATCCAACACAGACAGAGATACAGGTCGTCTTAAAAGAAGCGGGGGTGACTGGCATTTTTGTCCCAGAAATCTTGCCATCGTCAACAGACGAGACAGAGGAAGAACAGCAAAGCGACAGCCGTATCAATATCATCATGCTCGGTGTTCTCTGTGGATATACGCAGCTCCTATCGCGTTCTGCCCTGGAACACGCTATCACCAGCCGTTTACCTCGTTTCGCTGAGCAAAATCTGCACACGTTCTCTGCAGGTTGGAGCTTCGCGGAGTCGTTAAAGGCGCAAAACATTGCTTGACAATGCGCAGGCGTTAAGGTATCATACTTCTCACCCACGACATTGGGGTGTCGTTCAATGGTAGGACTGCCGACTCTGGATCGGCCAATTGGGGTTCGAATCCCTGCACCCCAGCCAATTTAGCCAACATTATGCGTGATGACATCGCGCGCAGCGTAGTTTAATCCCGCGATATTGTGGCTCGCAACCCTCCCTTTACTGCTAATTCCTGAATAGAATATCTCGTAGGATATGGTATTATTTAAGTAAATGTAGGCGGTTGGCTCTGTTGTCCTTTCACCAGCACTCATGGGAGCGTGCCAGATGATAGCAAGAGATATTATGACCAGCAGGGTTGTGACTATCGATCCAGAGGCCAGTGCGCAAGATGCTGCGCAACTACTCTATCAAAATCGTATTAGCGGTCTGCCAGTTGTCGATGCAGACGGCAAGATCGTTGGCATCATCACTGAGGCTGATATCATCAGCAAAGTTAACCGCGAAGGCCTGTGTGTTGCCGACATCATGAGCCATAATATTGTTGCCATTAGCGAAGAGACACCTGTGAGCGAAATCGCTGCATTACTCACTGAGCGCAAAATCAAGCGCGTACCAGTAGTACAAAACGGTAAGTTGGTGGGTATTGTCAGCCGTGCTGATATAGTACATGCAGTTGCGCAAGGCTACTTGATTATTCGGCAGTGGTAGCTATAAGCAAAGCGGGGGCAAGCCCAGCCCCTACTATACTACGATAGGCATTCGCTTTCGTGTATAGTAGAGGCTGGGCTTGCCTCCGCTTTGCTTGCCCGTTATAATGTGCAAATGTAATGCGAAGAATAATGAGCGAGATGATCGGGATCGTAACGTGTCAGGAAAACACACTCGCCTCATGCGCGAGTTGATTGAAACCATAGCTTTGATGCTATTAATATTCCTGGTGATCCGATTTGCGGCTCAAAGCTTCCGCAATACTTTCCCAACCGTGTTTGCTGCTATACATCCACGTCAATAGAGGTTTAAATTGAAACACTCATCGCATCTGGTACGAGAAATTATTGAAACCCTCGCGCTAACATTCATCATCTTCGTGGTTATTCACTTTACTGTACAAAACTATATGGTAGATGGCACAAGCATGCAGCCGGGTCTGAATAACAATCAATATGTCCTGGTAAACAAATTAGCTTATCTTTTTCATACCCCCGAACGAGGAGATGTCATTGTCTTTCATTGGCCTGTTGATACCACCAAAGACCTGATTAAACGCGTGATAGGCGTACCAGGAGATGTCATCGTCATAGATAGAACAACAGTGCGGGTCAACGGTGTTCTGTTAACTGAGCCTTATATCAGTAAGCCAGCCAATCCAGGAGGGAGCAAGTGGGTTGTCCCACCTAATGACTATTTCGTAATGGGTGATAATCGACTGGTGAGTGATGATTCTCGTGATTGGGGATTTGTCCCCAAAAGTTATATAATTGGCAAAGCGGTCCTTGTCTATTGGCCATTGAATAGCTGGCATTTCATCGATACCTACCCACCAGTCTTTGGCAATATACCAACAAACCACTAAAGGAAGCAACACATGCGAGATGCGAACCAACAATATCCATTGCATCAGTCCGGAGGAAACGGGCGTCATCACCCATTTGATGATGATACTGGGGATGGATTTAATGACGAAGGCGGCCACCACAAGCCTGTTCAACCTGGACCACTCCATCAACGCGAGACGCTGTTCAGTCCCCAATTACCTCGCGGCCGCTTCAATAAAGCGCTAATCATTGGAGCTATCGCTGGTACTCTGGCGGCTTTACAAGGTATCATCTTCACACTTGCCAATGCCTCTTTGTATCACACCGTCAGCACTATACCTCAGGATAAGTTGACACTTAGTTTAGCCGAGGCAGTCTTTGGTCTGGTTTGTCTGACATTCTTCATAAGTATTCTCATCTACTTTATAGCCGGCTTTATCATTGGTAAGGTTGCAGTAGAACGCAGAATGGGCTTCATCGGGGGATTCATGGCAGGAGCAGTCACCTCTATTCTTGGCTTTGTAGTACAGCAAATTCCAGGATATCCGAATGCGCGCTCAACTGGTTTAAGTGGAGGATTGATAGGCCTGGGTGGGGGCCTTATAACATCACTGATTTTTCTTGCTATATTGGGAGCTATCGCAGGGCTTATGAGCCTCATTGGAGCCTGGCTTGCGACACGCAGGCATCCCTACTACTATCTAAGATAGACTACCTGCAACTAAATACTGGTATCGCCCGATTCATTTACAATCTCAGCTACATGAGCAGCCCACTTAAGAAGATATTCATCCCCCATAAATGCCCCTACACATTGCAAGCCGAGTGGCAGACCGTTAGCAGCACGTCCGGTCGGTAAGGAAATTGCAGGCATTCCCGCGTGCGTCCAGGGTAAATTCATAAGTGGGCTGCCTGTACTGCTAATCCCTTCTGGAGCAGGGCCAGGAGCAGAAGGACAAACCCACAAATCGATGCCAGTTTGAGTCATCAGCGTCTCCAATTCGGTGCGTAACCTCGCTGGGCTAGCACGCAATACAGATAACTCTTCTGCACTCACTTCTTGCCCTTCACGAATTGCTGCTGCTGTGCGTGGTCGATACAACGGTGCATAGTGCGTGAACCAATTGGAATGTACTTGCGCCATTTCGGCGAAAACTAATCGTGAATGTAGCCGGTTGATGACCTCGATTTCTTCCAATGCCTTCACACGTTGCATGGTATATCCGGCTTTCTTGAGAAGCACAAGCTGATACTCAAAGGCTGTGAGTCCCTCCGGTGATGCCTGCTTGAGGTAAGGCCCATCGGGCACTCCAAGTACAGGCAAGTCAGCAGGCATTTCCATCTCGACCTTTTGCCAGTTCTGGCACAACAGTGAAGCAGCCAATTCCATACCAGCCACGTCCGGCGTGAAAATCCCAACATGATCAAATGTTTCGGAACACAAAATTCCCCCCGTCATAGGGATACGGCCATAACTTGACTTAAAACCAACGATGCCACAAAAGGCTGCAGGACGTATTGTAGAGCCAATCGTTTGCGTGCCAATCGCCAGTGGACAGAAGCCAGCAGCAACAGCCGCAGCCGAACCACTGCTCGACCCACCGGGAGAATAATCAATGTTATGCGGGTTGCGAGTGGGTCCCGGCTCAAAGTAGGCAAACTCGGTAGTTACAGTTTTTCCTAAAATCAGCGTACCTGCTGAACGTAGCGTGTGAACACAATCACTTTCAGGCCCGATAAATAACTCTGCCGGAAGTTGTGACCCGGCACGAGTCGGAAAGCCCTCAACGCGAAAAATATCTTTGATACCTACTGGAATACCGTACAATGGTGGGCGACTGGCAGGATCAGGAAAGCGTCCTTGTAGAGTTTGTGCTTCAGCTAGCAAGCGCGCGCGGCGATCTGCTTCAGGCAACAACGCCTGGATTTGTGGTTCTATAGCTTCAATGAGGTCGCAGAGTTGATTGATGTAGGCGAATAGATCAAGCTCTCCAGTACATAGCGCGGCAGCCGTTTCTACGAGGGATGCTGGAAACATTTGTTCGGCTCCTTTCGGTTGGGAAAGCAAGTTCGCAACTGGATAATGTATTTAGCACCGAAGGGTAAAGAAAAGCGAAAAAAAGCCTGACACTTGCAAGAGGCCAGGCTCAAGAAGTTAAGTTGTAGAAACTATTCGATCGTTACCGACTGCATCACATCTCCGACGCGAATGTTTCGTACCACGTCCATTCCGGCAACCGTGTCGCCAAAAATGGTGTAATTAGGTGGGAGTCCAGACTGATCTTCCAGGCAGATGAAGAACTGACTGCCGTTCGTGTTTGGGCCGGCATTGGCCATTGCCACTGTACCGGCTTTATATGAACGCTTTACTGCTTCATCCTGGAATTTATAACCAGGACCTCCAGAGCCTGTACCTGTGGGATCACCACCCTGAATAACGAAACGCGGCACAACACGATGGAATGTCACACCGTCATAATAACCGTCGCGCGCTAAAGCCACAAAGTTATTGACCGTCAGAGGTGCTTCAGCTGGATTCAATTCCAGGTGGATATCGCCCTTGTTGGTCTTTATCACGATATGATATGTCCTGTTCGTCTCTATCTGCATTGGAGGAGGCGCATTATAGCGCTTTGCTGGCATAAGAAGTTCCTTTCTATGCTGTGTACATTCTGCTACGACACCGGAACTATAATCACATGAAGGATTTGGTCCGGTTTGATATTTTTAGTAGACTGATCATCGCCAGGGCCTTGAATCTTTTGGGCAACATCCATACCGAGGACAACACGCCCAAACAGATTATACGATTTTGGCAGCGAGGTATCGTCTCCGGTACAGATGAAGAACTGGCTGCCGTTCGTATTCGGGCCCGAGTTTGCCATCGCTACACAACCCTTCGTATAGCTACCTCTTACCGGTTCGTCATTGAATGTGTAGCCGGGGCCACCAGTACCATTGCCCTTGGGATCGCCAGTTTGGATAATGTGGAGCCCGGAACCAGTCTGAATAACGCGGTGGAAAACCAACCCATTATAGAATTGCGCGTCTGCCAGGTACACAAAGTTGTTCACTGTATTCGGCGCATACTGCGGATCAAGTTCCAACACGATTAAGCCGCGATTGGTATTAATACCTGCGCAATAAAACTTTGTGGGATCGGTGACATTAATTGGGGGGGCCTTGTAGGTATGCTGAATTTTACTGAATTCCGCCGGGCTGGGAGCAGGCGCTGTATCCGTAAGTTGTTTAACGACCTTTAAACAAGGCGACGGGTTTAGTAACGTGAGATTTGGTGTAGGTGTAGGCTTCACTACTACAGCTTTTGGTTTTGGTGGTGCAAACGGTCCTACATGGAAATAGTAGAGTGCAAAGATGCTTGATGCGATCACCAGTAAGGACAAGCCGATGGCCCAGGGATAGCGTGCCAATCCACGGGCAGGAGGTTTGTATCCTGGCCCACGTTGTGGTTGTTTCGGCGCCTTAACCTCCAGGGGCGGCATTGGTGTTGCATGCGCTTTTGCAACTTTTTCTGCTCGCTTCGTAGCGTCACGTTTTGTTGTTTTTGGCATAGAATTCTATAATAACTCCTTTTGTATCAATTAATATCAAGAAGGCCCCCAGCCAATCACGCACACGACGACTAAAGTCGCTCCTAAGTTATGGGATGATATAGTGGCTGGCCAACGAATACCATCTTTCCGTGCTATAATAACCCCCTCGTGTGATGGGGTCAAGTCCTGAAATCTCATTCTCTCGTAAAAACCCACATTCCGCAGTTTACGGAGAGAAAAAATAGAATTGACAGCAGGTAGAACCAAGCAGACGGAGAATTTTCTGATGGAGAGGTTGAAGGCCCAACACCTGCAGGTGTTCTCGTAATCCCACACGAATGTGCAGGA
>WNGJ01005482.1_pt1 | contig 32861 bp, 27 predicted proteins | sample 5400611 | NCBI WGS metagenome assembly WNGJ01 (sample SAMN13153375, study PRJNA577476) | soil metagenome | isolation source: 40 cm soil or saprolite under Garry oak tree replicate 1 | place: USA:California | collected 2016-06-15
CGTCGCGGCGCGCGACGGCCGATACGACGGAACGTTCGTCTATGCGGTTCGCTCCACCCGGATTTATTGCCGGCCATCGTGCCCATCGCGCCGCCCGCGACGCGAGCGGGTGCTGTTTTTTGCGGCACCCGACGCCGCGGAGCGCGAGGGATTTCGGCCGTGTCGCCGTTGCCATCCGCGGGGCGCGCCAGGAATGGCGGAATCGCATTTAATCAGGCAGGCCTGCCTTCTCATGGAGCAAGACACCGGCGATCCAGTGCGGATTGCGAATGTGGCACGCCAGATGGGCATAAGCCCTTTTCGGCTGCAGCGAATGTTTCGCCGCCTGGTGGGGATCAGTCCGGGCGCCTATGCTCAGTCGGTTCGCCTGCGGCGTTTCAAGACACTCTTACGTGAGGGTAGCGACGTGACCAACGCACTATACGAAGCCGGGTATGGTTCATCAAGCCGTCTATACGAACGTTCCAATGGGCATTTGGGCATGACTCCCGCTACCTATCGGCGCGGCGGGCGGGGCATGGAAATCGGCTATACCACGGGGCCTAGCCGCCTCGGGCGGCTGCTCGTGGCCGGTACCGTTAAAGGCGTCTCGGCGATTTATGTGGGCGATTCCGAGGAGCGCTTGGAAGCAGCGCTTCGCCGCGAGTACCCCGCGGCAAACATATCGAAAAATCCCGCTCAGGTTTCGCAATGGCTTCGGCAGCTCGTACGGCACCTCTGCGGTCAGCAGCCGGATCTGGATTTGCCTCTGGACGTCAAAGCCACTGCATTTCAGCGCCGGGTTTGGGAAGCGCTGCAACAAATTCCCCGCGGCAGGACGCGCAGCTACACCGATATCGCTCGCGCCATTGGGCTGCCCAAGGGCCAACGCGCGGTGGCACGCGCGTGTGCCACCAACCCAGCGGCGATTTTGATTCCCTGCCATCGCGTGGTGCGGGAAGACGGAGGCTTGGGCGGATACCGCTGGGGGATCAAACGCAAACAGGCGCTGCTGGCCGCTGAGGCGCAAAAAGGCGCACGCGCAAAATCGAGCTGAAGTGAGGCTGGGGCTGCCCGCTAATCTTGCGGCTTAACCCGAGTGACGCCCTTGGGCCATGCCGGGCGGAAACGCGCATCGGAGATGGGAACATTTCGGGCGACATTCAGATAGCGAATGATCGAGTAATCTCCCGATCCGGTCTCGTAAAATTGCTGCTGGGCGGGAAGCCAGTTTGCTTCATTCAGCCAGAGCTCGATCTTCGAGATTTGCTTGCGCACGTCGTCGGAACGCGGCGTCAGTTCCAGACGCACCACCTTCTGGCCGTTCAAACTGTCTTCCCCTTGCAGCGTTATGAGATAGCTCTTTTTGAGGCTTTCGCCAGAGGTGCCAAAGCCCAAGAGGAGAAGCTGATCCACCAGATCACGGTGTTTGCTGAGATCGTACTCCTCGACACGGCGGATTTTCGGAGTGTAAACGTAGATGCGATCGCCGTCACGTAAGATGGTTTTCTGGTCCGGAGAGATCAGATCGATGCGCATCCTGCCGTCGCGGCGGACTTCGATCTGACCAGACTCCGTGGAGCGGTCATTGACGACCACGGTCACCTTAGTACGCTCAATACTGGCCGTGAGGCTTTCAAATTGATTTTGCTCGCGATCCATTTGCTTGAGAACGTCGTCCAGCGCCAACGGGCCGGCGGCCAGCCCGGAAGGAAAAATGGCGGACCCGGCGAGGACCAGGAACACGAACGCGGAGCAAAATAGGAATCGATAAGTTCTCATTTAGAATGGCGCCGACCTTTCTTGCGCATGCTAACACAACGTATAAGATGAGCTGCGCTGACGCGCAGTTTCTCATTTCTTAACAGATACGCTCAAGCATTTCGTCGCGCCGGATCTCAGGGTTTGATGGAGACATCGTAATAGGCGATCGACCCGTCATCCGCCCGGATCGGCTGGATTCTGACGATCTCAAAACGGCTCTTCTGCAAGGTCTCCACGTTTCGACTCACGGCTTCGTGTAGTTCGTGCTCCAGCTCGGATTCGGGGACTTTCGCCGAGGAAAGCAGCAGTTTGGCGCTGACGCGATAGGTTCTGGTGCCACCCCTCAGATCGGCATCTCGAAGCTCCACCAGGGCGGCATCGCGGGCCGGCCCGAGGGGCGGCTGGTCGTGAAACCAGGAGCGCGGTGACAAGAGAACAAAAACGACAATGACGGCGACGGCGATGTCGTAGGGCCAGGTGCCCCGCTCGAAGGACCAGAAGACGGTTCGCAGGAAGATGCGCCAAATCGTCCGCATAACTCAGTCGGCCGGTGCGCCGTCTACGATGATGCCGTCGCGCATGTGCACCACGCGATCGGAATAAGCCGCGGCTTCCGGATTATGTGTGATCATCACGATCGTTTGGCCGAGCTCGTGATTGAGCTGGCGCAGCATCCCCAGCACATTCTCCGAGTTCTTGGTGTCCAGGTTACCTGTGGGCTCGTCGGCCAGCAAGATTTTGGGCTCGTTGATAATAGCCCGGGCGATGGCCACACGCTGCTGCTCGCCTCCCGAAAGTTCCGCGGGCCGGTGGCGCAGCCTTCCACTGAGCCCGAGCAAGCCGGAGACGACCTCGAAGCGGTGCGGATCGAATCCATCGCCGTGAATATGCTGGGCGATGGCGATATTGCCGAAAGCGTCCAGCGTCGGCAGCAGGTTGAATCGCTGGAACACGAAACCAACTTTGTGGCGCCGCAACCGGGTACGTGCCGCATCGCCCATTGCGGCAAGATCGTTTCCGTCGACGAGTACCCGCCCTTTGGTCGCTTGAGCCAGCCCCCCAATCACATAGAGCAGAGTAGATTTACCACATCCTGAGGGTCCCATGACCGCGACGAATTCGCCCGGCAGAACGTCAAAATTCACGCCCCGTAATGCCGGAACCTGGACGAATGAAAATATTCTAGCCGGAGTGGGCGCCGCAACCTAGCGATTTAGCCTCTCGCGTTCGAAGGCGTCATTCGCAGGCCAGCGCTTCGACTACATCTTTGCGGCTGGCGAGCCATGCGGGATAAAGAGCGCCGAGCATCCCGCCGCCTACGGCGATCAGCGCGGCGCGCATGATCCAATCGGCTGTGATGAGGATCGAGAGTGTGGGGAAAGCGGAGAGAAAAAAGGCGCGGGCGAGGTAGCTCAGGCCGATTCCGAAAAGAATCCCCGCGCCACAGATGGCCCCAATTTCGCTGAGCAGCGCCTGGACAATGTAACCCTTGGAGGCGCCCAAGGATTTGAGCACGCGAGGGCAATCATGCTGCGCACGAAGGCGTCCAGACCAGGAAGGCTCGTGGAAGTCATCAGCGATAAGAAATCCTTGAGCGGCCGGATTTCATAGCCCTGCAGGATGGCCTTCATCTGGTCCATAACCGCGGCAGTATGGCCGGTGCGGGTGCACTTCAGGAAAAAAATCGAAGCTTTGTCCCGGGCGCCGGAGAGTTCCTGCAAAGTGGCGAGCGGCACGAAGATGCGGGCGCCTTTTCCGTGTTCCACGATACCGGCGACGTGAAAATCGTGCTCCAGCATGCGCAACGTCTCGCCGACTTTGATGTTCTTGGAGCGCGCCGCCCAATCATCCACGAGCAAGTCATCCGGGCCATCCATATCGCGCCCTTGAAGAAAGACGAACCCGCCGGAGACCGCGCGAAAGCTTTCCGGATCGATACCGTAGACGATGTCGATGCCCCCGGTGGAATTGAACTGCAGCAGAACCGGAGCGACGGCTTGAACGTATCGCAATTGCCGCAAGCGGTCGGCGATACGGATGGGCATTGGCGCGCCGTTGAAGGCAAGGAATATCGATGCCGAAGGGGGCTGCAGCATGATATCTGCGCCCACGCCTTCGATGCGCTTGGCCGTTTCCTGCATCATCCCGCTGGTCAGGCCCACGATGATTATGACCAGAGCGACCTCGACGCTGACGGCCAGAACGCTCACCAGGGTCCTCAGCGGCCGATGCAAAATATTCGCCAAAATAAAGCGCCCGATCACGGTTGGGGCTCCTGCTGCCCCGCGCCCAAGTTTACAAGTTCGGTGCCGGCCGGCTGCATGAGGCTGAAACGATCGGCCGGGATTCCGGTATTGAGGGCCAGCTTGGTGATGACTAACGAGAGCTGATAATCCTGCTGCGGCCGCGCGATTCGAAATGTGCGCGGAAAGACGAGCGGAGTCGCTGCCGGATTGCCGCTCGGCGCTGCTGGCGCGCCGTTTTCCTGGGGATTGGGGGGCGGCACGTCCTGCCAATCCGCATAGCTGATATCGGAATCGAGTCTTCCGGCAGGCCCATAAATTTGGAGTCGGGAGACCCGCAAATCCGATCGATCGAACCAAATCTTGCGCGCCATTTCGAGGCCGGAGCCGGTACCGCGCAAGACGCTCAGAACATAGTAGCGCGCCGGTGGCGCTTCAACCTGTTCCAGCACAACGGGCTCGGCGGCGGGGATGGGAGTCCAAAAAAAAGCATCCAGGAGGTGCTGAGGCCGGAGATTTTCGATGGGATTTTTTGTGGCGCGTTCCAGTTGGGTGGGTCCCACCAGGAATTCGTTCTTCGAAGGAATAAAGATGCGGAAGGTCTGACCGTCGCTCACCATGTCAAATATGTTGGTGGCGACGACGGGCGCCTGTCCTATGACGCGAATCATGGCCGGCCTCGCGGCCAATACGAAGCCGCCCACCTGGTGGTACTCGTGGATTACTCCGCTATACGTGGAACCCGCCGTGGGACTCATCTGCACGGAAGCATTCAGAGAACGCACCGCGTTGGCCTGCCGGTTATAGGAATCGACAAGCTGCGCCTGGTCAGCCTCCAAGGCCGGCCGAATGGCATTTTGCGGAACGGCACGCTTCTGGCTAACCGCACATCCCACGAGCGCCAGCGAAAGCAGCACAAGCTCAGCGAAGCGGAATCGGATGAGAGGACGTTTCAGTCGCTTCTCCCTCACGTGCAGCAAAGCAAAAAAAGTATCAGGCCGCCGATATATGGTCAATGCGGAGCCGAAGGCGAGGTGCTAAGCCGGACGGGTAACTTCCACCTGCAAATTCTCCAGGGCGCCTCGCACGCGCCGGATCACTTCCGAAGCCCAGAGCTGGTTACTCAAAACCGTCAGAAAACCGCCTTCAAAATCGCACACGCAACAAAACAGATATTGCGGGAAGGCGGCATGATAAGCGTCCACCCCGCGTTCAGCCAAGGCGCCTTCCACCCATGCATCACCGGCGAGCAGCGGGGCGCCGGCGCGCACCCCAAAGGTCTGGCCCGCAAAACGCTCCAATAGCGGCTGAAGCTGGGCGTGTTCGGGTTGAGGTATGACGATGGCATGGGCGTTTGGCTCGCGAAAGGCGATCGTTCGCCGGCAACAAAAATCGCGCACGCGCTCTAAATGAGCGAAAAAATCGATGGCCCAAGGCTGTCCGGCGGCAAGCGCAGGCAGGAGCGCGGCCCAGATGCCGGCTGCTTCGCTTCCCGTCACCGGCTCGCGGGTTTCCGGCTGGAGGAGTTCCAGCCCGACGGCGCGCACATCCGCGCCCAAATCGAGCGCCTCGATCTCCAGCCGGTATCGGTGCTCCACGTATTTTGGCTACTCCTCGATGGGAGAGGCATCCTGGCCAAAACGGCGCTGATATTCGGAGGATTGTTTGCGCAGATCCAGCCAATCAAAGAAGGCGTCAGGCGTTTCCAGCCAGATTCGGAACCACTCCAGAATTTCCTGCTTCTGATCGCGTTTGTGCGCGTCGACGCGCGGGTTGCGGGCGATCATTTCGGCCCGGCGCCGGCCCAGCCGGGCCACCTCCAGCACGCGTTCGGCCGCCGCGCGCTGGCCTTCGGAACGGAACTTGCGCCAAAGCTCATCGAGGCGCATCAAGCATATTTCCGCCTCTTCCAGAGTCGCAAAATGGAGAAGGTCACGGAATTCCTCTTCATACTGATCCTGTGTATCGGCCTGAGTGGCCAATACGACGCGCAGCCCGGCTCCGGCGAGAACTTCGGTGATGTAGTCGGGCGAGGTTTTCCCCGACGTTCCCAACTTGACGGCGAGTTGCCGCCGAATCTGTTCTACTTCCGCGGGCGTGAATTTCTCCAGTCCGAGACCTTCGGCAATCTGCAGAATGGCCTGTTTTTTCGTCTCCGCGGCATGCCCGCTCATGGGAGCCTCTGGGGCGGCGACGAAATAGAATCGCGGCGCAGCGGCGTTGCCGAGGTGCTTGCAGGGGCAGCATGGCGCTGAGCTGCAAGCCTTTGGCGGTAGAGAGCTACATTGCGATTGTGCTCGGCGAGCGTCTTGCCGAAGAAATGGCCTCCTTCGGTATTGGCGACGAAGTAGAGATAATCGCTTCCGTCAGGGCCGAGCGCGGCTTTCAGCGATGCGGTACCTGGGTTGGCAATGGGACCAGGGGGAAATCCGATATGGCGATAGGTGTTGTACGGCGAATCAAAGGGCAGGCTAGTTGCAGCCAGGCTTCCATTGTAGTTTCCAGCCAATTCGAGTGCGTAAACGACGGTTGGATCGCACTGCAAGGGCACGCGCCGGTGAAGGCGATTGATGAAAACGCCCGCGACCAGGGGCCGTTCTTCCGGTTTGGGAGTTTCGCGTTCGACGAGAGAAGCGAGCGTCACGACTTGCCGGAGCGGCAGGCCTGAAAGATTGGGCTGCTGGGCGCTAATTGCCGCCCATTCCTGGCGGAAGTGAGCCACCATCGCAGCCACCATCTGTTCACCAGACGGATGGCGGGGGAATTCGTAGGTTGCCGGGAAGAGAAAGCCTTCCAGGCTGGGCGCTCCCGGAACAAGATCGCGTATCAGCGCGGGATTGCGAGCCGCGTTCAGGAAATTCTCCCGGCTGGTGAAATTCTCGCGCTGCACCAGATCGGCGATGTCAAACATGGATAAGCCTTCCGGTATGACCAATTCCCGGACGTAAACACGCCCGTTGGCAATCGCGTCAAAAACCTGGAAGGTCGCGACGGGATGATCGAAAAAATATTCTCCGGCCTGCAAGGTGCTTCGTGAGCGCCAGCGGGACAATCCTTCAAAAACCCACCGGCTGCGCACGACTCCGTCATTGGCGAGCAGGCGCGCAACCGCACGCCGGGAAGCACCATGAGGGACATCCACGAAAACGCCCTGGGATGGGAATTTCTGATAGGGAAGAGAGAGTGAGGCGGCGACCCACCCAGCCAAGAGCACGGCTGCAAGGAACAGAATGGTAATGGCTCGACGCATATTGTCTTAGGCCGTCCTGCCCGTGCGATTCAGGTAATCACGCAGGATCACCGCAGCGGCCAGCTCATCGAGCCTGTGCCGTTTGCGGTGGTGAGATCGAGACTTTCGGGAGGCGGCCTGGGTAAGCGCCTGTTCCGCTTCCCAGCTGCTCAGCCGCTCGTCGAACAATTCAACGGGAACGCCTAGATCCGAGCGAAGGCGTTCGGCAAACCGGGATGCTTCCGAGGCCATTTCGCCGGGAGTGCCACCGAGCTGTAAAGGCCAGCCAACCACGACGAGGCTAATTTCCTGTTCGCGGCAAAAACGACGCAGCCGAGCAAGATCGTGCCGCCGGTTCGAGCGATTCCAGGTCGCCAAAGGCCGGGCGGTCAGGCGTAAGGGGTCCGATACCGCCAGGCCCAGGCGCCTTCGGCCGTAATCGATGGCTAACACGCGCCCGGCGCGCGAATCCGTAGCCATTTGGGACTTCTTCAGAAGAGCTTCGATTTCAGGCCGGGAGAGCCTGGGCCCCAGCGGTGTGGCATATTCGGCCAGGCTGAAGGCAAGCACGCCCGCGACGGCGGTATTCAGTTTCAGGCTGAGGATATCAACCTTGTCGTAGGTATCGGAGGAGGCGTGGTAATTGGGAACGTAATTAGCCTCTTCCTGGTTCGCCACCAGATTGGGGACGCCTTCCAGCAGGAAGTCCAGATTATCGGTGCCGAGAATGGCATCGTCCGTGAAGCGATTGACGCCCCAAGAATTGAGCGGAGCCAATGCCTGGCGGAGGACTTCGGGCTGTAAGTCGTGGCGGCCGCCGAGCGAAAATCCGGTTACGCGCCCGCTTCCTTCATCGAATAGGATGGCCGCATCGGTACGATCCAGATCGTCGCGGTGCGTACGTACGTAGGCCCAGGATCCCAGCATGCCTTCTTCCTCGCCGCTGAACAGCACAAAGCGTATCGTGCGCTTTGGCCGCAAGCCCGTCAGATGAATATCGCGAGCCGCCTCGATGACCAGCGCTGCATTGCAGCCGTCGTCGAGGGCTCCCGTGCCTAGTTCAAAAGAGTCGAGGTGCGCGCCCAACACGACAAACTCGTTGGGGCGCTCCCTGCCTCGAATTTCCGCGATGACGTTTTGTTCCTCTGCCGGCCCGCCGATTCGGTTCGGAAGTTCCAGCCGGAGGCGAATTCGCTCTCCGGCTGCGAGGTCGCGCGCCAGGCGCTGGGCATCTTCGCGTGCGACGATGGCCTGCGGCAGCTTCTCGACCGAGCCGTCCTGGCCCAGGCCGGTGAGGTGGCGATAGAGAACCAAGCCTTCGCGCGTTCCCATCCAGAGAATGGCGCCGGCGCCAGCGGAAGCTGCACGCTCGATGATGGCCGGATTGCGCAAGTATTCGGCAAAGAGATCGTTAAACGTGCGGAGGGCCTCCGTGTGGATGAGCAGAATCGCTCCGCGAGCGGCGGAGCCCATGCGCGCGAAATCTTCCGGACCGCCATCGCCGGCGTCCAGGAGATCTGCCTCGATTCCGCCGGGCGGCGTTGCCGGCGACCAGGCCACGGATACGGCGTGCACCGGAAAAGCAGACGGTGAGAGTATCGCGATGTGCGTAGCCCCTTCACCCCAGGTATGAGGAATAGTGAATTTTTCCGTGTGCACATTCTCAACGCCGGCGTCGTGGAAGGCGGTCACAGCCCATTCCACTGCCTTCGCCATGGCCGGCGATCCGGTCAGGCGGCCGCCGATTCCATCGGTCAGGCGTCGAAGGTTTTCGGCCAACGGCGATGCGCCCAGCGCGTTGGCGATTATTTTCGGCGCCGCTTGCGCGCAAGCGGATATCTCACTTTCCGAACAGGCCTGTGTGTTGGCCGCTGCTGCTTGCCGCATGCGGGCCAACGGGTCGGGTTCCGGCGGTGAAATCTGCGCAGCCGCGGATACCGCGACGATAGATAGTGCGGCAAGAAAACCCACTAGTGCCGTTCCAACTATTTGCACCAAATTCTCTACTAGGCCACCCCACAGCCAATCGCAGGCTCTTTGGGCCGAACCTCTCGCCGGATCAAGTTGGAACGGCACTAGCCCAATGCGTGGATACATGTGTAGCCGGCCAATCGGGAAGCGATTCATATCCAATCACCAATTATAGCCTAGCGCAAATTCTCGCCCCCATCATCGCCGGCCGGCCGCCCAAAGAACCGAATCCGCGACGCGGGCGATTTGCGCCATCTCGCTGACATCGTGAACGCGAACAATATGCGCGCCATTTAAGATTGCCGTGGTTACCGCGGCGGCGGTTCCCCATTGCCGCTTTTCCGCAGGCCACACTTGCCGCTTGTCGCCTAGCGCCCAGCCGATGAACATTTTTCTCGAAGCGCCCACCACGAGCGGGCAGCCCAGGCAGGCTAACTCAGGCAGCCGGGCGAGGGTCTCGAAATTCTGCTTATAGTTCTTGCCAAAGCCGATGCCCGGATCCAGGAGAAGCTTCGATTCCGAGATGCCCGCCCGGCGCGCGCCGGCGATTGACGCACGCAAGCCTTGCGCGATATCGCGGATGACGTCGCGCGCGAAGGGCCCCTTGTGCATCGACCTGGGAGAGCCGCGCATGTGCACGAGAACCAAAGCGGCGCCTCGACTCTTTACGAGATGGGCGAGTTGGGGATCGGTTCGAAGGCCGCTCACGTCATTGATAATTTCTACTCCTGTTTTCAAACCCGCTTCGGCAACTGCGGCTTTTTGCGTATCGAGCGAAATAGGAATTCGCAATTTGCCCTGCAAACTCTCGAGCACCGGCAAGACACGCGCGATCTCCTCGCCGGCGCTGATCGGAGCGGCTCCGGGACGCGTGGATTCGCCGCCTATATCGAGGATGTCCGCGCCAGCCTGCTCCATCTCGAAGGCCCGCCTTACGGCCGATTGCGCGCCGAGATAACGGCCTCCGGCATAAAAACTATCGGGCGTGACATTGAGGATTCCCATGATTAGCGTGCGCTCGCCGAGCCGGAGCGTGCGCGAAGGCAAGCGCAAGCGGTACCGCAAGCGCGCGAACATAGGCGTACATCTTAGATGGCAATTTATGGACTTTGCTAGCGGGAGGAGGCGGGGACGTAATACGCAGTGCGATGCGTGATTTGTGAGTTCGCGGGGACCCGCGCATTCGAGCGCTCGTCGGGGCGCAGCTCCACCTTCAACTTTCGCCAGCCGGGTTTCGCAACGCCCGCGGCGGGGTAATACCCCAATGTGTATTCCGCTTCCAGCTTCAGGGCGATGCCGTGATAAATTTCGGCCAGGCTGCCAAGCTCGCGCAGAAAATATAGTTCGCCGCCGACCTGCCGGGTGAGCTCGGCCAGGTAGAGCGTGTAAAGCGGAATTCCGGAGCGTCGCGCCGCCGGCGTCACGAGCGGCTGCTCGCGTTGCGCGGATAACCACTCGCCGGTCATCGCGCGGGGCCGCGGCTCAGTCGAAATCGCGTACAGCTCGATACCGCTGGCCGCGATCGCGCGCGTCACATCCTGAAACGTCAGAGATTTATCTGCCCCCGCCGCGGGCGACATACTTTGCGGATCCCAGGTGAGGCCCAGGGCGCTGTCCTGGCCATCGGTCAGAAGAACGATGGCTTTGCGGCCGGCGCGTCCGCTAAAAAGCCGGACAGCGGTGAGATAGGCCGCCTGATAGATGAAGGATTGGGAAGAGTTGGCCACCTGCGCGAGCCGCGGCGAGGTGAGCGCGGCCTGGAGCAGGCGGCGATCACGCGAAAAGGGCAGCAGCACCTCAGTTTCGCCGGCAAAAGCCACAACAGCAACCTCGTCCTCGGGCCGCAGTGATTCTGTAAGGGATCGGGCAACGCCGCGCATATCTCGAAGTTCGCGATAAATGCTGGGGCTGGCGTCAATCACGAGCGCGATGCTCGCGGGAGTAGTCGCAGCGTCGAAGGCGCTAACCTTCTGTTCTGTGCCATCCTCCCACAGGCGAAAATCGTCTTGCGTGAGTCCTCGCACGCGCGTGCCGTCGGGTGCGGTGACGGTGCACTGCGCTTCCACCAGGTCCACTCGCGAACGGATGACGGGGGCGAGCCCTGAGGGCGCGGATGCGGATTCGCCGGCGGGAATCGGCCGCATCTCGCCGGTCGCGGGATCGCGTGAGATTCGTATCTCGTGCTCGAGTATGCGCGGCCGGGGAAGCTTAGGCCTCTGCGCCGGGGCCACGATGCTTGCTCCCAGCACGAAAGTAAAGGCAGGCACGAGAAAACGTCTGAACCGAATGCAGGATTTCGCAAGCAATTTCATCGCGGGTGGCACCACGGCGATTTCAGCCGCCAGGGCGGTCACAAGGAAAGAGATTACTCAAGATCAAAATCGCGCAGCGGCTTTTCCGCCGGTCCTTCGCGGGCCTTCTTCAGTCCTTCCTCGAACTTGCGCGCGAGAACATCTTCCTTCTTGTTTTCCGCTTCCCAGGATTCGCGGAACTTATCCTCGCGGCGCCGGGCTTGCTCCGCCAGAATTCGCGCCGCATCCGAGATATCCACATCGGGCGCAGCCTTGGGCGGCGGGGTGTGCGACAAAACTGCGGCTAACTGTGCGTCAACGACAAGCTTCGAGTGGCAGCACGGACAGACAACTTCAATGGGCGCGGATTTCTTGGCCATGGCCCCATTGTACGCCTTCCGGGCCTCGTTGCATGCGGTCTCCAAAGCTCGCGGGAAAAGAAAAAAGGGCGCCCGAAGGCGCCCTCAGAAGACTGCTCGGATCGGATTGCCTCGCTATCCCTTGCTGAAACCGGGAGCAGGACGGAGTTCGGGCCGCGGAGCGGGCTTCGGCTCGACTCCAGGAAGCGGTTGCGTCGGCGGCACGGGCGCAGCCGGTTTGACCTTCTCCGGCAGCGGCTTGCCATCGATCAGCAGCCTCAAGTCAGCGGCATCCAGGACTTCGCGGACAAGCAGGGCCTGGGCAATGCGTTCGAGGGTGTCTTTATTGCCGTCGAGGATGTTGCGCGCGGTTTCGTAAGCCTGCGTCACAATTTTCCGAACTTCCCCATCGATGTGAATCGCGGTGTCTTCGGAATAATCACGATGCTGCGCAATTTCGCGTCCCAGGAAGATGGCTTCCTCTTTCTTGCCGAAAGCCAGCGGCCCGAGTTCGCTCATGCCCCAGTCGCACACCATCTTCCGCGCGATGTCCGTAGCTCGCTCGATGTCGTTCCCCGCGCCCGTGGTGATATGGCCAAGGAAAATCTCCTCCGCCGAGCGGCCGCCCATCAATACAGTGAGTGTCCCGATGAGATAGTCTCTCGTGTAAGTGTGCTTGTCGTCGATCGGCAGCTGCATCGTCAGGCCCAGCGCCATGCCGCGCGGAATGATGGTGACTTTGTGCAGCGGATCGGCGCCGGGGGTCATGGCCGCCACCAGGGCATGCCCGGCTTCATGATAGGCAGTGTTCCGCTTCTCCTCTTCCGAGAGGATCATGGACTTACGTTCGACGCCCATCAAAACTTTGTCTTTGGACATCTCGAAATCGGCCATGGTGACGACCTTGCGATTTTGGCGCGCCGCCCAAAGCGCCGCTTCGTTCACCAGGTTGGCCAGATCCGCGCCGGAGAATCCCGGAGTGCCGCGCGCAATCACCGAAAGATCCACATCGTCGGCAATGGGGACTTTGCGCGTGTGCACGCGGAGGATTTCCTCCCGTCCCTTGATGTCCGGCCGAGGAACTACCACGCGGCGGTCAAACCGGCCGGGACGCAGCAGGGCGGGGTCCAGCACGTCCGGGCGGTTCGTGGCAGCGATCAGAATGACGCCTTCGTTTGATTCAAAGCCGTCCATTTCCACCAGCAGAGCATTCAGGGTCTGCTCGCGTTCATCGTGACCGCCGCCCAAGCCGGCGCCGCGGTGACGGCCAACCGCATCGATTTCGTCGATGAAGATGATGCAGGGCGCATTCTTCTTGCCCTGCTCGAAGAGATCGCGCACGCGGCTGGCGCCTACGCCGACGAACATCTCCACGAAGTCGGAACCGGAAATGGAGAAAAACGGGACGTTGGCCTCGCCGGCGATGGCGCGCGCCAGGAGGGTCTTGCCGGTTCCAGGAGGGCCGACGAGCAGAACGCCTTTCGGAATGCGTCCGCCCAGCTTTTGAAACTTTTGCGGATCTTTCAGGAATTCGATGATTTCCTGCAGCTCTTCCTTAGCCTCATCGATCCCGGCCACGTCCTTGAATGTGGCCTTCTTCTGCTGCGCAGTCAGCAAACGGGCGCGGGACTTGCCGAAGCTCAGAGCTTTGTTTCCGCCCGCCTGCATTTGCCGCATCATCACGATCCAGAAGCCCACCAGCAGGAATAACGGCGCCGCGGTGAGCAGGAAATTGATCCAGTCTGCGCGGGTAACTTCCTTGACGTTGATGAGAACGCCCTTATCGCGCAGTTCCTTGGTGAGATCGGGGGCCGCTTCCTTGAAGAGGGTTACGCGGAATTTCTTGGCTGGTTCGCGCCATTCGCCTTCGATTTCGTAGCTATTTGGTGAGAGATAGAGCGTGACTTCCTTTACATTTCCGCGGTCCACCTGGCTCATGAACTCGCTGTAGCTGGGTTCTTCCTGGCGCGCAGTCTGACCGCTGGCCGACACCATGCGCCAAAGGACGACGCACAACAGGATGATAAACATCCAGAAGAGTATGGTTTTTGCCGTGGAACTCGAATTCACGCTTTACCTCTTTCTTTCCTTACGTGTAGCCGCCAACCGCAATCCTCGCGCCCGGCGAGGCTGCACACCCACGTAGGGCACGTTACGGTACCACCCACGGCTTCCCGCAAGCCCATAACCCGCCAGATATTTAGATGCCGCAGCGAAGCAAAAGTAATCCGGCTTCAGATCCACCCTGCGTTCAGAAGGCTTATCGAAAAGGGTAGCCAGCTTCAACGAACGCGGGCGCGTCTCTTGCAGACGCTTCAAAAGAAAATCCTGTGTCAGGCCCGACTGCACCACCGCATCGATGACCAACACATCCCGCTTCTCCAGGCGCGGTGGCCGGCTGAAATAGATCTCCCGGCGATCGTGGCCGGCAAACTGGACGTCGCGGATTTCCGCCCACACGAAATGGCAAACCACCGGGCAGGAGATGCGCCTTATCAAATCGGCGGCAAAAACGAAGGCGCTGTCGAGCATCACCACGATATCCAGCGTCCGGTCCCCGTAATCCCCCGATATCGTTCGGCCCAATGACGTTACCCTCTGAGCTAATTGCTGAGAGGTATAAACGGGCTGGAGGGCCGGTTTCAAAGCTTTTCCTCCGCGATAATTACTCCGGCACGAGTTGCCGGTCGCGGAGCGAACGCCGCCGCGACGGGTAGGCCGCGGGTCCAAACCAGCATATTCGCGCTCGTCAGCACCGGCCAGCCCTCCCGATCCGGCACCGCTACTCGCTTCATCCTCAAGAACTGCTTAAGCTTACGGGAGCTGCGCCGCCCCTTTGGCCGGAAGGAGTCGCCAGGACGCCAATTGCGCAGAACCAAAGGTGAGTCAAGCAGGTCCCTGTCTAAGACAGCCTTGTCCGGATCAGTGTCGCTCCGCCAGAGGTGCCAGTCAACCACTTTCAGGTGAAAGCGGCACCTGATTTCTGGCACTGCAACCAGCGTTGATTCTCCGGGATTTCCGAGCTCCACGAGACGTGAGAAAGCCGGCGAGACAGCGGAATTCGGCTCCGAGCCGGCGGCATATCCCTTGGTTTCCTCGTTAGCCACGGAAAACCAGAGCCAATCAAAGCTACGCTCCACGATCACGCCGGGCAATTCGAGCCGGGAGCCGCTCGAGCCGGCCACGGCCAGATGGACCACACGTTCTACGTGATCCGCAGTCCATTGCCGGCAATGGCCGCGCAGTTCCTGGATGATCCCGCGAACCAAGCGCTGCGTGACCGCCAATCGCGCCTCCTCGGGCAGGTCGATGCCGAGGGGCGGAGCGGCATTCGAAGTTGGGTTCAATAGGTCGGCGGAACGGATGCGAAAGCGGCGCCCTTGTCGCTCGAGCAGGGAGTCCAGACGCGCGCGCGTCAGGGCCCTCCAGAAGGCTTCGTCTTCGCGCGACATTCTCGCCAACCGGCCGAGATGATTGACGATGGCGGGCTGAATATCGCGTTCCAGAATTGGCAGGACTTCGTGGCGCAGGCGCGAGCGCAGTCGTGAGCGATCGTAATTGCTTGCGTCTTCCCGCCACGTCTGGCCCAGACTGCCCAAATATTCGCGCAACTCAGCGCGACGAACCTCGAGCAGCGGGCGGACTACGTGGCCGTTCACGGGATAAATTGCCGCAAGGCCAGCGGGCCCTGTCCCTCGGAGAACTCGCGCCAAGACGGTCTCGGCCTGATCGTCGGCGGTGTGCGCCACGGCCACGCGGTCTATGCGGCCTTCCGCCACGCGAGCGGCAAAAAAAGCGTAACGCAAACGCCGCGCGGCATCTTCCAGGTTCCAGTGCCTGGCACGAGCGACGCCTGCAACGTCGTCCCGAGCCGAAAAGAATGGAAGCTCGAAGTGAGCGGCCAATGCCGCGACGAATTCTTCGTCGCCTTCCGAATCCGCTCCCCGCAGGACATGATTGAAGTGCAGCACGGCGAGGCGAATCCCTTGCTGCGGGCCTACTTCGCGCAGAATCCGAAGCAGAGCCACTGAATCCGAGCCGCCGGAGACGCCGACCCCCACGCGATCGCCAGCCCGCAACATGGCATGACGAGAGATCGTGCTGAGCACGCGCTTAATGAGGTCAATTGACACAGTCGAGTTTCCCTCCAGTAGGAAATCTCGCTAGCCCGCTCGCGCCGCCTTGGTGACAAAGCCGCGAGACATCTTCTGAGGGAGGGTAGCATTATAGATGCCGGGGAGATCATTTCAGTTCCCGCGGAGTGAGGGCAGGTTTCCTGTTCAGGTCTATCCTGACGCGCCCAAAACTGGTTGCCGAACCGCCCATCACGATCTTTGCGTCGCCGGCGGCCCTTTGTCCAACCGACTGGTGCGTCCTCACTCCATCACTTCACTTGCTGGACACAGCGGAGCGCTTCGGTGAGTCCCTCTTGTTGCTGGCGTGATTTAATGATTTCTTTGGCGCAAACCGCCGGGTGCTACAACGCTCGGGATCCTGATCCAATCAGGGAAGGGAGCATCCGCTTGCTCGGCGCTATAGCAACAGATCCTGTCCAGAGTTCGCCCTCAGTTGCACCGTTACTTATGTGCCGCCGACTCCAGGCGCGGCTATTCGAGCGCCTTGGTCCTCCCGTACCTTGGAACCGCACAACCTACACAGGGCTGGTGATCCTTGTCGTCCTGTGGGCCGCGCGGATGTATGCGACGTGGGCCACTTGGGGGAACCTTACCATTGATGGCGGGCACGAAATGTATGTACCTGCGGTTCTCTCTGAAGGCAAGATGCTATACCGCGATATCTGGTGGCAATACACGCCCTTATCGGTATACCTGAACGCTTACTTATTCCGCTTGTTCGGTGAAAATCTGAATGTGTTGTACTGGGCGGGTTCGCTCTCGGCCTTAGCGTCGGCGTTGCTGCTGTACGCGGCTGGAATGCGACTATCCTCATGGCTGGCGGGTTGGACAACGGCGGCGATCGTTATCATCCAAGCCTTCAATCCCTACATTTTTTGCTTCCCGCTGCCTTACAGCTTTGCCGCGGTTTACGGCTGTCTGGCCGCCTGTTTATTTGTTTTCTTCGCGCTCCTGGCGGCACATTCTGACAAGTGGATGTGGACATTCGGGGCGGCCAGCACCGCGGCTCTGGCGCTGCTGGACAAACTTGAATTTGGCGCGGCTTGCTACGCAACCTTGCTGGTTCTGATTGCCGCACGCTGCATCCAGCAGCATTCGTGGAAGCGGATCGGCCGCGACTTCTTGGCGATCTTGCCCGGAGCGACCGTCTGCGGATTAGTGGCCGCTTGGATGATTTCCATACGCGGAGTGGAATTCATTACCCAAGAGAACATCATAAGCTGGCCGACTACGTACTACATGAAGACCTACGGGAAAATGTGGCTGGCGGCCACGGGATTCGCCATCAATGGCCCGGCATTGGGGCAGGCAGCCCTTCGTACAGCCCTGGTTGCCGCCGTTTTCGCTGAAATCTGCATGGTGCTGCGCCGCGCACGATCGGAACGACGTGCGATCTTCACCCTGACGCTCGTCGTTGTGGCTGTGGCGTGTGTTATCGGCGTGTGGCGGCCGCAAGCGGAGACCGTGTTCCGTTCGATATTTCTTCCCCGGGACATGGTCTTGTATGTGGTGATCGCGGCGCTCGCGGCTTGCTGGTACTTCTGGGAGCAGCGGACGGAGACGGCTCTTGCGGCCGCTCTTTTGCTTACCTTTTCCGCTCTTCTGGCGTTTCGCATCCTGCTGGGGATGAATGTATCGGACTATCCCATCTACTATAACGGTCCGGTGATTCTCGGTTTTCTCCTTCTCGCTCCCTCACTCTTGCCCCGATCCGCTCGTTCGTCTCAGGTGGTGCTCCAGCGCCAATTCCTGATTTGCTCGGTCTGTTTGACCGCGGCCGTGCTTCACATAGGCGTGTTTCCGAAAAGGAAAGATCTTGTACCTCTGACGACTTCACGCGGAACGATTCGAGTATCGAAGCTGATGGCCGAAAGGTATGGCTTGGCGATTGCCTTTATGAAAGAGAAGGCCGCACGAGGAGAAGCGGTTCTATCGCTCCCGGAAGACACGAGCTTGTATTTTCTCTCCGGGACCTACTGCCCCACACGAGTATTCATGTTCGTGCCGGGTCTCCTTGTGCCAGGGAAGATGACCGACGAACTCATCGCCGAGATCGAGCGCGCGCCCGTGCGCTATCTGATCTGGTCGAACCGGACGTTCTGGGAAATGGGAGCACCCAATTTCGGCACCGATTTCGACCGCCCGCTGGGCGATTATTTGAGAACCCACTATCGTTTCGTCCGGCCGTTGGCCCCGCCACCCATGGGAGAGTGGGACGCCGGTATTTACGAGCGCAGACCCGACAGCGAACTGCCAGATAAGGTCGCTGCGAACCGTTAGGCATTTACGTTTGCGGCGTACGCTTTGTGGTTCCATGGAGAATAGGAGCCTAGGCATGCTGAGTCCTGAATAAACGGCATTCTCGGAAAGTGGCCCATCACCCGCCAATCGCTCCCCATTGCGGTCCGCTAAGAAATCTGCTATGCCTAACTTTCAACGATGTCCTGGTGTAGGTGATGCCGCATCTGCGATCATCCATCCGGCGGGGGGCGGGCATGAAATACGGCTCGATGGTTCTGCTGTTATTGGCTTTGCTGTTTCCGCTTACGCTGCCGGCTCAGAATGGCAATAGCACAACGGCTTCTCCCAACGACACCGTGACCCTTGGGAGGCGCCTCTTCCAACAAAACTGCAGCGTCTGCCATACGCAGGCAACTCTGACGAACCCGATGTATGGTCCTTCGTTATACCGGGACATCGTGAACGGCAAAGAAGAGGCCATGCGGGATTTCATCGGGAAAGGATCGAGCAAGATGCCGGGTTTTCGATACGGACTAAAGGCCTCCGAAATCAATGCCATCGTTGAGTATCTGAAAACTGTGCCCAAACCAGCGCCGCGCAGCCCGCAAAGCAAAGGTGAAGGTCCAGTCGATTAGATAGAGCATAAGGAGCAGAGCGATGAGGAAGACCCGAAGCTTTTCATCCGAGCGTGTCATTGGAATCCTCGTTCTTGCAATTATGACCATGGCGTTGGCGATCTCTGTTTCGGCATGGGCCTATGGAGCGGATGAGAATGGAGCCTTGCTCGCAGGAATCGTCAAATCGGATTCGGGCGAAAAAATCAGCGGCGTGACGGTGTCCGCGAAAGCGGAAGGGCGGACCATCACCACGACTGTATTCACCGACGGGCAAGGCGATTACTATTTCCCGCCAATGGCGCCGGGAGAATACGAAGTTTGGGCCCAGGCGGACACCTTCGAGACAGCCCGAGCAAAAGTCAATTTGACCGCCGCGCGGCATCAGGATTTTGCACTAAAGCCGCTGAAGGAGTTTCAAAGGCAATTGACCGGCGACCAACTGCTGGCGTCGCTGCCCGACGGCACTCCCGACGATCGCCGCTTGAAGCGCGTATTCCGCAATAGCTGCACTGGCTGTCACCAGCCAAACTACATCCTTCAAGAGCGTTTTGACGTCGCCGGCTGGACCTCCATCCTCGATCTCATGAAGCGCGTGAATGTCGCCGGTGGGTATTTGGGGGATAAGAGCGAGCCTGCGCCCGTCATCGACTTCCACGAGAAGGAATTGGCCGCCTATCTCGCGCGGATCAGCGGGCCTGAGCCGAGCGGCATGAATTTCAAGCTGCGCCCGCGCCCGACGGGAGAGGCTGCACGGGCCGTTTTCACCGAGTACGAGGTTCCCATCGCCCCGGACGAAAAATCGGGAACGGAATATATCACCAACGACGGAAGCGATTGGTCGCTCGGCACGCCGTCAAGTTTGAGCGGCGCCCACGGCATACACGACGCGCAAGCCGATCTGAACGGCAATATCTGGTTTTCGTATAACGTTTCCAATCACGACATCAGCTTGGGGAGAGTGGATGCCAACAGAATCGATCCCGCCACCGAAAAGATCGAGGTGTTTACAGTGCCCGAAGGTATGACCGGCCCCACCACGACAGCCGGAACCGTTGACGTGGATGGCAAAGGAAAGATCTGGGCTACCACGGGCCCGGGAGCCGTACGGTTCGACCCAGAAACGAAACAGTTCACAGAGTTCAAGTCTCCGATATACAAAAACGCAGATGGGATCGGAAACACCTACGGGCTGGCCGCCGATGGCGATGGGAATGCCTGGTGGGCGCAAATGAACATGGACACCATCGGCAAGACCGACATCAAGTCCGGCAAAGTCACCCAAATCAAGATTCCTTCCGTCCCAGGGCAGATGGATCTCGCCACCGATGAAGAACGTAAAGTCTATGCCGCCGCCGGATCCACTTGGAATACCGCAGTGCCATGGGCCGAGGGGCCCCGCAGGATGGGAGCAGACAAGAACGGCCATGTCGTTTGGGTTTGCGATTGGTGGGGAGGAAGTCTCGCCAAGATCGATACTCACAGCTTGAAAGTGAGCATGGTTCCGCTTCCCAGGCCGGACGCCCTGCAGCCTTATCAGGCGCAGGTGGATTCAAACCACAATGTGTGGATCAATCTCATGAACGCCGACGAAGTGGTGAAATTCGATCCCAAGACTTCCAAATGGGTCGAATATCCATTCCCCACGCTCGGCGCCGAGACGCGCTACGTTTCTTTGCTCGAGAAAGACGGCGGGATTCAGGTCATTCTTCCGTATTCCAGGGCCAGGAAAGTCGCGCGCATGACGCTGCGAAGCGAAAAAGAATTGCAGTCGCTGAAGGCGCAGACTCGACTCGAACAGGCCCGCGCGCGTTAGCAGCCTACAGAATGGCGCCCAGAGCACACGGTATGTAGAGGTATCGCACGATTGCACAGCTACTTTGTGTACATCGTTTCCAGCCGATCACGAAATTTATATACGGGTGTGACCAACGATTTGGAACGCAGAATTTCCCAACATAAACAAGGCCTCGTCCCGGGGTTCACGAAGCACTACCGAATTCATCGGACGTGGAAGGATTTGACGGAATTCCTCTTTCCGAAGTTCAAACGTACTGACTAAGCATTCCCCAGCCATTGTCAGAGACGCAACTGAGATCGTCATCACGAGGCCCGATCTGTGGGCCGAGGGATCTGCAGTTGCGGTGGATGGAAGGAAACTGCAGATCCCTCGGTCGTCCGGAAGGCACCCTCTAAAGTGCATAGGCCGCGGCGGACGACCTCGGGATGACACCTAAGCCAAACAAACAAGATTAGCTGATAGGTTAGGCTACTTTTTCGATTCGGAGATTTTTTGCAGATTCGAGAAGTTGACGTTGTCTTCGCAGATGGTTTCCTCGATCTTCCAGTCCGGCTTCAGATCAAAGACCATGTGTGAAGTCCACGGCTTGGTATAGGCCTTCGGATCCTCGATGGTAATGTCGTTCACTAAAGTGTCGTGACTCGTGCGCTGTATGCGCTCCACCAGGTGCAGCGCATCGCTGTGCGGATGTCCCGCGTAATCAAGCCAGGTCTTCTCATTGAAACCGATGGTATCGACGACGAACGTATTCCCCTCCCACTTGCCGATCGACTCCCCCATCCACGTAGGATTCAAATCCGCCGTATGCTGCCGTCCATCGGTGAAGATTTCGCGCACGAAGTGATCGTACTCAAAGAACATCATCACTCGGCCGGGCGCTTGCAGAATCTCCAGCGGAGCGCCTCGCACGAGGTAAATTTTAGGCACTCCCGGAGGGAAACATTGGGCGACCGGATCGTTCGTCTGGGCCAAAGTGACGGCATGAGGTCCGACATTAGGCCTGGCGGCTTTGAACTTTTCGAGTCCCCATGGCGTCATGGGCGGCTCCTCGTTCGTCAGGGTTAAGGCGATCTCGTAAAGTGTGTACTTGCGCTTGTTGTCGGGAGGGCGCCGCGTACGCCTCCAAACGCCGGAAAGGTCCGGCGTCGTGCCCGCCGTGGCAGGCTTCGGCGCGGACGGAGCTTTTGCCGCTCCCGGCGCGCCATTTTGACCTCGCATGCCGCAGGGAAAGCCGATCGCTACCAGCAGCGCGAAGGGCGTCAACCAATTGCGCATTGCAGTTCTGTCAGAGGGAGCGCTCATTGTCCCGCATAATCCTCGCCGCGCTCGAGTCCAAGCTCCTTGCCACTGGCCAAAACCACCTTGGTCAAACGCATCGATGGCGATCCGTTTTTGGACGGATTACCTGTGACCGTGATCGCGTCACCCGGTTTGAGTATGCTCTTCGTCCAGCCGCTTCTCGATAGCGTGGCGATGCCCACCGCTTCGAGAATCCAATTCTGGACCTTGCCCGTCGAGTCTTTCACATCGAGGAAAATTTGGGCATGCGGATTCTGGAAGCGGAAGTCGGTTACGGTTCCCTTCAAGGTTGTTAGTTTATTCGAGTCATAGCCCGCCGCGCCATGGTGTGCGAAGGCCGCACTGGCGAGCAGCAAAAGAGCAGCAGCCAAAGCAAAACGTGCCGCCAATTTGACATTCATTGGAGAAGACCTCCGATTGGAGGCGACTATTCCATTGCCATACGTGTTTTGTCAATGCCCTACTCGCGGTGGAAGCGTTGTGCGGACGAGTCCGAGTAAGCATTCGGAGCAAATTGTGTTACAGTCGGCGGCAAAATCCGTCGAAGGAGGGAGCCCATGGAGCCTCCTGCGTTCAAATCCTCTTCGGCAGCGCCGTGGAGAGCCGCGCGCCATCTTTGCATCACGTTTTTCTTGGCTGCGCTGGTTCTCGCCGTGCCTCGTGCAGGGGTCGCTCACGATATCCCGAGCGATGTGACGGTGCAGGCGTTTGTGAAGCCGGCCGGGCAGCAACTCGACCTGCTGCTGCGGGTGCCGCTCAACGCCATGCGCGATACGGAATTCCCCGAGCGCGGCCCCGGATATCTGGATTTGGCGCGCGTGGATGCCTCGTTGCGCGAGGCGGCCTCAGTGTGGATTGCCGATGCCCTGGAGCTCTATGAGGACAATGCCCGGCTGCCTAGTCCGCGCATCGCCGCGGTGCGCGTTTCGCTGGAATCGGACAGATCCTTCGCTTCCTACGATGAGGCATTCGCTCACGTTACCGGTCCGCGTCTCACGAATGACGTGCAGGTCTATTGGAATCAGGTCATGCTCGATGTGCTCTTCGAGTATCCGATTCATTCGGACCGGTCCCGGTTTTCGATTCATCCCGGCCTGGCGCGGCTCGGTTTGCACGAGATCACCGTGCTGCGTTTTTTGCCGCCCGATGGGGCGGTCCGCGCGTTCGAGTTCGCCGGCGATCCGGGCCTGGTCAGGCTGGATCCGCGCTGGCACCAAGCGGCCCTGCGCTTCGTCAAACTGGGCTTCTTTCACATATTGGACGGAACCGACCACCTGCTGTTCCTGTTCTGCCTGGTCATACCGTTCCGCAGCTTGCGCAAATTGATCCCGGTGGTGACTTCTTTCACCGTGGCGCATTCGATCACGCTGATCGCCAGCGCCTATAACCTGGCGCCGGATTTTTTATGGTTCCCGCCGCTGATCGAGACGCTGATCGCGATGTCCATCGTTTACATGGCCCTCGAGAATATCGTCGGCGGAATCGGAGTGCAGCGCCGCTGGATGATTACGTTCGGATTCGGCCTGGTGCACGGCTTCGGCTTTTCCTTCGCGCTGCGCCAGACTCTGCAGTTTGCCGGATCGCACCTGTTGACCTCGCTGCTTTCCTTCAATATCGGCGTAGAACTCGGCCAATTGCTGGTGCTGGTGCTGCTCATTCCTATGCTGCACGTTTTCTTCCGTTTTGCGGTGGCCGAGCGGACCGGCACCATCATCCTCTCGGCGCTGATTGCCCACACGGGCTGGCACTGGATGCTCGACCGCGGGGAGCGGCTGCGGCAGTTCCGCTTCACCGGGCCGGTGCTTACCGCGGCCGTGCTGGCGAGCGCAATGCGTTTTCTCATGGTGATGCTGATTCTCGCGGGTCTGGTGTGGTGCGTGGCGAAGTATTGGCCGCTGAAATTTCCGGCGCGCCAGCCGTCTCCACGCGGCCCGCTCGGCATTGGTTCCACTCACGTTGGTACGGTTGGGAATAGTTTCGAGACTGAAACGGGAGGAGAAATATGAGACGCAATCTCTATGTCGGGGCTGCTTTTTTGGCACTGCTCATCGCGCTGGGTGTGGGATCGACCGTGCTCGAGAGGAGAGCCGGCGTGGAAGCCGCGGGAGTACAGGCGCCGCGTTTTGAAGTGGATCCCATGTGGCCCAAGCCGTTGCCAAACCATTGGCTGCTGGGCATGACCATCGGCGTGTCCGTCGACGCCCAGGATCACATCTGGATCATTCACCGGGGCGGCTCGTTGGAAAGAATGGAAAACTATCTCGCCGCGAATCCGCCGGCCTCAGAATGTTGCATGGCGGCTCCGCCGGTTCTGGAGTTTGACGAGGAGGGCAATCTCATCGGGCACTGGGGCGGCCCGGGTCAGGGCTATGATTGGCCGGTCTCGAATCACGGGATCACCGTCGATTACAAGGGAAACGTCTGGATCGGCGGCAACGGCCGCGGTGCGCAGGTTGCCCCGCCGACGCAAGCTGCCGCCGCAAATGAGTCGCAGCCCGGCGGCGGTCCCTTCAACGACAACATGGTCCTGAAATTCACGCAGGACGGCAAATTCCTGATGCAAATCGGCCATCCCGGCCAGAGCAAAGGCAGCAACGATCTGGAAAACCTCAAAGGTCCCGCAAAGATGTTTATCGACAAGGATGCCAACGAGCTTTACGTCGCCGACGGCTACGGGAATCATCGCGTCATCGTTTTCGATGCGGACACCGGGAAATACAAGCGCCATTGGGGAGCCTATGGCCACAAACCGGACGACACCAGCCTTGGCCCGTACAATCCCGATGCGCCGCCGGCACAGCAGTTCCGCAATCCCGTGCACTGTACCGAACTCGCAAACGACGGCCTCTTATACGTCTGCGACCGCGTCAATGACCGCATCCAGGTGTTCAAGAAGGACGGCACTTTCGTCAAAGAGGCCATCATCGCCAAGCGGACGCTCGGTGACGGCTCGGTCTGGGACATTGCCTTCTCCAAAGATCCGCAGCAGAAATACATCTTTCTGGCCGATGGTTCCAACGAGAAGGTCTACATCATGCTGCGCGACACCCTGGAAATCCTGACCAGCTTCGGCGATGGCGGCCGTCAGCCCGGCGAGTTCTACGCGGTGCATAGCATTGCCACGGATTCAAAGGGCAACATCTTCACCACGGAGACGTACCGCGGCCAGCGGGTGCAGAAATTCGTCTACAAGGGCATGGGGCCCGTAACGAAGAAAGACCAAGGCGTTGTCTGGCCCAAAAAAGCTTCGTGATCGCGAAGGGAATCGAAACCTTCGAGGCGGCCGAGGAAAAACCTAAACTACGCAACCTGTGACAGAGCGCTATGGTGTTCTAAGCTGAATCCAACTGGGCGAGCGCGGTCTTCACGTCAGCCGCATGGTCGAATGCCGGGCTCAATTGTAAGGTACGCTCCAGGTGGGCCTTGGCCTTGCTCTTCTCATCAATCTTTTGATACGCCAAGCCCAGGTGATAATGCGATGAGGCATTGTCGGGAGCTTTCTTGATCGCTTCCTCTAGAAGATCAATGGCCAAATGATAGGTCCCCTTTTTGTAGTAAGCCCAAGCCAGGGTGTCGGCGACACTCGGATTATCGGGCAGCTTCTGACGAGCCGTTTGCGCCAGAGTGAGCGCCACATCGGAGTTTCCGCCGTGCTCCAGCATCACGTAGGCCAAGTTGTTGGAAGCTAAAGGGAAGTCTGGCTGCACTTGAAGAGTCTTTTGATAGAGCTCTTGCGCCTTTTGCCAATGGCCCTGGTTCTCTTCTATTCCCCCAGACAGAAAATAGGCTCGAGGGTCCATGGGATTATGCTGAATGGCGTTTTGTGCACTGGCCGCGGCTTTATCGGCCGCTCCTTGCGATGTGTAGACCTGCGCCAGGAGCAGCAGCGGGGTCGCGTCTGATTTGTTCAGGTCCGACGCCTTCAGGAGAGCCGCCTCAGCTTTATCAAGCTCCGGCGGTTTCCTGCTGAGAAGCAAGTCCGCCTCCAACATGTAGTGACCGCTGTTTTCTGGCGCCTTCATGATCGTCTCAGTAACTTCGGCCATAGCTTTGTCAGGTTGCTTCTCTGCTATCAGGACAGCAACTAAACCTTGGAGTGCCTGGGTGGAGTTCGGGTCAAGTGCCAGCGCTTGCGCATAAAATTTCTCGGCCTCGGCATAACGCTTCTGCGATGCACGGAAGTGGGCCATGGCGGCAAATCCGGTTGGATTGTGCGGGGCGACTTCCATGGCTTTATTCAAATCGGCTTCCGCGCCGCTTGCGTCATGTTTGGAGGCCTTCGCGGCTGCACGCAGCACATAAGCATCCGCGGAGTTGGGTCTCGCGGAAATAATGGCTTCTGCGGTGCCAGCCAGATCTTCTGGATCGCCTTTTCTCAAGGCCACAGCGGCGAGCGCGCTCTGTGCCTCGATAAAATTGGGATTCAGGCGCACCGTTTCTCTCCATTGCGCCTCTGCCTGCCCGGAATCCCCCGTCGCATTGAAAGCTAAACCAAGGTAATAGTGAGCCAGGGAGTTGCCGGGGTCGTTCCTGATCGCCGCCCGCAATTGATCAATCGCCTGCGCTGGGTGACCTTGCTGCACCAGAATTTGATCATGAGCGAGCAGACTCTGCTGATCTAAAGGACTTGTTTTCAGAATCTCCGCGTCTAGACTATCAGCCTCGTCCAGGCGACCTCGAAGGATGAGCAGTTGAATATAATTCTTTTTAATCTGAAGATCCTTGGGATGCTCCTTGTATAACGATGCATATTCATCAAGCGCTTTGGGCAAATCCCCGGCCTGGAAGTAAACGTCGCCAAGCAAGCGGTATGCCTGCGGCGAATCCTTCAGAGCGCTCTTCGCTTCCTTTGCCGCCTCCTCCGCCGGGGAAATCTGTTTTTCGGCCAAAAATAAGTTGCAAAGCGCTATTCGTGGAGCAATGTTCTTAGGCTCTAGTTCAATAGCCTGCCGAAATTGCGCTTCAGCTTCTGACCAGCGCTGCTGCCGAGCGTAAAACGTTCCGAGTAACAGGCGTGTGGGAAGGGATTGGGGATCAAGCGAAACGGCCTTCTTGAAACTCTCCTCGGCAGCCGCCGCATCCTTAGCCGAGATTTGAAGGGCAGCCATGCCAAGATAGGAAGGTGCTCGCTCCGGGTTGAGGTCTATCGCCGTCTGCATTTCATTGAGAGACGCAGCGGTCTGCTGAAGCTGCGCCAAGGCATTGGCCCGGAGGATGTGTGCATCCACGTTCCCGGGGTCCTTTTGGAGTACCCGGTCCGCGTGCTGCTGAGCCTGGTCGAACTCGCGAGCGGCCAGGAGTAGATTGCCAAAATCAACTTGGGCCTGGAGGTTTTCAGGATCGAGCTCAATCGTGCGGGCCAGTTCACGGTACGCAACCCTCCAATCGCGCAACTGCAAGGAGGTCCGAGCCAGCTGATAGTGGGCGTCAGCATACTTCGGATCGATCCGTACTGCATTTTGGAACTGGATCGAAGCCGCCCGGTAATCGTGCTTTTGGAAGTAGCGGTTTCCACTCCCTAAATATTTTTGCTTGAGAACATTCGGATCACGGGAGCAGCCGGCAATAACCACGGCCGCCGTGATGGCTATCAGAAGCCTCGAATACACAAGTTTTTTCATTGTGACCATCCTAAACGATGTTGACACCGGCTCGATTGCACTCATATTCATCCCCGAACCGTTGTTGCTATGGCGCGCCCGAGTTCCAAGTTGTGGCCTTGGATGTGCCGGCGGTGATTGGGAGACTGGCACGTATCTTCTGAATAAGGGTTTCAACATCTGTCTCTCCGTCATTCCCAATGATCACATCGGCGCGGGCCTTGGAAGGCTCGATGAACTGCTTATGCATCGGGTAAACGCTGGCCAAATATTGTTCGATCACAGATTCGGTCGTGCGCCCGCGCTCGCGGAGGTCGCGCCGGAGACGCCGAATGAAACGAACATCTGCATCTGTGTCCAGGAAAATCTTCAGGCCGAATAATTCACAGAGTTCCTTGTTCTCTAAGAGGAGAGTTCCTTCGACAATGACGACCGGACCAGGCTGCAGACGGACCGTTCGATTCTCCCGCAGGTGACGGGTGAAATCGTATGTGGGCCGGTCAATGGCCCGGCCGGACCGCAACAGGCGGAGATGCTCGATCATTAGTGGGATGTCAACCGATTCCGGATGATCGAAATTGTGACGAGCGCGCTGCTCAGGGGCGAGGTGCGCGAGATCTTTATAATAATGATCCTGCGCAACCAGGACCGCGCTCTCCTCGGCGAGGGCCGCAACGATTCGTCTAGCGAGCGTGGTTTTGCCAGCGCCTGTGCCTCCGCAAATACCGATGACTAGTGCCGCCAAGGCTCGGTTCCCTCGCAGAATCAGGTTTATCTCAATGGAGCCCGCAAACCGTTGAGCTCAATTCGGTACATACTGATCCAAGATAGGCAGAAATTTTTGGCTGAAGCTCACCGCTCGCGCCTCGGCAGTCGTAGCGGTTTCCTCGCGAGCGATCGGAGTGACAACGCGAACGAGCGCCCCATCGGTACGATTCATACGTATGGCGTCCGTAACCAGGTAGTATTTGGCCCAGTACTCACTCGCTGTCGTACGACCGTGTGACTGATACCAATAGAGCACGAGCAGATGGTTGTCGCCTTTTTCGAGCACGTAGCGGTTGGCATTGATGGGCGGCCCACCCGGCCTTGCTAAGCGCATTCGTCCCGATTCGATGGGCGCCCAGCCCGCTCCTGGCAGGCAATTCTTGGGTGAATGAATCGTGTCGCCAGTCCTCTGGCTAGGAAAGTAGGCCAAAAAATAATCAATATACGGTTCTTGACGGGACTGATAGAGCCGCGATAAGAACTCGCCCGGACCAAGAACCGCCAAAAATTCAGGCGGGATCCCCATATCCCGTCCCTGCCACCCTCCCAGTTCCAGGGGAAAAGAGGAAAACGGAGAATGCGGTCGCAACCGTTCGGGTCGATTCCGCGCGTTGAGAAAAATTCCCGTGCATGCCAAGAGACCCAGCACCGGGAGGAGTCTTAGCGAGGAGCGCATCAGGGCGCCTCTTTCGTTTTTACTGACCGGCCCCGCAGGATTTTCAATGCCCAATGCACGGCGAAAAGCATGGCCAGCGAAAGTACGAAGATGATCCAGCCGGAAAAGGTATGAAAGAAACCCTCACCTTTTTGGGGATCCCAATACTGCACCACTAGTCCTGTTCCCATGATGCGCAGGCCATTCGCTGCGACTGCAATGGGAATCGCGGCGATCACCAAAGCGGCTCTCCAAAGGTTTCGGGCCTCGACAAAGTACGCGTAAATGACGGCGAGTGCGGTTAGCGAGACGAGTGAGCGAATTCCACTGCAGGCCTCAACAACCTCAAGACTCATCACCGGTAAATGGATGACATTTCCTTCGCGCAAGACAGGTACTCCCAAGACCGAAAGCAGCCAGGTAGCTAACTGCGAAGCTAAAAACTGTAAGGGGAAAGCAATCTCGTTGAAGATGATCACAGGGATGGGAATCATCAAGAACAGAACGCCCCAGGGAAACAAAAGGGCCCGAAAATGGCCCCAGCCGGCAAAATAGATGATCATTCCCCCCAGCAGAAGCACCAACGAAGATCGTGAGAGGAAGAGTTCCGCCCCGAGGTTTCCGACGATCAAAACGACCAATGCTCCGGCAATGACGGCCAGACCCAGCCAGCTTGGCGCCAAGGGCAGGGCTGCCAGCCTCTTCCTTTGTTGCCAAACGACAAAAAGCGAAAACACGGGTATGACGAAACCATGCGAGAAGTTGGGATCGTTCCACCAATCGAGGACCAATGCAGCCAAAATGCCGTGATAAAGAAATCCGATAAGCCCTAGGAGAACAAACGCTTGCAATAGCCAAGCGTGGCGTTCCCAGCTCTTTACGCTGGGGTTGGTAACTAACGCATGATCTTGAGCGTAAGTCGCAGACTCAGGCATCGGACACTTAGTCGTGCTCGCTAAACGCAGCTAGTCGTACTCGCTAAGCAAAGCAATCCTCCTTCCAGCCTTAGTTTGACGCGGTATTCTCCGATAATGAAAATGGAGGCTCGTGACATGCTAGGCTCTATAGTCTCAAGGGCTTACGTCAATTTCTCATTTGCACCGCACCCCGCGGATTTTCCGGCCCGTGACAAGTTCACGAGTCTGAAACGCACACTTCGCTCGGCAGAATAGCGAAAAGTCTTTCCACTAAGTGGAATAGCATCGGAACGTCAAAAAGTCCCCCCCCGGCCGCTTATTGCGCCTGCCCAGGTAAATACAAGATTCTAAATGCCTTGATAACAACACAGTCGTCCTCATGTTCGCGTCGATCGTGGCACATCCGTTGCACCCGATCACCACCGAGTTGCCCTGAACGCTTGGCAGTTACGGGTGTCTAGGTTGGCGAATACCACAGAGGAAATAAGGGAACAGGTTGCCGGAAGCCTGATTCCCACGTCGGCGATTAACCGACCTCCCATCATGAGGCCTCAACCCATCGTTCGCATATTCAATGCCTATTTTCCTGCGCGGACGCTGCTGTTGGCATTGTCGGAACTCATTATGATGTTTTTAGCGTTAGTTGCGGCCACTTACGCGCGATTCAGGGCAGACGGCACACTCCTCCTGTTCTATGAAAACGGGTGGGAACGAATTGGGATGGTATGTTTGGTCTGCCTCCTGTGCCTCTACTATTACGATCTGTACCATTCCACCATTCTCGCTAGTGCACGCGAGGTCTTCATACGCTTAGTTCAAGTTGTAGGCACGGCGTGCATCATCCTGGCCGTCCTCTACTATCTTTTTCCATCGATTCAAATCAGAAGCAGCCTATTTATGCCCGCAGTTCTCTTCATGGGCGCCTGCTTGGTGGGCTGGCGGAAACTCTTCTCAGTCGTCAACGGTTCCCCCACACTCGCGGAAAGGACCGCGCTGCTGGGTGCGGGACCGCTCGCCTTGTCGTTGGCAAAGGAAATTAGCAGTCGTCCTGAACTTGGCTTTCGGCTGATCGGCTTCGTGGCTGATGGCGCGAAATCCCCGGCTGTTCTGAACGGACTCGATCACATCGGCGATTCACAGGAAATCGTTGATGTTGTCATGGCCGAACAGATTCATCGACTCATCGTTACCATGAGCGAGCAGCGCGGCAGGCTTCCAGTCGAGCAATTGCTGGAGCTTAAGGCCCGGGGCGTATTGGTTCAGGACGGACCAGCGTTCTATGAAACCCTTACCGGCAAGATTGCGCTCGAGTCACTCAGGCTGAGCGAACTTGTGTTTGGCCCGGGCTTTTTCGCACCGGGCGGCCTGCAGTTGTACAAGCGGATCTCCTCGTTAGTCATCTCGCTGATCTGCTTGGTTCCAGCGCTTCCCTTGATGGGCCTGATCGCGCTGGCGATCTGGTTCGATTCCGGAAAACCGATCCTGTTTCGTCAAAGGCGCGTAGGCAAGGGCGGAAAGATTTTTACTCTTTATAAATTTCGTTCCATGAAGGCCGCGGGAAACGGCAATGCAAGCGGGAACGGAAAAATACAACCGGCGCAGGAAATGGACGAGCGCTTCACTCGGGTAGGCCGTTGGGTGCGGCGTTTGCGCGTGGACGAACTCCCTCAGCTTTATAACATTCTGCGCGGCGATATGCATTTCGTAGGGCCGCGGCCGTTTATGCTGGAAGAGGAAGAAGAGTTCGCCAAGCAGATACCGCTCTACAAGTACCGCTGGGCAGTGAACCCTGGTGCGACCGGGTGGGCACAGATTCACCGCCCCTACTGCGCAACTTTGGAAGATAACAAGGACAAACTTTCCTACGATCTTTTTTATATCAAGAACATGTCCGTTGGTCTTGATCTGCTCATCATTTTTCAAACTGTGAAAACACTGATCTTGGGCCGAGGGGCCCGTTAGGGTAAGCCGTGCCCTGGAAATCGCAATACGGTCCACGAGGTCGGGAGGCACAGTGAGATCGCACCGGCCTACAGATTCAGAAGCCCCGGCAAGATTGTCGAGCATCCTCTCGACGGCGTTGCCCTTCACACGCGGATCCGCCAAACAGCTTTGTGTTTTCTCGGTAGACGTCGAGGATTGGTTTCACATCCTCGATCTGCCAGCGACACCGCCATTAACCAAGTGGTCCGCCCTGCCTTCGCGCGTAGAAAAAAATTTCTTGAAGCTGCTGGACATCCTGGATGAAGCAAACGCGAAGGTCACCTGCTTTTTCCTGGGCTGGGTGGCCCAGAGATTCCCCCATCTGGTCCAGGAGGCAGCCAAGCGCGGGCACGAAGTCGCTTCCCATGGCTACGCCCATACGTTGACAAGTCACATGACCCCAGACGGCTTTTTCCGCGATGCCAAGAAGTCCAAGGGAATCCTGGAAGATGTTGCCGGCCAGCAAGTCTACGGTTATCGCGCCGCCGGCTTCTCCGTGACCGAGTCGACGCACTGGTTTTTTGACAAACTGATCGAGGCCGGATACCTCTACGATTCCTCGGTGTTCCCTGCACGGCGGGGACACGGAGGCCTTCGAAACGGACATCGCGGGCCCCACATGATCGTAGGCCCTTGCGGAGAAATTATCGAATTTCCCATGACGGTTGAGCCCGTTTTCGGCGCACCCGTGTGTTTCTTCGGAGGCGGGTACCTGCGGTTCTTTCCCTACGCGATGATGAAGCACATGGCCAAAAGGGTCTTGGCCAATGGCCTGCCGGTCATCTTCTACGTTCATCCGCGGGAAATTGATCCGGAACACCCTCGCCTCCCCATGAATCTGAAACGGAGGTTCAAGTGTTACGTAAATTTACGGGCCACCGAGCGAAAAATTCGCCGGATCTTGGCCGACTTTGAGATCACCAGTTTCCAGAACTTGCTTGCAAATGGCTGGCCATACCACGCGTCCGACGCAGCAGTGTCTTCGCTTCCCTCGCCGGTTGAGAAATTGGC